>OBHX01001509.1_pt1 | contig 19810 bp, 22 predicted proteins | sample 1519331 | NCBI WGS metagenome assembly OBHX01 (sample SAMEA2602897, study PRJEB22501) | metagenome
CAACCAGAAAAAATCGAAATTGATGCAAACGAAAGGGCAGTTAATGAAAAGTCTCCATACTGCTTTTTCGTTTGCACCACCTTCGATTCTTTCCTTAACGATTTTCAGAACTGGTAAATAAAATGGATCCTTTGATTTGTAAATACATGAGGATTCTATATAAAGATGAGAAAGAAGATGTACGGTCAGAATTGGTACTTGCTTTATGGGAAGCCGTTACAAAGTTAAAGTATGCAGAAAATGAAGGTCAGTGCGTTACATATATAGTAAATGCTTTGCGGAATAAATTTCATGAATTGTATCGGAATAGCAGAAAAGACCATGACAATTATTTTGCTTCTGAGATGACAATGTTGGATACTGCTACTTTTGAGGAAGAAGAATACGGTAATCTGGTTGTAAAAAATGATTTGAATAAATACTTGGAAGAATATACGGGATTGCGTCATGAAATATACAAAGCAATATTGTTTGAAAATTTGTCAGATCATGAAATTGCTAAGACATATGATGTCACAAGACAGTATGTGCATCGTTTGAAAAAACAATTATATTTGGATTTGAAAGAAAAATATTTTAAAATTTGAAAATTTTATTAAGAGGAGAAGAAATGGAAACGAAAAAATCATTGGAAAAAAGTGTGTTATCAATCATGGGTGCATGGATTAGCAATAAATTTGGACTGTTGCTGCCAGCTTTGGGATTATTAATGGGACTGATGGTAATTGACTACATATCAGGAATGTTGGCAGCTAAGAAAGAGGCTTATGAAAATCCGGGAAATAAAAAGTATGGATGGAGCAGTAGGAGGAGCATACTGGGAATTTATAAAAAGGTAGGATATATGCTGACGATTTTAGTTGCCGTAAGCATTGACTATCTGATTTTTAAATATGCCGAAGAAATCGGGTTAGAATTTGGCTCCCATACAGTTTTTGGATTGCTTGTTACGATATGGTTTATTATTAATGAACTAATATCAATATTGGAAAATGTCGGAAGGATGGGAGCGAAACTTCCAGGTTTTTTGAAAAGGGTATTATCTGAGTTAAAGAATAATATAGAGGATAAAGAGTTTTAGTGTATAGTTTTGCTGTGGATTTATAGAAAAGAGCAGTCACTTCAAAGAGAAGATTTGGCTGCCTTTTTAGTATGAATATGAATCTAGATGTTTCTTATTAGTGACAATAAACGTAAAGTATGCAATAATATATAAAAGCATAAATTTGATTGGGTGGTTGTCACAGAAACACTTTTTCAGATGAGGATATATGGAAAGTGAAGTTATGCTCAAAACAATTAATTTGTTATGTGGCGTTGGGAAATATAGAGAAAAACTGCAGAAAAAATGTTTTATAAGTTTTTTTGACATATAGATCGGTAATCTTTACATATGAAAGAAGATTAGCTATTTAAGATGTATGATAATTTTGATAAAGTTTAAGAACAATGAAAAGTAGTATAGAATATAAAACTGCAGAATAATTTACACAAAACAATTGATGAGACAGACACAGTGAAAAAATATCTGAAAAATCTTTTGTAAGTAAGAAGATGGAACCGTGAAAAGAGATAATATTTTGAAGTAGAAGTGGAGAAGATTCTGTAGTGTCATATTAAATGAATGGGTAATAGCAATGAAAAAAATATTTGAATCAAAAAGGAAGAAAAACGAAATCAAAGCAGAATGTGGATTTTAGCAGGAGCTGGTATTTTGATTATACTAGTAGGCGGAAACTTAATACTTCAAATGTCGGAACACAGAAATGAATGTGAAAAGAACAATATTCAATATACTCATATAAAGTAGAATTGCGAAATGAATTGAAAGAACATAAACGCACGATATTGAGTACAGCTTTTTTGAGTGTTTGATCAATCGCACTGCAACAGTCTTTATTTCGGTATAAAGAGATAATGGATGAATATTAAAAGACACCGAATGGTAAGAGTGATTAAAAATACATGGAAAATATAACATATAGTCTTTGAAGAGGGGCTATAAAAACTACTATTTTATAACACAAGGAAGGTTGAAATTTATGAAGAAAAAAATTTGTATAGTTATGATAATATGCTTGGTAATACTAGTGTCTGCTTGTGGGTATAACGAGAATGATGAAGCAGATGAAGATATGTCCATACAAGTTAATGCAGTAAGAAAGTCTGAGGATGCAAATAGTATTGGAAATGAACCAGATGAAAAAATGCAAACTTGGCAGAGTGCGTATCTAGAAATTCTTTACCACTTGCCAGAGAATCTTGCACCGCAATATGAGCCGGATGGTACTAATTCCAGAAGCAGTTATTATTATAATCCCTTGGATATTCAGATTTATTTAGGTCTTCATGATTTTGATGATGATGGTATTTTGGAACTTATTGTTGGTGATCTTGAAGGTATGGCAGTATTTACTTACAAGGATGGTCAGGTAGAAAAAATTGCGGATTTATATTTTCCAGATATAATATGGTGTATTAATGGAGTAGATTTTAAGGACAACAGTATCAGCATAATTTGTAGTGGCGCTGGAGGAAATGACTATATAAATTTCGGCTATCTGGAGGGTGAATATGTGCTAGGGCTTTATGGTGGAATTAATGTGGATTATGGTGTAACGATTAACGGAGTCGAGGGCACACTAGAGGAAATGAATAGAATTTATACGCTGAATTATGAAGAAAGGGGTAAAGGTGAGCATAAAGAGAGATTGCGTCTTGTGTGGGAGAATGAGACATGGGTATTGAAGTATACATCAGGAAAAGAGGTTGTTTTGAATAGTAACTTTGATTTTGATTCCATTTTGTGGTAAATATAAGAAAAAAGTTTACATTTTGCTAGTGTTTTTCTTTTTTATTATTGAATTTGCAAGTTCAATAAACAGAAAAAGGAGAAAAATATGGCAAGTTATGACAATTCAAGGTACACCTATGCACAGGTATTAAGTGGAACTGGATATTACAAGCAGGATTCCAATCTTAAATACAGTTTGGGTGTGAAAACGATGCAGACAAAGTTGAACAATGCAGGTTTCTGGTGCGGTACACCGGACGGAAAATTTGGTGCAGACACGGATGCGATGGTACGAAATTTCCAAGATGCCTACGCTCTTACTGTGGATGGAGCAGCTGGACAGTCTACTCTTGCTAAGCTTGACGCAGTAAGCCCTAGTAGTTCAAGTTTCAGTAAAACCAGTGGAACATATGGCGTATATTTTGATAGCGCAAACAAACGTTTCTTGCATAATCAGCAAATCGTGTATGAGCGTTTGAAAAATGCTGGCTTGAGAGATATTGCTATTGCTGGATTTATGGGGAACTTTGAAGCTGAACATGCATTCAAGACATCCATGTCTGGAACTGGCGGTGCCGTAGGGCTGGTTCAGTGGGCAGACTCCAGAAAAACCAACCTTCAGAAATATGCCAGTGCGCTTAACAAGGATTTACTTCTTATTACAGTGCAGGCAGGATTTATTTTGGAGGAGTGTAAGCAAGGTGGCACATACGCAGATAGTGTTGCAGTAAGTTGCCTTAAAAATCTTAAAAATACGTCTACAGTTAAAACGGTTCGTAATGCAGCGGATTATGTTACAGCACAGTATGAAAGATGTCACAATCATGCATCATGGACAGCTGTGCAGAACTGTAGCAGTTGTACTACTTCTCGGCACTCAGAGTCAGCAAATGATTACAACGGAAAATATTATCTTGATACTCCGAAGAGACGAGGATATGCACAGGCATATTATGATTGCATCTGCAAGATGTAATTGCGAGTAAAGAACGGCTGTACACCGATAGAAAAGGTGCACAGCCGTTTTGTGGAGAACCTATTTTTATCAGATAAAGTTTCAGTAATGGAAAGAATATAAAGTAACTAGATAATTATCTAAGAGCTTCATAAAGTCTCGCACATTCCTTTACTTCTCCAATTATGAGTAGTTGAGTATAATTTTTTTATTTATCAGTTATCAGGAATGAATCTGTTAAGCATTTCCAGACAATCTTTTGAACTATATCCCCAAAGGATAGAGCTGAGGGCCTGTACTGCTTCAGGACGTTTGCGATAGTAGGTACGTTTTGAAATGTTTGCAATGTGTGGCATAAGGCTTTCAATAATTTCATCCGTATTCTGTAATTGTTGTGGAGAAAGGTAGCTGTAGTACAGAATCCAGTAATACTGTTCACCATGCTTATGCTTGTTACGCAAAATTTCTACAGCGGAATTTAAGAGGTTTAGCATTTTGTTGCTTCGCTCAATGCTTTTTGCATAGTTTTCCAGTCTGGTGCTGCCAATGTCAGCCCCGGCAAGATAAATGGAGTCAAGAAATTCCTCAATGCTGTTTCCGTACTCGATTTCAAAGGTATTTCGTACTTGTTGGACAGCCAGTTCCAGATTCCATATTGCATCACGATAGTTTTTTAGCAGCTTCCAAGTATCATGGAAAAGTGGATTTTCTTCAACAGATGGTGTGTTTTCAAATTTTTTCTTATTCATTTTCTTTACCTGCCTTTTTTGTGTATTCAGAATGTGTGTTAGTGTAAGGGGATGTCGCGGTGACATGGGCTAGTGTCAGTTCAAACCGGTATTTGATATTGTCATTCGAGCAACCTATTTCTAAAGAATACTTAGGTATAATATCCTTGCAGTCGGATAAGCTATATAACTTATATTGTGTTTTGGGGCATTCACAACACGCAATCCCTTGTGCAGCAAGGATTTTGGCTATTTTTCTGACTGCCATACGAATGTGCGATTTTGAAACGCAATCTGAGTTTTTTGAAACACTATCGGAATCATTTTCAATGAAAATCTGTTCGTCCTTTATGGGTGTATTAGGAGAAGTATTTGCATCTCCAGTATGTACGGGAACCTGAAATATCATAGAAACCTCCTCTTTATCAATCATTACGTCACTGATGCTGAACATGGTGGAAAGATAATTGCACAGATAGATAACACTGCCATGCTTTCCGGTAAAGGACACCAGCGATAAATATTCCTTGTTTTGAAGCTTAGCAAGGATTCTGCTTACTGTGGCTTTTGAAATTCCCCAACGCAGACCAAGCTCTGCGTAACTGATTAGTGGATTGCCGGTACAGTTGCGGAAGTATACAACCGGTCCGATTTCCGAACCCTGTACCTGCTCATCGTTATAGATGGCATGAAGCCATAAATCCAGTACAATATCCATTTCTGAACATTTCCCTATACTGATAAGCTCATGTACGACTGCAACTGGGAAAAAGAAAAAACCCACATCTTTCAGACACGGGTAATTGTAGTCTAAGGCTGTATTACTCTTTTTCCAGTCGTTTATAGTAAACTTAATCAGGTTGCCTCTGCTAAGTTTGGTGTAGGTGATATAGTGCTGCTCCTGAAGAAAATCCAGAATGGATACTGCCTGATGCTGGAAACGGGTACGGAACCATTCAGACAGCTCTGAGGTTTTGCAAATCCATTCGCCGGGAGCAACAAGATAACTGATTCCTTCCAGACGGACATAGGATGTTCGGAAGTTGGCGTAGGAACAGAGTGTCATATAATAAAAAAGATAGGAGCTTCCGTTGGTACGGATGTCCCCATCTTTCATGAGTGTTTGTAAGAACTCACGATATATACGACAGCGTGGATAATCCACAATTTGTTTGATCTCTAATTGATAGTCCATAAGTTTTCCTTTCATAAAATAGCAGGCGTTTCTATACTGAAAACGCCTGCCTGATAGATATTGAAGTTGGTTGTTAGTAAAAACAGAAGCTGTTGTGCAAATTGCATTTTTATTGCATTATTTAAGTTTTTTATTTCGGATTTTTCTAGTTTATTTTTGCTGAAAATGCCTTAAAGTCATTGATTTTGTTTCATAGCCGGTACTGTCGGTCTAGAACTGGAATAAGCAAAAATGCTTAGTAAACCCAGCGTTTATGCGGGTTTGCAGCATTTTTAAAAGTCTTTTGATAACAAATTGATAACAGTCATAGCAAGTGCCATTATTCTTGTTATCCAGTGGTTTATGGGTAACGGAATGATTATCGGGTGGCTTGCTGACTAAAGTTCGGAGCTTGGCTCTGAACGAATTCCATATTATAAACGAAGCCCTTAGCTGTGGTTAATAACCATAGTTAAGGGCTTTTTGTCGTGCTTATTTATCTTTCAAGTGGTCTTTGAATGCTTCTACGAGTGCGTCACTGAGTTCCTGTGATGGAACTTTTGCCCAACGTTGTGTGGTGTCGAACGCTGGATAATGGTAACGCCAGTTATCATACTCTTCCTTGCTGATTTCTTCGGAAGATAGCTTGTCTGCCTGTTCTTTCCAAGCATACAGCATTTTGATGAGTTCATATGCTTCTCTGCCTTTATCCTTGTTGACCTTTAAGCATACCTCTCCATCTGCTTCGATGACAGTAAGACCGTAAATATCATCAAGGGTAAACAGGGTGTGCATAAGACCGATATAGCTGTCTATGTCAGGAACATCAAGAGCCTGTGGGGAAACATCAAGCACCTGTGCCAATGCATTTGTAAGGTCTGCTTTCGGTTTGCGTGTGCCAGTTTCGTACTGTGCCAAACGCACATCAGCACTCTTTTCTGGAAAACCGACTGCTGTACCGAGATACTTTTGTGTCATACCACGCATTAGTCTGAAAAAATGTATTCTTTCGCTAATAGCCATAATGATACGCTCCTTTTATATGTAGTGAAATAAGTATAGCAGAAATGTTTAGTGAAAGTCAAGAAAAACCGAAACAAAAATGTTTAATATTTTTTTCATAGCCACTTGACAATAGCAAATATGTTTAACACAACAACTGGATGACCGTTCGAAAAGCCAAACTGCCAAGATCTTGCCTGACCGCAAGCGAGCGCCTGATGTACTGCGGTACATTGGGACAGCACAGCGCCTGACGACAAGCGGGAGTGCCTGTTGGAACTTTAACACGGAGAAAGCGGCAACAAAATTTTTAAAAGAAAGGAAAGACGATATGGAAAACAGATTTATCCGAGCCGAAGATGTGGCTCAGGAACTAAACGTATCAAAACCTTATGCTTATAAACTTATCAGACAATTAAATGAGGAATTGAAAGCAAAGGGTTTTATTACGATTGCAGGGCGTGTAAACCGCCAGTATTTTTACAAAAGGCTCTATGGAGCAGGAAAGGGGGAAATGTAAATGCCAGTATTTAAGAATGAAGATAATGGTACTTGGTACGTGATGGCAAGGTATGTGAACTGGAAAGGGGAACGCAAGCAGAAATGCAAGCGTGGCTTTGCTACCAAACGAGAAGCACAGGAATGGGAAAGGATGTTCAAATTGCAGACTTCTTCAGACCTTGATATGAGTTTTGAAGCTTTTACAGAACTTTATATCAATGATGTAAAGAACCGATTGAAAGAAAACACCTGGCTGACAAAAGAGCATATCATTCGCACAAAGATACTTCCGTATTTTGGAAAGCTGAAAATCAGCGAGATTTCCACAAAGGAGATTATCGCTTGGCAGAATGAAATGCTTGCCTATCGTGATGAGAAGAAAAAGCCTTACTCGCAGACGTATCTGAAAACGCTGCACAATCAGTTATCTGCCATTTTTAACCACGCTGTCCGCTACTATGAACTGCGTTCCAATCTAGCAGCAAAGGTGGGAAATATGGGAAGCGAGGAACACAAGGAAATGCTGTTCTGGACAAAGGAAGAATACAAGAAATTCTCTTTTGAAATGATGGATAAGCCAGTTTCCTTTTATGCCTTTGAAATGCTTTATTGGTGCGGTATCCGAGAGGGCGAGCTGTTAGCCTTAACTCCGGCGGATTTTAACTTTGATAAGGAAACAGTCACAATCAATAAATCCTATCAGCGTTTGAAAGGACAAGATGTGATTACTTCCCCGAAAACGAAAAAAAGCAACCGTACCATTAAAATGCCCAAATTTTTGTGTGAAGAAATGAAAGAGTATCTCGGTATGATTTATGGATTGAAGAAGAAAGACCGTATCTTTACAGTAACGAAAAGCTATCTTCATCACGAGATGGACAGAGGGGCAAAGGCGGTAGGCGTGAAGCGTATCCGCATTCACGATCTCCGTCACAGCCACATTTCACTCTTGATCGATATGGGCTTTTCGGCGGTGGCGATTGCTGACCGAGTAGGTCACGAGAGTATTGATATCACTTATCAGTACGCACACCTGTTTCCGTCAAAGCAGATTGAGATGGCAGAAAAATTAGATGATTTAGGGAAAGGAGATTTTGAAAATGTCAGCTAAGAACAGAGATAACAAAAATCGTTGGAGGAATATCACAGTAGGGTTTCGAGTATCGCCCGAAGAAAACGAACTCATTAACAGAGCTGTAGCTCTATCAGGATTGCCAAAACAGGAGTATTGTTACCGCCGCTGCTTAAATCAGAAACGGAGATGTGGAAAGAACCGCCCGAACCTCTGTTTGAAAAGATTGCGGATACGCTTTTTTCGGAAAGTGACAGATGGGAAGGAACTGCTTCGGAACTTTGCGAAAGGCTTGCGGTGGATATAAAGCCGAATGTACTTTCTTTAAGGCTCAGTATCAACGCAAGCAGGCTGTTTCGTGATTACGGTATCCGTTATCAGAACAGCCGCACACACGACGGCAGAAAGGTTTCTCTTTGGAAAGAAACTGAACAGACGGCGTGACAAACGGTGTCAAAGGTGTCAATGTTTTTGAGAGCAGTACGCTGTGAAAAACATTGTCACCATCGTCACACTTTGACACCGGATAAAGTTTTTGCAGGGTGCAGGTGGCTTTTTTCAAAAAGCTGCTCCTGCCCCTCGGAGAGCCTTCGGAGAACGCAAAACCTGCCTGCAGGTCGCATTTTTGATGGGTGTACCCGTCAAAAGTGCTTTTGCGTTACTTTTGGCAAAAGTAACAAAACCGAGAATGGTTGAAATTTACAGATGGGAGATGAAAAAATGCAGAGAACGATAAGTGCAATGGTCGGTAAAGGCTCGGTCAATCACAACAGCCGAAAGTTCCGAGCAGAAAATGTAGACGGAACTCGTACTCATCTCAATATCGACTACTGCAATGAAAATATAAAGACTGTTTATCACGAATTATTTGATGAAGCATTGGAAAGATACAATGCCAAGCAGACAAGGTCAGATCGAAAGATAAAAGATTATTATGAAAAAATCCGTAGTTCCAAGCAGGAAAAACCGTTCCGCGAAATCATTTTACAGGTGGGCGGTAAAGGAAATATGAACGCTGATACGGAAAACGGAGACCTGGCAAAGCAGGTTTTGAATGAATACTATCAGGGGTTTCAAGAGAGAAATCCACAGCTTCGAGTGTTCTCGGCTCATCTGCATATGGATGAAGCTACACCGCATCTGCACATAGATTTTGTTCCCTTTACCACAGGTAGCAAGCGTGGACTTGATACAAGAGTGTCGCTGAAGCAGGCTCTTGCAACGCAAGGTTTTAAAGGCGGCAGTCGTGGCGATACGGAGTGGTCGCAATGGGTACAGTCCGAAAAAGAACAACTCGCGGCGGTGATGGAACGCTATGGGATTGAGTGGGAACACAAAGGTACACACGAAAAACATCTTTCTGTTTTGGATTATAAAAAACAGGAAAGAGAAAAAGAAGTTGCTGTTTTAGGTGCGAAAATCGAGCAGAAACAGGTTGAATTGGAGTCCTTGTCCAATAGGGTGCTGAACTATGATAAGGCAAAAGATGAGCTGTCAAATCTTGAATTTGAACTTGATACTGCACCAAAATATCAGTTGCCCGAACCAGAGAAATTTATGAGTGCAAAGGCATATAAAGTAAAAATGGCAGAACCAGTGGTAAGGAAATTGAAGGAACTTGTCAAAACGGTGCTTACTCGTTGCTTTGAGGGTTGGGATAACTATCACAGGCTGAACACAGCGAATACACAGTTATACCGTACGAATCAGCGTTTAGAAAAAGTCAATGAAAGACTGACCGAAGAAAACGCGAGGCTGAAAGCAGAAAATAAAGATTATAGCCTGCTATGCAAGGTATTTGGTCGCAAACAGATAGATGATTTACTGGAACAGGCAAGAACAATTAAAGGTCGCAAGCGTGATAATTCACGCTCACGATAAATCAAAATCACAGGAGGAAAAGGAAAATGACAAAGACAATTTTTGAAGAAATGGGTGGAACTTATAGACAAGTGGGCGATTATTTGTTGCCAAACATTACAGTACAAACCAAAGAAACAGAGTGTATTGGCTTATGGGGACAGCGGCACGCAAGGCACTTAAAAGAATATCATAAGGTCTTGTATATGAACCTGCTGACAAGCGGAAAGCTGTATAGATATCTTGTAGATGTTGATAGGCAAGCAGGGGATATGTTTCTTCGACTGGTAAAGGAATATGCGGACAGGCAGGGAGTGACGGAACAGTTAAAGGCAGAAAATCCCCACGAATGGATCGGAAGAATGAATAACATTCAGGCATGTGTGAGGGAAGTTGTTGAAAAGGAGCTTATCTACATATAAGCGTTTTGAGGTACGGTGCTCCCGCGTTTGCAGGAGCGCTGTACCCGTCAATATGGTGTGGAAGATAGAATTTCGCAACGGGTAGATGTATAATTGAAAAGTAAAAATTAAAATTTGATGATGAGAGGTAGATATGAACAGTAAAAAATTATTTCTTACATCTAGTGGATTATCGGCTGATATGAAAAAGAAATTTTTCGATATTATAGGAAAATGTCCAGAAGATGTGAAGGTGCTATACATTCCAACTGCTGGAATTGAAACAGATGGAGCGAGAGAAGGTTTTGCAGTTTGTTTTCAGGAGCTTTCATCTATGGGTATTCGGTATGAAAATATATTAGTATATAATCTGGAATTGATTCTCTCAAAAGACTATCAGAGAACATATTCGACGTGTGTTACAGATCCGTATATGCTTACCAGACTGTTAACGATTGAGGAACTGCAATCTTTTGATGCAGTTGTTGTTAGTGGTGGTGATGCTGCGGTATTGTGTCGTGAAATGATTAGAACAGGATTTGATAGAACGATTGAGAAAGCAATTAATAATGGTCTTGTATACGTTGGAATTAGTGCTGGTAGTATGTATGCGGCAGGTAATTTAGATGATGGATTAAATATTATTAACAACCCTATAATTCCCCATTGGAATGGAACCAAAATAATTGAATTACCAGATTTCGGAGAAGCAATAAAGATTGTTGATGGACAAGCTGTTTATGTAGAAGATGATTGTATTAGTTTGATTTAGCCAAATAGTTTTACGAATTACAACTTATAGGAACAGAAAATCAAATGCACATAAGCATTTAGAGGTGCGGTACTCCTGCATTTATAGGAATGCTGTTACCTGCAAAATATGTGAAAGATTGAATTTCGCAATGGATGTATAATAAAAAGTGAATAATCCGGGGTGAAATCCATCACCTGTCCGGCGCATGGAAATCAATGTTCCGTTTTTTAGAAAATCACGATTCCGGAAAAAAGGAAATCATATTTTCCCTAAAACCTTATAATGATGTTATGCACTTTTAGTGTAAATTCATTACGAGGAGGTCACGATTATGACCAAATACCGAGAAATCATCCGGCTTACTGGATTGGAATTCTCACAACGTAACATCATGGCAAGCTGTGGTGTTTCACAAAAAACTGTCGTCAAAGTTCAAAAACGGGCCAGAGAACTAAATATCTCTTGGCCACTTAATGATTCAATGACTGACACGGAGCTTCAAAGGCTCATGTTCTCTAAAGAGAGCAAGGTATCTGCCAACAAGCGGATGCCAGATTATGATTACATCCGTAAGGAGTTGCTTCGCAACGGCGTAAGCAAAAAGCTTCTATGGACGGAATACATGGAGGATTGCCGTGCCAACAGTGAAGAACCACTCATGTATTCACAGTTCTGCTATCACATCCAACAAGATGAGCAGAAGCATCGTGCTACCATGCATATCAACCGTAAACCCGGTGAACAGGTTGAAGTTGACTGGGCAGGTGATCCTGCAACAGTCATTGATCCTGATACCGGCGAAATCATCAAAGCATACGTATTTGTTGGTGTAATGACTTACAGCCAGTATGCATATGTGGAAGCATTTCTGGACATGAAACAGAAATCATGGATCAATGCACATGTCCATATGTACGAATATTTTGGCGGTGTCGCCAGAATCCTCGTACCGGATAACTGCAAAACTGCAGTTGTTCACAATGGCGGATGGAAAGGCCAACAGATCAATGAAACCTATCAGGAACTGGCGGAGCATTATGGCACTGCTATTATTCCGGCGCGTGTCAGGGCTCCCAAGGATAAGCCGAATGCTGAAGGAACGGTAGGAAATATCTCTACCTGGATAACAGCAGCTCTTCGGGATGAACAGTTCTTCTCACTTGCAGAATTAAATCGTGCAATCAGAGACAAGCTTGAACTGTTCAACCAAAGGCTCTTTCAAAAGAAAGAGGGTAGTCGGCGAAGCTTATTTCTTGGGGAAGAAAAACCATTGCTGGCACCATTACCTGCTACCCGTTTTGAACTGTGCGACTGGAAGACAGCCACCGTCCAGTTCAATTATCACATATCACATATCTGTGGACGGAATGCTATACTCAGTTCCCTATGAATACATCAAAAAGAAAGTTGATGTAAAGGTAACAGATACCACCATTGAAATCTTCTACAACCATAACCGCATTGCTTCCCACCGTCGTCTGAAAGGACGCCTTGGGCAGTACAGCACGGTCACGGAACATATGCCGGAAGACCACCAGAACTATCTGGAATGGAACGGCGATCGTTTCCGCAAATGGGCTGAGCGGATTGGCATAAATACATACACTGTGGTCAATGCAATACTGACCTCCAAAAGTGTGGAACAACAGACCTATCGAAGTTGTATGGGACTTCTGAAGCTTGCTGAGAAATACTCAGATGCATTGCTTGAAGCAGCCTGTAAAAAGGCGTTATCCTATACATCTTCGCCCAGTTACAAAAGTATTAAAAACATCCTTGTAAACCGGTTCTGTAAAACCGGAATCAGAAACTACTGAATCCAAGACCGCACACAAAGCACACGGCATCACAAGAGGTGCCGAATACTATCGGAGGTAAACACATATGACAAATCAGAGTACAATAGATAAATTAATTGAAATGCGCCTTACCACTATGGCAGATGCATTCCGCAACCAGCTGGATGATCCTAAGTTTAAAGAAGTACCATTCGAGGATCGCTTCGGTATGCTGGTGGACATCGAATACAGCAATCGTAAAAATAATCGCCAGAAACGATTGATCCGTAACGCTGGATTCGACCAGCCGGAAGCAAGTATCATGGATATCAACTACACTTCCGGACGCAAGCTTAACAAGGATCTCATTAACCGGCTTGCAACTTGCGAATATATATCTGAACACCGGAATCTTTTTATCACCGGTGCTACAGGCTGCGGTAAGACTTACATGGCCTGTGCCTTTGGCATGGAGGCTTGTAAGCAGTATTTCAATACCAGATATGTCCGTCTTCCTGATCTGCTTATTGATTTGGAAATGGCACGGGCAGATGGCAGCTACAAAAAAGTCATGGCTAAGTATGCCAATCCCGTTGTCCTGATTCTGGATGAATGGCTGCTATTGAAGCCAACGGATTCAGAGCAAAGGGATATCTTTGAACTGCTCCACCGGAGACGCAAGAAATCTTCAACGATTTTCTGTTCCCAGTATAAATTCGAGGAATGGCATGATCAGCTTGGTGGTGATGATAGTCCTCTGGCAGATGCAATCATTGACCGCATTGCTCATGATAGCTACCGGATAAATATCACAAGCGTTGATGCTGAACATGATAAATCAATGCGTGAGGTATATGGCTTGGATAAAGCATTACGCGAGTAAACTCGCATAATTACATAGGTGATTTCCACTTCCGAACATCTGATTCCCAAATTTCCGGAAGTGCGATTTCATCGCATAAGAATATTCAAGTAAAATATAATTACTACTCTATATAAATTATACAAAATGGAAAGTGAAAGTAAAGAGAGCTGCATATGATATAACTTTGAAATACAAAGTAGAAATAAGTTGAGAAGAAGTTTTATCAAGAATATGTTACCGATGAATAGTTTTTCTTTGTTAAAGACGTGTTTGAGAGATACAATTTAATTGAATAAATACTCAGGAAAGGATTTTTATAATAAACATAAGTGAATTAATAAAATTATGTTAAAACAGCTCTTTAACTTGTGTAGTTAAAGGGCTGTTTTAACATGTTCTAGTACTTTATTTATATAAAATTGAAGTTGATTTATATAAAAAATATATTTTGTATATATAAATTAAGTGGACTAAAACTAGTCCCATTATATCATTTCAAAGCAATAGAATTAATGTAGAGTGGACTAAAACTAGTCCAAGGTAGAGGTGATATTTTGGAACAGAAGATAAAACAGGACTCTAATGGAAATATTGGAAGAAACATACGAGCCATAAGAAAGTCAAAAGGGATTGGACAGACAGAACTTGTACGTTTGCTAGATTTACAAGGCATTTCTATTACTAGAGAATGTCTTGTAAAAATAGAGCGAGGTGTTCAGCATATACAGGTCGAGCAATTAAAAGCAATAAAAGAAGAATTAGGAACTACTTATGATGAACTGCTGAAATGAAAAACAATTATAAAAGGGGAGAAATACTATGAAGATATTATTTTTACATTTGAGTGATGCTCATTTAAGAGAAAACACAAATCTGTCTCAGATTAATACAAGTGCAATTATACGTTCATTGGCGCAAATGGGGGAATTTGACGAATGTGTTCTCATATTCTCGGGTGATATAGTACAGAGTGGTGGAGAAAATGAATATAAAGTTGCGGTCAGGTTATTTAGCAAAATAATAAAAGGAATTAATGATAGATATTTTGATAAAAAACACCATATCCATGTCATGGTTGTTCCTGGAAATCATGATAACTTGGTATCAGCCCCTGATAGAAAAAGAGAAGAACTAAAAGGGTATTATATTGACAAAAAAATAGAATTCCAATTTTATAATGAACTTAGCCAATTAAACAATTTCTATATTTTTGCAGATAGGAATAGATGTTATCATAGGGGCAAAATTATTGATGTTCGTACTATAAAGGTTGGTTATTTTAATATTAAGTTTAATTTAATTAATTCAGCCCCGTTTTCTCTTCTTGGAAGTGATAATGGAGACAAGGGTATGCACTACTTACCAGAAAGAGAAATAAGAAAATTAGATTGGATTGGAAAAGAAGATTACACTATATCAGTACTTCACCATGGACCAGAATGGTTTAGTGATAAAACAAAAGAAGCTCTTTATGAAAAATTATATGTAAATTCAGATTTAATTCTAGTAGGACATGAACATTATTCAAAGAATGAGGATAAGATTGTAAACGGAAAGCATAAAGTTGATATTTCGACAGGAATTGCTCTGTATGGAACTGATACAGAACATGGGTTTAATGCAATTATTTTAGATACCGATGCAAAAAAACTTAAAGGATATAAATATATTTACAATGGTAATATATATAAACCATCAAAAACACCAATACTTCAAAATGATAAGATAGTTTTTAAGGGAAGAAGTAGATTCCGCCATACAGAAAAATATGAAGAGTATTTGCTTACAGACACCGACCAAAGAGAAGGGGAAAAGTATATGGACTACTTTGTTTTCCCTTTGCTGGAATCAAAAAACATTAATGATGAATTGAAAAACTACAGTGCGCCTACTATAGAAAAATTTATTGAATTATTACAAACTAAAAAAATAATTTCAATTGAAGGGAGTACTAGAACAGGAAAGACTATTCTTGCTAAATATTTGTGCTCTTATTTATCAAAAGAGTACATTCCCATCCTTTTAACAGAAGATGATTTTGGAACAAAAGATAATAATAAAATAATAAGATATGCATTAGAAAATCAATATGGAGAGGATACAGATTATGATGTCTTTGAACAAATGGATGCTGTGGATAAAGTCCTAATTGTGGATAGATATGACAAAATTTCAAAAAATAGATGGAATAATTTTTTTAATGCTAAAAAGGAAGAGTTTGGACATATTATTCTTTTTTGTGGAATTGATTGGAATATTAATATAAAAGAAAAAGCAATAGAAGAACTGACCGAAGACAGCACTTTCTATTTAAAAATATGTCCATTTTATTATACAAAAAGAAAAGAACTTATAGAAAAAATTTGTAGCAATAATAAAGAACAAAAAATCAAGGATGTTGGAGAAATTGTAACGCGAATAAATGATGAAATTACAAATCAGATAAAATTTTTTCAACTGACACCAGATTTTATTTATCAGTATGTAACTTATTATTTGAATTTTCCTTATATCAAAACTCAAAACGACAGTAATGTCTTTAATAAGGTATTTGAAGGAAATATTACTTTTAGAATAAGTAGAAGTACAAAAGAAGAAAATGTATCTGAAATACTGACAGCATTAGACTATGTTGCGCATAAAATACATTTTCAAAAATTATATCCATTACCTAACAGTGATTTTGAAGATGCTGTAAACGAGTATAATAGTGATTATGATAATTCATTAAAACCTAAATTGGTATATGACGTGGCAATAAAAGCAAATATTTTAAAAGAAATTACAGATAAATTTGCTGTTGCTTTTTGCGATGAAAATTTGCTTGCATATTTTGTCGCTAGTCATTTAAATAGAAAATTTAATGAAGGAAGAGGCGCTGATGAATTGCGTTATATTCTAAATAACATTTGTTTTGGAATCAATGGTGATATTCTTTTGTTTCTATCCTATATAACCAGCAATGTACAAATATTAAATCCTATTCTGGAAAGCTTAATAAGTCATATGGATTCATGGGACGAACTGGACATTGATAGTAAAAATGTAGAGTACTTAACAAAACCTATGAAACCTATAAAGACAGAACTTCCGAATAAGGAGGAAAAAAAGAAACATGAAGAAGAAAAAACCAATATGGAGAAGGAGATAGTAGAAAAAAGACAACAAGAAAATGATATTGAAAGCCTATATTCATATGATGAGAAGAAAGTTAATTCTTTTGGCAATAAAATAAGCAAGTCAATTAATTATTTGGAACTAGTAGCTAAAATATTACCCAATTTTCGACATATTCTTAATGGAGAGCAGAAACAGGCTATTACAAATATTTTGTATACTTATCCTAACAAACTATTGTATTTTATGTTGAAAGATATAGATGTAAATTGTGAGAAAATTATGGATGAAATTATGCGAAAACATCCAAAGACGAAAAGAGGATTACTCATCACAAAGGATATGCTCATGAAATCATTACAGAATCAATCCCTTGCATATATTTTAGGAATATATGATTTTATCGCATGTACGGCTGCTTCTGGAAAGGCGATGAAGGAATTGAACGAAAAATTTGATTATAATAAGAACACTAATTATAAAATTCAAAACATCATGATGGAAGAAAACATTGGGAACTTTGTTGCTTTATCAGAAAAAGCAGAAAAATTATACAATAAAACAGAACTAGGTATTGTAAAACAGATGCTGATTGCTATAATGAGAAAATATTTTCTGACGCATGATGTAGTATTAACAGGAAATACACAGCATGTTGTTTCAATATTTTTTAAGGAGAGTGAACAAAAAGAATTGCAAATGATACAAGCCAAAAATAAATTTACAAAAAAATAGCAATCGCTATGACGGAGTTCCACCATCAGGTCATTTAATTGTGTAAGGTAATGACCAACTCACACAATTTTGATACACTTTTTAGTGTTAATAGCGATTGCCTCTATAAAGGATATGATGTTTGTTTCTATTTTATGCTATGAACAAATATAAATGGTGGAGAACTGTATGTTTTAAAAAGTGTTGTGATAAAATATATTTAAATACTGAAGGGAAGGGTATTATGCAGAGGATGCGACTTGATAAAAAGAGAAAATCAACGACAACGAGGAAAAAGAGACCTTTGTTAAAAATAAACTCTCAATGTTTAGAGTTGTTGATTAAAGAAAATAGTGGTAACTCTTCAAAATATTGTGTTCCTGCCAAGACAATAGCAGTTAAAGTAAGGACTTCTAAAATACATGTATCTCAACAATCAAAAAAGACTTCAAATACATGGAAGATTGTTGGGGAAAATGTAAGAGTTGTAAAACCAGAAGAATTAGTTAATAAAGAGATATATTTAAGGAGAGGACGGAAGCGTGTAAAAGGAGTAGTATTGGAAGTTAAACCATTAGGGAAAGGACCCGAGGGAAAACCAGTGCCGACACCTCCGCCAGATTTAGATTGAAAAAATTCATATAGGAGGTATGTAATTTGGATAGTATTTTTACAATAGATGGAATTATAGAATTATTAGAAATTGTTAAACGATATATAATATATATTTATCCAGGCTTTTTAACATTGGTTATCTATAGATTTGCAATGTATAAAAGCGTTGAAGAAAATAAAAATACAGTAGTAAAAAGTATTATTATTAGCTATTTATATACATTACCATTTTCTCTGCTTTTTGGAATAGACCCTACAACATTTAAGTTTGTACATCATATTATCATTTTTTTAATAGCAATAGCAATTCCTATCATATGGAATATTATTGTTAGAAAAAATTGGTTTAAATTGATAATAAGGAAAATAGGAATTAAAACAGAAATATATGACAATCAGATGGACATTATGTTTAATAAAGAAAATGGAACTGTATGGGTACGAGCATATATGGACGAACAAAAAGTCATGTACGAGGGGTCATTAAGACATTATGAATCAGATATTAATAGACAACAGCAAGTAATACTTAGCGGTTATAGAATGTACAATTATGACGAGAATACACACAAATATGAAAAAACCTTTGATTATTCAAATGACCAAAAACAATGGGTCCGCATTTTAGAAGAAAATATAACAAGGATGGAATTTGTGTACAAATCGGAACATTGAACAATAAAATGTGTTTTTTATGGTATAAACAAGGAAAGTGCTCAAAAGAAGGAAACTTCTTTGTGGCACTTTTCTTGTTTGTGGTGAATTAAAAAACTCAGACCCGAGAGCCTGAGTAAAAGATTTTTTATATTATATTAAATATGACAAAATAAAGTAAATAAGGAGTGAAAAATGCACAGAACATTTTTCTCTCTATATAGTGAATTGTTTTTCACAGAGGCTAAAACCTCTTACACCCGTATTATACAAAAACAAAGAAATGAAAATCAATAGAATACTTGTTTTTTAATAAAATTTGAGTCTGTGGAACTTTTTCTGTAAAATAATCTAGGCAAGGTCCTTCTATGATAAAATAATTATCATTAGGAGGGCCTTTTATTATGGCAAGACAAAAGAAACCTGTACACAGAGTGCAAATGACCGATGGTAAAAGAAACATCATTCGTAAACGTCAAATCCTGCGCCCACCCTTAAATTTGACGCCGCTTTTATGAGCGGCGTGGTTTCCGGCATTCCTCGGGGAGCTCCTCTGCCCAGGGCATCAGATGGTCCAGTTTTGCCGGATCTATATTTCCTTTTTCGTCACAATACTTAGGCAACTCCGTGAGGATATGCCTGAAGTAGTAGTATGGGCGCAGATTGTTCAGCTTTGCTGTTTCTGAAATACTGTAAACAAGAGCGCTGGCTCCGGCACCTTTTGCTGTGTTATGGAACATCCAGTTCTTCTTGCCGATACAGAAAGTCCGGTGAATATTACGGTACGGCAGAGCCGCCAGTCCGGTGTGGCGAGAGCCACCTGTCC
>OBHX01001513.1_pt1 | contig 19756 bp, 19 predicted proteins | sample 1519331 | NCBI WGS metagenome assembly OBHX01 (sample SAMEA2602897, study PRJEB22501) | metagenome
CGCGGCACGATTACCATAACCACCCAGCAGGACGGCAGCGGGATACTACTGCGTATCGAAGATGATGGCCGTGGTCTGAACTATGAGGCCATCAGCGCGAAGGCGGTCAGTAAAGGTCTTGTTCCTGCTTCAATGGCCGGGCAGCTCTCCGAGCAGGAATGTAATGAGCTGATTTTTCATCCCGGCTTTTCGACCAGCAAGATAGTCTCCGAGCTTTCTGGTCGCGGCGTTGGTCTTGATGTGGTGCGCAAAACGGTGGTGACTGACCTGCAAGGCGATTTGCAGGTTTATAGCCGTCCGGGAGTCGGAACCAGCTTTAACCTGCGGTTGCCTGTTTCGTTAACCATGATGCGGATTCTGCAATTTGAAGAGCAGGGGCACCTGTTTGGACTGGCTGCGCAGTATGTGGTTGAGGTGGTGGAATGCACGCCACAGGGGATCAGCGATATCGCCGGACGTCCTGCCATTATCTTACATAACGAGTTTATCCCAGTGGTTTGCGTAGGCAGCTTGCTGGGCATTCATGAACGCCAGAGCAGCTTTTCAACGCCTGGACAGCGATTAATCGTGGTACAGAACCAGTACAGCAAAATGGCGCTGCAGGTGGATAAGCTGCTCGATGAACGCAAGATGATGATCAAACCGTTACCGAAACATATGCAACAGCAGTCGCTGGTCTCCGGGATGGTACAAACACCGGATAACCAACTGGTCAGCATCCTGCACGTTCCCGCGCTGATGGCGATGGCGCAACAATCACGGCAAACCAGCACACCAGCGCCCGCCACGAGCGTAACGCAGGATGCCTGGCATGTGCTGGTGGTTGATGACTCACTGAATACCCGTGAGATAGAAAAGAACGTGCTGGAAGCGCACGGCTATCAGGTGACTCTGGCAGAAGACGGGCTGTCGGGGCTGCAAAAAGCGAAGCTGACCCAGTTTGATGCCGTACTGACGGATGTCGAAATGCCGTTTATGGATGGTTTCACCTTCACCAAATCGTTGCGTGGGGAGAAAAACTACCAGCATACGCCAATCATCATCGTGACGTCCCGCGCGAAGGAAGAAGACCGGCGACGGGGGATTCAGGTGGGTGCGGATGCCTACATCGCCAAGGGCGATTTCGAGCAGGACAGTTTGATAAAAACATTAAAAATGCTTTTGTGCTGATGGAGCAAAATCGAGAGAGAAAATGCGAATTTTATTAGTTGATGATGATCTTTTTGCGGCTGAACTGGCATCCATATTTTTGCAAATGGACGGCTACGATGTGGTGATTGTGGAAAGCGCGATTTCCGCCCTGGCGTGCCTGGACTCGGATAACAACATCGACCTGGTGATTAGCGATCTGCATATGCCAGAGATCAGTGGTTTGGATTTGCTGGCGCTGTTACGCGCTCAGGATTGGGCTAAGCCTTTTATTTTACTAAGTGCCAATGAAGTAACGGGCAGCGACGCTCTGTACGACCGTTGGGTGAAAAAAGATGAAAACCTCGCGGAAAATCTGGGGGCTGCTGTCAATGCGCTACTGCAACCATCTGCGATTAACTGAATAAGCCTACGTGTTTGATGAAACAAGAAAATAAGCATATAGCGATGGCGGCAGCGCAGGAAAAAATAGCGCGTTTGCGGCAGGGGTTTCTACGCCGAATTCCCGACATGCTGGCACAAGCGGAAAGATTACTCGTTCAACTGGTCGCAGAGCCTAGCGAAGCCTGTCGCAAACAGCTACATATCCTGCTGCACAGTATTCACGGTTCGGCAGGGTCCTTTGGCTTTAGCCCGCTGGCGAATGCCTCAGCAGAAGGTGAGCGTTTACTAATAGAGCCGGAAACAGAGCAAAGCACATTGCATTACGATGAGCTGCGACGAATCATCAGGTGGTTGTACACCCTGACCCAGGAGCAGCTCAATCTTGAACATCGTATCAGCGATACGGAGTTCACATTACCGATCACCGAGCAGCGCCCGGAAGAGGGATATGTTCGGCGGGCCAGTAAGCCTATCTACCTGTGTGATGATGATATTGACCAGGTCGAGCTGCTCGCGACCCAACTGCGCTGTTTTGGTTTTACCTGCCATGTGTTCGCGAACACGCAGGATTTCACTCAGGCCGTATTGTCGCAACCGCCCGCCGTGGTGATTATGGATGTTAGCTTTCCGGACAACGCCTACGGTGGACCGCTGGCAATGTCGGATTTGAAACAAAAAGTGGGCAAACCTTTCCCTGTGCTGTTCCTCTCGTGTCATAGCGATTTCAATGCCCGCGTCAACGCCATCAAATCTGGCTGCGATGGCTACTACGTAAAACCTGCGTCTATCACCGATTTAGTCCAGGAACTTCATCGCCTGACTCAACCGTCGCTGAAAAAGCCTTACCAGGTATTGTTGATTGATGACGAACCCGCGGTGGCGGAATACAACGCGGAGATGCTGCGCATGGCGGGCATGGAAGTGCATGTGCTGGAAAAACCTCACTATCTACTGCATGTACTGAATGCGCAGCCGATCGATCTGGTGTTGATGGATTATCACATGCCGGAGTTCAGCGGTGAGGAACTGACAAAACTGATTCGCCAAATACCGCAGCATATTGGCCTGCCTATCGCCTATCTCTCCAGCGAGACCAACAAGCATGCGCAGTTAGGAGCAATGAGCATCGGCGCGGAGGATTTTATCCTCAAACAGAGCGACCCGGAGGAGCTGATCCGCGCTGTATCGATCCGCGCGGAAAGAATGCGCGTCCTGCGTGCCCGCATGTCGCAGGACAGTCTGAGCGGGTTATATAACCACTCAACGACCACCCATTTTCTCAAAAGCGCGATTGCCGAGTCGAACTACAGCGGCAACCCATTTTGTATGGTAATGGTGGACCTGGATCGCTTCAAAAGCGTTAACGATACCTACGGTCATGCGGTCGGTGACCAGGTAATTGTCGGTATTTCGCAGTTGTTCTCCCATCGATTACGCAGCACCGATATCGTTGGCCGTTACGGTGGTGAAGAGTTTGTCATCATTATGCCCAATACCAGCAGTGACAAGGCTGCTCGCGTGGTCGAACGATTGCGCAGGGATTACGAGCAGGTCACGTTTTCCGTTAGCGACGCCAGTTTTCACAGTACCTTCAGCGCGGGCATTGCCCAGTGGCAGTTTGGCGATCGGATTGAAACGCTGCGCGAGCGTGCCGATCAGGCGCTGTATGCCGCGAAGCAAAATGGCCGTAACACTTTCTGCATTGCCGAGTAAAAGGAGTCAATATGAGCCAACAGCTGGAGCAGATTCTTGCGCTGAACCATGGTGAAAAGCCGGAGTGTGAAAACGTTGATGAACCCCAGCGTACGCTGGTGTTATTTCAACTGGCGGGGAAAAAATTTTCCTTCTTTGGGGGGCCAATTAAAGAGATCCTTGCTGAGCGCCCGATCTCCTGGGGTCCCTGTTGCGCGCCAATGCTTTAAGGGGTCATCAACTATCGTGGACGGGTGGAATCGGTAATGAGACTGGACAGCCTGATCGATAAACCTACCGTCAATTCGGCAGGTAAGCGCACTATTTTGATTGGATGCGCCGAGAAAATGCAAAGTGGGATCCTGATAGATAAACTGATTGATGTGTTGGAAGTCGCCGAAAGCCAGATTCATTTGCCAGGAGATTCGTTGCCCCCGGCGTTACAAAGCATCGCTGTGGGGGTGGTTAACGTGATGGAAACCTGGTACACGCTGCTCGATCTGAATCTGGTCTTTGAGCGTTATCAGGAGACCAGCGGTTATGACGGCTCCCACTAATCTGGCGGCGGTACGTATTACTTTGGGAGCGCTAACGTTGTATATACCGGCAAACCAGGTTGGTGTGTGTTCGTTAGTGACTCAGGTTGTGCCTGAAATCCCCCGATTTAGCCAATGGCTGGGGATTGCTGATGAGCCGCAGGAGGGATGGCATTTGCATTTACGCGTCCCGGACAGTGGCGTTGAAACCGGCTGGTACCTATGGGGACAACTTGAGAATGTGATGCTCTCCGGCGACATTATTTTTGCCGTACCTCCGCTTCTGGCGCGTAACTGTCATCTGCCTGCGCTTCGTGCCCTGGTGGGCCGCGAGGCGTTTAGCCCGCTATTAAGCTGGCGCTGACACGCTGCGGGAGCTTTAACGGTCCCGCAGCATGAGAAGACTGGGAGTGCTATATCCCGTTACTGGATATAAGCATCAACAGCCCGACTGACCAGCTTAGTCATAAAGTTGTCAATCTTATCAATGGTCTGCTTGTCCTGAAGATCATAGGTTTTTGCTACGTCATCCAGGTTTTCATAACCGACCCAAACTCGCCCGATCTTATCCTGCCATACGGAGACACGTAACGGCAGATCCAGCGCGACACCCTGTTTATCCTGCATCAGTTTTGTGCCGACTTTAGGGTTACCAAATACCAGGACTTTCGTTGGCCTCAGGTTCATTCCCGCGCCCTCGGCATTTTTCTCGTGATCAATTTCAGTGAATACCGGAACGCCTTCGCTTTTCAGAATGGCTTTCAGTCGGGAGACCGTCTCATCGACAGAGAATTTACTTTCCTGGTTTTTGATCTTCTCTGAATTTAACCCAGAACCCAGCCCGATTTTATAGGCTTCAGCGATATCACGAGCCACCTGAGTCATGTCTACGCCTTCTTTATTGGTCAGCATTGTCACGCAAACCAGTTCATCACCGGCGGTAAAGCGGCTCAGATAGGCACTAAAGCCACCTGTGGTTCCTTTGATTTCCAGAAAACCAGGATGGCGGGTAAATTCCCAGCCGGCCATGGCAGGCACGACTTTGCCATTTTTCAGTTTTGCCGGGCTATAGATAATGTCGCGTAGCTTTTTGTCTTTAACCAGCGTGCTGCCGGCAAGACCGATATCCCACTTACTGATGTCTTCCGCTGACGACCACAGACCACCGTAGGCGAACAGATTATCAGTGGCGATCGCGCTGACAGGCGCCAGTTTGTCACCCGCTGCGACGTAACCTGTTGCAGGCTCAACAGGGTTGATCCAGTCAATTTCTGACTTAAATTTCGAATGCTGATTATGTTGCTTATCAGGCGTCGGGCGATCAAGGAATGCTTTCGTTGGCATGTCTTTTGCAAACATGGTGCTTTGCAGACCTAACGGCGCAATTTGGTATTTGTTGACGAAGTCTACGTAACTCATTCCGCTGACTTTCTCGATAGCCATTCCTAACAGGATAAAGTCAGTTGCGCTGGAGTTGATGTCCGTGCCATTTTTAAATTCGAGCGGTTTATCTTTAACAAGATCAACCAGCTGCGCAGGTGTATATTTTTGCTCTTGTTTATAGCCGAAAGATCTGAAATCAGGGATCCCGGATGAGTGCTGCATTAATTCCAGAATCGTAATGTTATGCCAGCTTTCCGGCAGGCCAGGCAAATAAACACTCACAGGAGTATTAAGATCCAATTTACCTTGCTCTACCAGTTGCATTACTGCGACTGCAGTAAAAGCTTGCGTGATAGGGCCAATTCCCCACATGGTTTTGGTGGAAGCAAGCTCATCATTGGCTGCCGTTGCCAGACCGTATCCCGCTGAGCGCGGAATATAAGGCGCCTGAACAATCGCCATGGATAAACCCGGCAGATTATTTTTCGCCATTACCTCGGCAATGATCTGATCGATATATTTGCCGTTGACCTTTAATTGTGGATCACCACGGTTAACTAAGTAAGTAGTCTCATTTGTATTGGCAGCGGCCAACACCTGAGTAGCTGAAACTGACATGGAAAGTAAAATACATGCCGAAATAACCTTTAACTTAAGATTCATGGAAAAGCTCCGCGCTTAATGAAATTTATTTTGATGGCTAATGGATGAGCGATGTTGTACATACAATTACCCTCGGTAACCGTACTCATAGCTATTACTTAGCTGCTGCCTTTACCTTTTCAACCGTGGTGTCGGTGTCCCATAAATCATTGGCAATGATGCGGTAGTTGGTTAGAGCGGCGAGATAACCGTCACCTTCCGGAATGCGCGGACCCGCTGTCGCATCTTTAACGACGACAACTTCAAAACCTTGCTCAATCAATTCACGCATATGGGATTCAATACACAGATTGGCAGCCATACCGGCGAGAATGACCTGTGAGACACCGCGTTTTCTTAATTGCAGTACCAGGTCGTTGGTTTCTGGTCCGAAAATCTTATGCGGTGAGGCAATGACCGTTTCGCCATCATAAATATATGGCTTAAACTGCGGTAAAAAATCTGCGCCGGAATTTTCAAAATTCTCCATCGTCAGTGGACCTTTACGATTGAACATTCCAGTGCCGTGCATAAATGTTTCTCCCGGTGCGGTAGATTGCCATTTATGGTCGTGCGGAAAGTAATAATGTGGAGAAATAAAAACAGGCATTTGTGATTCTTTTGCCATTTTGAACAACGTCTCGAGATTTTCTACAGTATTATTTTCAATGATGCTGTTTTTAAAAACCTCCCAGCCAATACCCTGAGGACTTAAAAAATCGTTCTGTGGATCGACTACCACCAACGCAGCTTCCTTATTATTAAGTGTTATACCTTTGCGTGGTAAGCCATAGGCCTCTGGTTCAGAATAGATTTCAGACATGCTCATCTTGCTCATAAAATTTACCTGTATTTTTATCTAATGTGATAGTGACTATCTGATTATTAAATAGCGCTGGTAAATATGGCATGGTTTCAGAACGGGGCATTTGTTCAGGACGCTGGGAATATTGTCATTACGTATTCTAATAACGATAGCGGGCATATCACTGCCCACTCCGTCAGAGGTCGTATTGCTGGCGTCGCCGTTCTAAACGACGATCGCGCAGGGTGGAATAAATAAAGGTCATCACAAACAGTAGTGAAAATAGTACGACGATGGTGGGGGCCGGTGCACTGTCGATGAAAAAAGACAGGTACACGCCCATAAACGAGGTAACGACCGACATAATCACCGCCAGCCACAAGGCGTGGGAAAATTTCCGCGTCATTAAAATCGCAATGGCGCCAGGCGCAATCAGTAAGGAGATCGACAAAATAATCCCTACTGATTTTAGCGTGGCGACAATCGTCAGGGCGATCATGCACAGTAGGCCGTAATGTAGCAGTGCAGTGTTAAGCCCACTGGCCTTTGCCTGATGCGGGTCGAACGCATGCAGAAGCAGATCTTTCCACTTAAGCCCAATAATAAGCGCTATCCCAAGCGTAATAACCGCGGTTTGTATGATGTCGCTGAACGATACGCCCAGCATGTCGCCGAACAGAATATGATCGAGATGGACCTCTGACTGGATAGAGACGTACAGCACCAGCCCTGCGCCAAACATGCCGGAAAAGACGATTCCCATCAGGGTATCGCGTTTGATGCGGCTGTTATCGTCGAGATAACCCGTCGCCACCGCACAGAACAGCCCGGCGATAAATGCGCCAATTGCCAGTGGGATGCCCGCAATCCACGCCAGTACAATTCCCGGGAAAACCGCGTGGCTCATTGCATCGCCCATCAGCGCCCAGCCTTTGAGTACTAAAAATACAGACAGCAGCGCGCAGGGCACGGCGACAATGGTGGAGATGACCAGCGCATTGACCATAAAACCAAACTGAAAGGGTTCCAGCAGCGTTGTTAAGATCATACTGACTCCTTGTTCACCAGACGGGCGCGGCGGCGATTCGCCAGCAGACCGTGTTTTGGCGCGAAGACAAATGCCAGCAGGAACAGCAGCGTTTGCAGAACGACAATAATTCCGCCGGTTGCACCGTCCAGCCAGTAGCTCAGCCAGGCGCCGAAAAAGCTGGTCAGGCTGCCAATAGCTACGGCGATAGTGAGCAGGCGTGGAAAACGATCGGTCAGCAGCCAGGCCGTTGCACCGGGCGTAACCACCAGGCAAATCACCAGAAATGCGCCGACGGTTTGCAGCGCGGCGACCGTGGAAACGGAGAGCAGCGTAAAAAATAACAGCTTCAACCGGCCCGGATTCAGACCGATAGAGCGCGCGTGGTTTTCATCAAAAAAAACCACCATCAGATCTTTCCACTTCAAAAACAGGATGGTTAGCGAAATAACCCCGATGATGGCCAGTTGTAGAATATCTTCTGGCGCAATCGCCAGCACGTTGCCGAGAATGATGGTCTGAATGTTCACCGACATCGGATTGAGCGACACCATAAACAGCCCGATACCGAAAAAAGACGAAAAAATCAGTCCGATAATCGCATCTTCCTTCAGGCGCGAACGTTGATTAAGAAACAGCATACTGCCCGCCGCCAGTCCGCCGGAAAGGAATGCGCCAAGCGCGAAGGGAAGCCCTAACATATAAGCGCCTGCCACGCCCGGCACGATAGAGTGCGACAGTGCATCGCCAATCAGCGACCAGCCTTTGAGCATCAGATAGCAGGAGAGAAACGCACACAGGCCACCGACCATCGCCGAGACCCACATGGCGTTGAGCATGTACTGGTAGCCAAACGGCTCCGTTAGCCAGTTCATGGTTATTCCCCCTCGTTTGCCGTGCGTCGCGAAATAAACGGGCGTTCATCATCGGTAATTACGTGCTGTTCACCGCCGCTCAGCGCAACGTGACGCAGTACGCCGCTGAATGCCAGTTCGAGATTCTCGGGGGTAAAGGTGGTTTCGGTGGGGCCACTTGCCAGCACCGTGCCCTTAATCATCACCGTGTAATCACAAAACTCGGTGACGGATCCCAAATTATGGGTAGAGACCAGCATGGTTCGACCCTCATCACGCAGTTCACGCAGCAGGTCGATGATCCGGGCCTCGGTTTTTACATCCACACCGGTAAAGGGTTCATCCAGTAAAATAACCTGTCCGTCCTGTGCGATGGCCCTTGCCAGAAAAACACGCTTTTTCTGCCCACCGGACAGTTCACCTATCTGACGATGGCGATAATCCAGCATATCAACCCGCGCCAGCGCCGCATCTACGCAGGCGTGGTCAATTTGTTTTGGTCGACGCAGCCAGCCCATATGGCCAAAGCGTCCCATCATCACCACATCTTCCACCAGTACCGGAAACGACCAGTCCACCTCTTCTGACTGGGGGACATAGGCGATCAGATTCTGTTTGAGCGCCTTATTTACCGGCTGTTGCAGAATTGAGATTTCCCCCTACGCCAGGCGGACAAAACCCATCAGCGCTTTAAAAAGCGTTGATTTTCCCGAACCGTTTACGCCGACCAGAGCGGCAATTGAGCCGCCCGGAACCTGAAAAGTGGCGTCCCGCAATGCGGTATGACCGTTGCGATACGTCACCGTAACCTGATTTACGGTAATCGCAGAGTGACTCATGGTTGGCTCTCCAGACCCTTGTTGATGCCGTTAACAATGGTTTGCGTGGTGACGCGCAGTAAATCCAGATAGGTCGGTACCGGACCATCGGTAGCGCTGAGCGAATCGACATACAGCACGCCGCCGTAATGCGCGCCAGACTCACGGGCAACCTGACGCGCTGGTTTGTCGGACACGGTGCTTTCGCTAAATACCGTTGGGATATGATGCTCTCTGATGGCATCGATAACCTTGCGTACCTGCTTGGGCGTACCCTGCTGATCGGCATTGATCGGCCACAGATACAGCTCCTTGAGATTGTTATCACGAGCTAAATAAGAGAATGCGCCTTCGCTGGTGACCAGCCAGCGTTTTTCAGCAGGGAGCTTTGCCAGTTCTGTATGTAGTGGCGCCAGGGTCTGCTGGATTTTCGCTTTATAATTCTGCGCATTATTCTGGTAGGTTGCGGCATTGTCCGGATCGTATTTGATCAGCGCATCACGAATGTTATCCACGTAGATAAGCGCGTTCTCTGCTGACATCCAGGCATGCGGGTTTGGTTTACCGTTGTACGGCCCTTCGCTGATGCCCATTGGCTGCACGCCGTTTGAGACCATCACTTCCGGTACGCCGGACAAATTTTGGTAGAAGCGGGCAAACCATAGTTCGAGGTTTAGACCGTTGGAGAGAATAAGCTGTGCGCCTTGCGCCCGTTTGATATCGCCTGGGGTTGGTTGATATTCGTGAATTTCAGCCCCCGGTTTGGTGATAGAACTAACGTCCGCCGCGTCACCTGCTACATTGCTTGCCATATCGGCAATCACCGTAAAGGTGGTTACCACTTTGAATTTTTCTTTCGCCCAGGCGGGTGACAGCGTCAGCGCTGTTAACACGCTGGCAAGGAGAAATGACTTCAGATGGGGCAGATGCGGCATAGTATCCCTCGCAACAAGGTGGTTAATTTATCATCGAATATAGCCTTTGCTATGTTATATAGCACATGGCATAAACAAATGAAAATAATTCTTATTTGTGTAGGTTGCTAAGGAATAGAGGGGGGATAATGTATTTTACGCCGGCACGATTGCCGGCGTGTTGGGGATGAATAACCCGGTGATTATGACTTTTGGAACTCAGTAACGGTTTCCCATGCTACCTGTTGTAACGCTTTGGCGGTGGCAGGGGTCATGTCCGTATCAACAGGAAGCGCGCCGCCGACAGGAGACTGGTTGTACAGGGTGGCGAAGAATACGCAAGCGGCGAGATATGTACCAGAAATAGAAGGGTGTACACCATCATGATAATACAAGTTAATTTCCGGATGGGTCTTGCGCGCTTTCACGAAAGCGAGACCTACCGGAGCCACATATCCCCCCGTTTTTTGCGCAATGGAGATATAAGCATCCGCCAGCTTTTGGCTATCTTCGGGTTTAGCTTTCTTCGGCCAGGTCATGAAATAGACAACTTTTGCACCTGCTTTATGCGCCATCTCAGCCATTTGGGTTGCAGAGTCAACGAAATTTTTCCGGGTACTTTCTTTCTTTGAAATTGTTTCTGTGGAGTTCCCCTGTAATACCACTACATCCCATTTCTGTAACGTGTTCTGGTAGCGCATATTCTCAATTTGCCAGCCTAAATGACCGCTGGAAATCGTGATCCCCCGATATTTATAGCCTTTGGCATGGTCAGGCAGTAAAGACTGCGTCAAATCCCGTAATCGGGTATTGATATTATTGTTATAGAACGTGAACGAGTTACCATAAAGCGCGACGATTTTATTCTCGCCATCCATTTTAGCATGTGCGGAAGGCGCTAATAACGTATCAGCGTGAGCGCAGATACTACTCAGTGCCAGGACCGTTGCTGCGGCAAGCAAAGTTATCTTTTTCATCGATTATCTCTTAGAAGTCGTAACGGAGTCCAACGATGAGCGCATCATCATTGGTTTTTTTGTTCTTACTGGCGAATTCTTTATCGTAAGTAAATGATAACCACGTATCCTCAGCCAATGTTAATTGCGCCTCAGCACGCCAGTCTTCTTTTTCAGCAATATCTTTACCATCTTCATTTAAAAAACTATATCCGGTGAGAACCTTGACGGTGCCAAAATTGTAGGAAATGAGTGAATCCATCCCTTTATAATTATTATCGCTTTTGTTATCGCGAGAAATAGAAGTACGCAATGCGGTTACCGCGACTTCATAGGCTTTATAACTGAGTTGTAATCCTCCCATAATTTGATCGTTTTGATTACGCCCATCGGTGGTCACTACGCCATCCTGTCGTTTGTAACGACTGGCCGCGAGTGCGGGTGTAATTCTAAAATCACCAAATTTGAAAGACTTGCGGTAGCTGGCCATCGCGCCGTAATCCAGGGCTTCGTTATCGCTGTTGCCATTACCGGAGACCCATGCCAGTTGAATTTCGTTACCGGCAAATTTGGCATTCCACTGGACGGTGCCGTCCTGGCGGTTGAACTGGTATGAATCATCAATGGTTGTAATGCCATAGCTATAGATATTAGGGGTGAAATTTTTGTACTTATCGGTCATTTTCATTACCTGATACAACGGATTTTTGGTTCTCCCGGTGATCAGTTCACCCCATGTTTTATTTGACAGACCGACATAGGAATAACGGGCCTCCATATCGCTTTCACCGGTATTGTTATCATTTTTTTCGGTACGCACCTGCCATTCCAGTCGACCCACGATTTTGGTATCTGGCAGAAGATCCAGATCTCGGGTGAGGTAAATACCTACACGGCCACCCAGATCGCTTCGGCTTTCACTGCCAGCAAATGAATTCTGACCACTTGCTATTTTTCCCTCAACGCGGCCATAGATATCCAGAGTATTGCCATCCTTATTATAGACGTTTAAGGCGAACGCCGAGGAACTCATACCCATAAGTAATATTAGTGAATAATTTTTTAGCTTCATGTCATCCCTCAAACCAGCATTAGTTTCCTGACCATAAAATAAAGTTCACAGCGAGGTAATTGTTTGTGGAAAAAGAGTGTCAGCGGTATGGGAATTATTTTTTCTCGTAATGAAATGTGATTATTCACGCATAAATATCACTAATTTCACTATTGTATTAATGGTTCTTATATTTAATGCGCATTTCTGCTGAAATATTACGCCTGCTTGGAATGTAATTCACAAATTACTGTGAAGTACATCTCATTTCTACTTGGTGGAAAAAACGAAAATGGGAATATTGTATTCTCATGGCCGTTTTTTGGGTGGGAATACTATTTTCCCCTATAATCTGGAAAACAGATCCTGCAAAATTGATTAATCACATTTTCGATTATGATGCATTCATTGGCCGGAGAGGCGCTGTATGTTCGGTAAGCAAACAACGGTATTTGATTCTGATCTTTATTCTTCATTGTTCACCCAAGGTCGGATGCGGGAAATATGGTCTGACGACAATCTGCTGCGGTGTTGGTTGCGATTTGAGGCAACTGTCGCTCGAGTGCAAGGTGAGCAGGGGATTATCCCTGAGCAAGCCGCCGTCGAAATTGAAAAAACGTGCAGGGAAATACGGATAGATTGGCCGGCTCTTGCACAGGAAACACAGACGGTTGGTATGGCGATAAAACCGCTGATCGATCAGATCTCTGCTTGCGGTACACCTTTAGTAAGTCAGTTTTTGCACTGGGGATGTACTACCCAGGATCTGCTGGACTCTGGCATGGCGATGAGACTGCAACAAACGTTGCAGCTGCTGCGCGAGCAATTGCTCGATGTTGGCGAGGCAATGAAAGCGATGGCAATACGTCATACCCGAACGGTGATGGTTGCACGCACCAATTCAGTGGATGCTTCTGCGACAACGTGGGGGCTGCATGTTTGCAGTTATCTGGCAGAGATTAACCGCCATCTGATAAGACTTCAGCAGCTGTACCCGCGAGCTGTAACCGGGCTCTTTGGCGGCGCGGTAGGTAATTTGGCCTCCGTAGGAGAGCAGGGAATGGAAACACGTGAACGACTGATGTTGGCACTGGGTCTGAACGTACCCTGCGGCATTAATAATGCCAGCCAGGATGCGGTTGTTGAAGTTGTGCAGTTTTTTGCCCTTGTTCACGGCACGCTATGTCGTCTGGCCAACGATGTCGAAACAATGGGACGCACGCCGATTGCTGAAGTGCTTGAGGGAGAAGGTGGTGGAGGGTCGAGCACGATGCCGCACAAGGTTAATCCGCGCGCCAGTAACATGATGCAAACGCTGGCAAGGATGGGATGGATGTATGCGTCTGGCGCCCCAGCAATGCTGGATCAACAGGATGTGCGAGCCGCCTCAATGAGGGTATTAAACTGGACAATCCTCCCGGAGGCCTCAAATGCTTTATCGACCAGCCTGACACGCGCAAAGAATCTGCTTTCGCATCTCATCATTAATGAAGAGAAGATGCGTGCTAATTTCGATTGCTCAAAGCACTTTATTATGTCGGAATCACTGACGATGAGACTTGCCGCCAAAATCGGCAGAGAGTCCGCCTATAACTTAGTGAAAAACCTGCTAAAGCATGCAACTGGAGAGCACAGCTTCATGGAGATCGTGCAGGCTAGCCCGGAAATCCGCGCATCATTGTCTGTAGAGGAAATTACCGCCGCCTGCGAGCCGCTGTCATATATCGGGGCTAACGACGCGCTAATCGCTGAAACTTTAGCTGAGTTCGAGCGCGTGAAAACGGTAGAGATTGCCTGATTTGTCTTGCTGCCGGGAGGGATAACTCTCCTGGCGGCTGGCGGTGCTAAGTGTTGTGTGCTGATGCAGAAAACGTTTCGAAAAAGACAAATAACTCTTCCAGTTGTGCAAAATTCCCCTCGTTATCTCCTTTCTCATAAGCCAGATGCAATATGAGTTCGATAAAAAAGAAGCCGAGTATACGGCTTTGAAAAATGGACTGTACGTCGCTGGGAAGAACAAACTGCAGATCGCAAAATTTACCGTAAGGGTTCGCTTCTGAGTTGGTAACCAGTACCACGACGGCGTTCTTTTTTCTGAACCACTTTGCAATATTGAGGGCAACCCGATTAAATCGATAGTAGGAGAACACAATCAGGACATCCTCTTCCTCAATATTGATGAGACATTTGGGGAGTTCGCTGATGTCCGTCGGTAAAAGGGTGATGTCACTGCGAAAGTACTTTAACAGTGTACAAAAATGCGTTGCCATTGCATGAGATGATGACGGACCGACGACATAAATATGACGTTGATTGTTCAGTACCAGATCGATAAACGCATTAAGGCTTTCAATGTCGATATTATTTTTAAATTGATTAAATAATTCTGATACTTTATGGGTGAAATCAGTAACGATACTTTCAGTGGTAATGCTGGGATTGTTACGTAGTTTGATGTTTTTCTCAAAAGGTGCGGATATTTTATTTTTTGACAGCGTAATGTCTAATGCTTTGCGAAAAGCGGCGTAACCCGTAAACCCAATCTTATTTAAAAATCGGCCAATGGTTGCTTTGCTTACCATCGCATTTTGCGAGAGGTCAACAATGCCATGATAGGGAAGTTCATTGAAGTGTTTATTAATGTACTCATTGAGTCGGCACTCAGATTCAGTTAGATCACCCATATTAAGAGTAAGTAAGTTATACTCATCCAGACTTAACGTGTTTTTTTTGTACATGGATAACACCCGATGACTATTGTATATCAACGTTGTTATAGGGTAATACACTTTCGACGTCAATCATAGAATGAATATGTTGGAAACCCGCATCCAGCCTTTTCTGAGGTCTGCGACTACATTCAGATGTAGTTGCGATCTTACTCACAAAAAGAGGTGGGAAAACACCTTTCCCGTATTTTACAACCACACAACCCATTACAATTAAATCTCAATATTTGAGTATGTAATACGATAAATTTACGTACATATTATAGCTGCTTATATATGGGGTTGATTTTTTACTATCCTATATAAGCTATGATGATATGACAGGTAACCCTACCCGATTTGTATGGCATAGGAATTGTTATTATGACAGCGTTTATTATAGCAATAGTGATAACAGTTATTGCTGCATGGTTAATTGTGAAAAATTATCAGCCGCAAACTGTTTTATTACTCGCTGGACTGGCATTATTGACCATTACCGTACTGTTTTATCCTGAAAACAGCATTCTCTACGATAAAGCAAAATCCACGGGGTCAACCTGGTTGGATATCTTTAGCTTTGCAAAAGAATCGCTCACCACACAAATTGCAGGTATTGGTCTTATCATCATGGCTGCGGGTGGATTTGCCAGCTATATGGATCACATTAAAGCGTCGAATGCGATGGTCAATATGTGCATTCGACCGCTGCAGGTGATTAAAGCGCCTTACCTGATCCTTGCGCTGGGGTATATCTGCGCACAGCTTCTGCATGTGGCAATTTCAAGTGCGGCGGGACTGGCGATGTTGCTGCTGGTGACATTCTTCCCGGTTCTGGTTCGTCTGGGGGTCAGTAAAGCCTCTGCGGCCGCGATGATTGGTCTGTGCGCGTTTATGGATCTAGGGCCCGCGGTAGGTACTGCGAATCTGGCGGCTAAACATGCTGGCATGGAAAGCGCGATCTACTTTGCGCATTACCAGATGCCGGTGGCGGTGGTGGTGATGCTGGCCGTTGCGGTGGTGATTTACTTTACCGCGAAGTATTTCGACAAAAAAGATGGCTTCGTACCGGGGGCGCAAAGCGTGGCGCAAGCGGAAGAAGAAGGCCGAAAGGTACCCGCTATTTACGCGCTGTTACCCGTCCTGCCTGTCGTACTGGTGCTGGTCTTTAGCCCTTTGGTTATCAAGTCCATCAAAATAGACGTGGTCACAGCGATGATCCTTGGCGCTGTCGTCGCATTTTTCTTTGAATTGGTGGCTACCCGAGATTTCAAAAGCTGCTGCAAAGGGATACAGGTCTTTTTCAAAGGGATGGGCAGCATGTTTACCAGCATCGTTTCCTTGCTGGTGTGTGCGGATATCTATGCCCAGGGGCTGCAGAAAATTGGCGCGGTGGACTACCTGTTACAGTCAGTGCAAAACGCAGGACTGGGCTTTACCAGCATGACCCTGGTGATGACCGCACTGGTGGGTGTAACCGCCGTCCTGACGGGCTCTGGCGTTGCCGCCTTTTTCTCCTTCTCCGGCCTGGCCCCCTCCATTGCAGCAAAATTTGGTGAGAGTGCAGTCAATATGATCCTGCCTATGCAGTTAATGGCGGGAATGGGGCGCTCAATGTCCCCAGTGGCTGGAATCATTATTGCGGTGAGTAAAGCAGGAGAATGTTCACCGTTTATGATCGTCAGAAGAACGCTGCTTCCAGCGCTGGCCGGTATCGCGGCGATGCTGGTTGCCAACTATGTCCTGATTTGAATCCCTGGAGCCTGCTAATGCAGGCTCTTATTTTTTATCTGGTTGTAATTTATGGATGGCAACGTGACAAACGATGTTTTATACGTCCCGTTTACGGGGAAGTTACTGCTTGAATCTCCGTTATTAAACAAGGGAAGCAGCTTCACGCAGCAAGAAAGGTATGACTTTAACCTGAGTGGGCTACTGCCTTGTGCCATTGAGAATATTGATGAACAAGCCGAACGGGCGTATCAACAATATCTTGAGGCTGAATCCCACAACGCTCGACATATTTACTTGCGTAATATCCAGGATACTAACGAAACGTTATTTTATTACCTGTTGAAAAAGCATCTTCCAGAGATGCTGCCCATCGTTTATACCCCGGTAGTCGGGGCCGCCTGTGAAAAATTCTCGTGGATATATCGTCGTGCACGCGGTGTCTTTATCTCCTGGCCCGATCGCGATCGTATTGACGATATTTTGCATGATATTCCACGGCACGATATCAAGGTCATCGTCGTCACCGATGGTGAGCGCATTCTGGGGCTAGGTGACCAGGGCGTTGGCGGTATGGGGATTCCTATCGGGAAACTGTCGCTCTATACCGTCTGTGGCGGGGTAAATCCGGCGAATACGCTACCTATTTTACTGGATGTCGGCACGAATAATGCGCGACTGCTGGACGATCCGCGCTATATCGGCTGGCGTCATCCGCGCATAACTGGTGAAGACTATTTCGCATTTATTGGAATGTTTATTGCCGCCGTAAAACGGCGCTGGCCTAACGTTCTGCTGCAGTTTGAAGATTTTGCCCAGCATACTGCGGTGCCGCTGCTGGACCGTTATCGCGATGAGATGTGCTGTTTTAACGATGACATTCAGGGCACGGCGTCGGTGGCTCTGGCGACTCTGGTTGCGGCCTGCCGAGGCAGCGGTCGTGACTTCCGTCAGCAATCAATCGTAATTGTGGGGGCGGGGGCTGCAGGATGTGGGATCGCCCGGCATATTATTGCCTGCCGCATCAGTGAAGGAATGAGCGAGGCCGAAGCCAGACGGACCATTTTTATGGTGGATCGCGACGGTCTGGTGATGACCACCAATAATGCCTTAGCTGATTTCCAGCAACCGCTGGCGCAGTCTCCCGAGGCCGTATCTGACTGGCAGTTTGAGGGGCTGGCACCGTCGCTACTGGAGGTTATCCACAATGCCAAACCCACGGTGATGCTGGGTGTGTCGGGTCAGGCTGGATTGTTCTCGCAGGAGGTCATTAGCACGATGTACCAATACTGCGGCCGCCCGATCGTTATGCCGTTGTCGAATCCCACTTCGAGAATGGAAGCGCGACCAGAAGATATCATTCGCTGGACCGAGGGACAGGCCATTATCGCGACCGGTAGTCCCTGCGGTGTGATTGAATTTAATGGACGCTCCATTCCGGTGGCGCAGTGTAATAACGTGTATGTTTTCCCGGCCATCGGTCTGGGGGCTATCGCCAGTGGTGCGACACGCGTAACAGAGGCTATGCTGATGGCGGCAAGCCGTGCGCTAGCCGATGCTTCCCCGTTGGTGCGTAACGGGGAAGGTGCTCTGTTGCCGGAGATTGAGACAATCTGTGAGGTGACCCGCAGCATTGCCTTTGAGGTCGGTAAGGCAGCGCAGCTGTCGGGCGTGGCAGAGAAGATGAGCGACGACGCGCTGTTGCAAAGCATAAAAGATAACTTTTGGTTACCACACTACCGTCCTTATAAACGCAGGGCAATTTAGCCGTTGTGACGAGTAAGTGGTACTCGGGTCTTGGTTGCCTTCATGATTAAGGTGTATTATTTATGCAACTTAATTGTGGAGGCATCATGTCCGGCAAACGCATTGCACGTGAAAAAATGACGATCCAGAGAATGATTTCGCTCTACGAGAGCCAGTGTCCGCAGGCTTCAGACGAGCCGGGGCATTACGATGCGTTATTTGCCTATGCGCAAAAACGCCTCGACAAGTGCGTATTTGGTGAGGAAAAACCGGCCTGTAAACAGTGTCCTGTGCACTGTTATCAACCTGCTAAACGCGAAGAGATGAAGCAAATTATGCGTTGGGCTGGACCGAGAATGCTCTGGCGTCACCCGATTCTGACCGTACGTCACCTGATTGATGACAAACGTCCAGTGCCGGCGTTACCGGAGAAGTACCAGCGGAAGAAGTAATTCTATGCCGGATGGCGGCGATGCCTTATCCGGCCTACGAGGTAAACGCCTCCGTCATGTAGGCCCGATAAGCGTAGCGCTATCGGGCAATCAGTTAAACCAGTGCATCCTTATCAATGCCTAATCTCTTCATGCGTGAGAGTAACGTTGTACGTTTCAGCCCCAGCCTTTGTGCCGCGCCTTTGGGACCGGCAACCACCCCGTTGGTTTCTTTCAGTACGCGCATAATCAACTGGTATTCATCTTCACCGTCCTGTGCGACTTCGGTTGCCACCGGAGGCGTAGACGGCGTCAAAGGGGCAATATCCGGAAGGGATAGTTGCAGCACGTTGCCCCGGGTAAGCAGAACCGCACGTTCTACCACGTTTTCCAGCTCACGCACGTTACCCGGCCATTCCATACAGCTCAGCGTGCGCAGAGCCTCGGCAGGAATACTGTCGATATTGCGTCCCATCCGACGAGCAATTTTAAAGGTGAAGGCTTTTACCAGCAGCGGAATATCTTCCGGGCGCTCACGCAGCGGCGGCAGATGGATCGGGAAGACGTTCAGTCGGTAATACAGATCGTTACGAAATTCGCGATCGGCAACCATCTTCTTCAGATCGCGGTTGGTGGCGGCGATCAAACGGACATCGGTCTGGATCAGCTTATTACTGCCCAGACGTTCAAATTCCTGCTCTTGCAGAACCCGCAGTAGCTTAGGCTGAAGCTCCAGCGGCATATCGCCAACTTCATCGAGGAACAGCGAACTTTTATCTGCCAGCTCGAAACGACCAATCCGCTGCGTGCTGGCACCGGTAAACGCGCCACGCTCATGACCAAACAGATCGCTTTCCAGTAATCCGGCAGGCATTGCCGCGCAGTTCATCTTCACCATCCGGCGGCTGTTGCGATTGCTCAGGTTGTGG
>OBHX01001534.1_pt1 | contig 19470 bp, 18 predicted proteins | sample 1519331 | NCBI WGS metagenome assembly OBHX01 (sample SAMEA2602897, study PRJEB22501) | metagenome
GACTTCACCGAGCTTCTGACAATCGGCGGTTGCGCGCCTATGCCAGTCGGAGTATTAGTGTGGACGCTTCGGGGCGTTACCCCCTCATTTCATCCATCGAAATATCAGTTCTCCAAGGTTTTGGACTTCATTCGTCCTTCGACCTGTGCCTGACCTTTTCAGTCAGGAACGCATCGCACGGTTGTCGTTGCCGTAGCCCTCCAGCAGATTGATCGCACCCCAAATGCCGAGGCCAGCGCCCAGCGCCACAACGAGGGTCTGAAGAACACCAACAGCAGAATTAAAGAAAGCCATAAATAGTACCTCCGAAAAATATGTTTTAGATTTTGGAGGGTACATTTCTTCCACGAAGTTTCATCGAGTCGTTGTCAAATTAGACTGCCGCCGTCAGGCGACAGGTTTACCGGAAAGGTCTGCCTGATACACCTCAACTGCATCATCCGGCTTGAGCTTGAGGCGATGGGACAGAAAACGCTCTATGTCAAAGGCGTATTTCTTGTCATAATCCGCTGTGTAGCGGTAGAGGGGATGCTTGGTGAGATCATATTTGTTGGACAGAAACGGGCGGACGCCGCGAAGCTGCAAGATGCACTTGCCGCCATCCAGCACGGCAAGCTCATCCACGCTCATCAGCTCTTTGCCACAATGTCAAGTGATGAATTCAAGAACGGGCAAAAAAATAGCCCCTCTCCAGGGAGGAGAAGGACTATCATGCTGTTATTTAGTTGTCACCTGGATTTCTCCCACAAAATTATAAGCAATCCTGACTTTCTGTTTCTTTTTCCTATCAATTTTTGGGACTTCACCTCCCAGAATATGGCTAATTAGCTGATCCAAAAGTGCTCTGACCAGTTTTTCAATGGTTGCATATACTGCGGCGCTTGCTCCCAAACACCAGCATGGTTACACCCACCACCAACAGAAGCAACTGAACTATAGCAATAGATCCCGGCAATGTAAATGCAGGGTCAAGTTCCTCCAACGTCAGGGGATAAGCGGTGAAAAAGCTACCGTTCCACAATCCCATAATCTCTGGCAAAGGTATCATAGCCAGAAGAATGGGAATTGACATCCAAACATACAGCATCCAGTGTCTCAGCCGTCCAAACAGCCAACCGCTACCCAGAACAAATCCCAGTGGCGGCAAAAGGGTCACCAGCGCAGGAAAGACCATGCTACTCCAGTCGTGCCATCCGAACATCTGTCGGTAAAATACAGCTGCTTCCACAATACAAAGCAGCGCCAATATAACCGTCCCCGTGAAGGCAGCAGCGCACCGAACAAACGCAAAGTGGCTAGGCAGCATAGGTGTAGTGTCTATGAGAGACGCTGTCCGCCGGGCCTTGACGGAGGTAAAGAAGCTCAGGAAGAACAGTGCGCCAATCCACAGCAACGGCAGCATCCGGGAGAGATAATCCCCAAAACTCCAGGGAGAAAACGGTGCTGTGTGGGATACCCCCAGAATGGTCACACCCCGCAATACCAAAGCACCATAACAAAGCAGCACAACAATTAGTCCACCAAAGAACTTATTCCACAGCAGTCGCCTACACTCATAGCAATAAATCTTACTCAAGGTTTAAATCCTCCTCTGTCAGCGCGCAGGCGCTCAAAAATTCATCATAGGTAAGATAGGGATATATGGGGTCAATCTCCCGATTGAACAAATCTCTAAGAACCTGATCCATGGCTTCTTCTCCGCCTACAAGTTGCTCCGCCTTCAGGAGCTTCAGTGGCATTTCGCTGTACTGCCTCATACCGGACAGGCTGTTGGAAATACGCAAACGTTCTCCTTCCGGCAGCATATCCAGATATTTCGGATGACGCACATAGAAGTTCAGATAGTAGTCATCCACCTCCTGTTTCCACTGGTCAATATAGTGTGTCTGTGCATACTCCTCTCCATACAGCTCCTTGACGATGCGGTAGGTAGTGTAGACGGTCAAACCCTCGGCAGACCAGGGACTGTCTGGCTCTGGGATGTCAAACATATTGCCTAACCCCCACCACTGATGAACCAGCTCGTGGATAAAAGTTTCTCCCGGGACGCTTCCCTTGCTGGTATCCCTCAAACTGGCGATAGTGAAATCCGCCTCATCCAACAGGCTTGCGCCATCGGCGGCATATCCGCCACCGGCAATCCGGCTTTGAATTAGTTTTAGTGTTTCTCCATTACTGAATGACAGCTTCCCATAGTGTGCAGTACAATACTCCACCACATCCCGTACTGCATCGGCTGCATTGACCTGTTCCATAATCTCCTGATGCTTGCGACCGTAGTAAAACTCAATGTTCATACCGCCAGCCTGAATATTCTCCCGAATGTAATCTCCGGCATAGAGTATCCCGCCGGTTCCGATGTCATCCCAACGCCAGGTTTTTGTGCCGTTTTCATGCTCTGCTGCCACCTCCGCCCGGCTGGAGCCAAAGGGAATGGCCACCATAGAAGCAGGAAGGGTAATTTCCATCTTCGTTGGATAGATGTTCTCATCAGGTAGTACATTCAAAAGTCGTGGGGACAGGGTCGCATTTTCCAGTTGCAGATAGGTTCCACTGATTTCTGCATTTCCCTGATCGGACGACAAATTTCGATTCTCACGGGGGAACCCACTGTATTCCATAGTCAATTCGATCTGAGCCTTAGCTGGAAGGGTGACTTCCAGCAGAGCCTCGTTGAACTCCTGATAATCACCCACTGAAAAGGGGACAGCCTCGCTATTGGCCTGCACATTGGAAATGGTGTAGCCGGGGGTAACACCAAAAGCAACACGCTGTTCCTGCCTGGAGCTGTTTTCAAAGGAATAACTTGCCTTGCCGCGCACGGTTCCATCAGATATATCTGGAAATACCTGCGCGGAGCGTCCGGTGCAAATCACGCCGTCAAGATAGGCCATCTCATAAAAGGTCATTGCCATTTGGTCTGGATTGCTGTTGTCTACCATGGGCTGGGCCACGTAGGCAACGCCAGAACAGGCCAGCAATACTGCAGCAATCACCGGACGGTAGACTCGCCGGATGCTCCGGGCCAAGGAGCCAAACGCCCCCTTCCCATACTGACGGATGCAGAGGTAGGATACCGCCCAAACGCCCGCCAGACCTGCCAGCCAGGTCAAACGCATATAGGCCACGGAGCGGAAGAGCCGAAAGTTGGAGAAATCATCGGACAGCGCCCACACGCAGGGATTGAGCCAGCAGAGCTGCCACTTCTCTACCCACACGGTCAGGCTCAAACCGCAAAATGCGGCGAACAGCGCTAGGGACAGGTCCGTCCGACGGGTAAACTGGTAGGCAGACGACGCCGCCAGAACTCCCAGCGGCAGAGCAAGGCCCATAAAGAGCAAGTAGGCCAGTACATAATCCACCAAATCAAACACCACACCGATTAGCCCCATGCTGACAGGGAGCCACACCAGCATAGTGAGAACTGTTGTTAGGACCGCAGCAGCCAGCAGAGCTAGCAGCCGCGTTAAGGCCGCGGTCTGTGGGAACACTGCCGTATCTATAAGAACATCCGCCCGACTGCGACAGGTCCGGTCCAGTTCAAAGATGGAGAGCAGACCAAACAGGATTCCACCGATAATGCCCCCAGCAATCGCAGGGTTAGCCAAATACAGGGAATTCATGGTAGACTCAGCCGGCTGATACAGGTACAGACCAGCCACAGGGCCAAGAACAGTTAGCAACATGACCAGCCAGGTCAACCGGCTTCGAAGCAGGCGTCCAAACTCCAGAGGAAACAGTCGAAGTGTCTTCATTGTGCTGCCTCCCGGGATATCAGATAGAGGTAGGCGTCCTCCAGTGTAGGTTCCTCCGGCTGAACAAAATCTGGGAGTTTTTCTGCTACCGTCCGACATCGGATGCCTTGTGCGGTGTTCACCCGGGCGGTGATGTGGAGCCCTTCCTCCTGATTGGTCTCCTGCTCATAGAATACACCCACATGGCCGGATGCAGACTGAATTAACTGTTCCGGGGTGCCGGTAAAGAGAATTTGCCCGCGGTTAATCACCACAAGCTGATTACATATGGACTGCACATCCTCAATGATGTGGGTGGAGAGCAGCACCAGCCGGTTCTGGGCCGCGTGGGAGAAGAGATTTCGGAAGTGGATACGCTCCTCCGGGTCAAGTCCTACGGTGGGCTCATCAAAAATCAGGAAGGGAGGGTCTCCCAAAATTGCCTGGGCAATACCCACCCGTTGGCGCTGACCACCGGACAGCGTGCGAATTCTGGCTCGGGCCTTTTCCTCCAGATTGACCTCTTGTATTGCCTTCTGAATGGCCGCCTTTGAATCCCGGATTCCTTTCAGCGCTGCCATATAGTCCAGAAATTGTGTAACGGTCAACTCATCAAACAAACCGAAGTCCTGTGGCAAATACCCCAACTGGGCTTTCAGCAGGCGCTCTGTTTTGGTAAGGGAGTGTCCGTCCACCCGAATTTCTCCTTTGGTAGGTAGGAGCGCCGCAACCAGCAGCTTCATCAATGTTGACTTGCCAGCCCCATTGGGCCCCAGAAGTCCAATGAGACTGGGCGCCTTAAGCTCCAGATTCAGATCCTTTAGTGCCTGCTTACCGCTGGGGTAGGTCATGCTGAGATGTTCTATACGAATTTCCATTCTTCCTTGTTCCTTTCTGTATGGAATGGGTCAAGAATACCAAGGCAATATGGAGTGAATATGGAGGAACTATGTGATTTATGTGGAGGTGAAGTTCTTTACAGATAAAGAGTGATCTTTTTGCCTTAGCTTTCCTGTGAATAAACAAGAGACGCTAGCGTTTTATGCTAGCGTCCCTTGTTATAAAAATACCAAAACACTCTTTCCCAAAACTGTATCACTTTCTGTGTCTTCAACTATCAAATATTCCATAAATTGGGTTGCCTTTGGTTATCCCATCACATCCTCAGTGGTAAGTCCAGAAACGACACGTGGAGCAAAACGCACCAAAGCCTGCACTCCACACTCTGTGTTTTTAATACTGCACATGGCCCCATGGCGGTCCAATATCATCTTTACCAGATAGAGACCAAGACCGCTACCGCCAGAGGTGCGGTTCCGGGAGCACTCCTCCCGATAGAACGCTTCGTACAGATGGGGCAGAGCGTCCTCCCCGATATGTGCTCCCATATTCTCCACAAGCACAGCCGGACACCCATCTTGCCAGCCACACCAGACACGAATCTCTGCTCCATTCGGAGAGTAGAGGGAGGCATTGGAAATCAAGTTCCCCAGCACCTTTCCAAGAAGAGTTGCATCCCCAATCACGGTGATTTCCTGCGTCAATTCCTGAACCAGATGCTGCCCTCGCTGCTCCAAAAGTCCGGCATCTAGCTTTAACTGCTCCTCGATTAAAGCAGAGAGCTCAACCGATTCCTGTTTCATCGTTGCAGCTCCTGCCTCCATTCGCGAGATGGTCAACATTTCCCGGACCAGATTTTCCATGCGCCCTGTGACCTGAAGGGAGCGCAGTAGATACTTGTCCCGGTTTTGATAGACACCAATACCTTCCAGCATTCCGGTCAATTGTCCCTTCAGAATGGTAACCGGGGTTTTTAATTCGTGGGAGGCAGCATTGAAAAAGGCCATCCTTTGTCGGTCTAGCTCTCGCTCCCGCTCCACCTCACCCCGGAGTGACTGATTAGCGCTTTCCAGCTCTGTCAACGCAGTGGAAAGTTTTCCAGCCATTGCATCCAGACTGCGCCCCAACTGCCCGATTTCATCACGACGCGTTTCTCCGCATTCCCAATGAAAATCCAGTTCTGCCATCTTCCCGGCGATATCACTCATCCGCACAATAGGTCGGGTGATATATCTGGAGTAAAAAAAGGCACACAGCAGAGAAAATGTTATCAGCACCAGCAGAAGCCACGGAGCCATCTGCACTAGTGCCCGTACTGCCACATTTTCTGCCTTGAGTCGCGGAGTGATATAGAGCGTATAGCTCTCCTCTTGTCCGGCAAAGTGCACCTCTGTAGCAATGGTAGACTGCTCCGACATGGTAATGGCCACAGTATTTTCTAAGCTCGACTCAATTGTCCCAAAGCTGACTGAACTATCTCCTTCGGTGGTTGTGACGAGCATATCTCCAGCCTCATACACAGTCTGCACCTCAATCTGCGCTCCGGTATCCACCAAGTGTCCATCTGATCCTGTCAAGATGGCAGTCGCGCCAGACGAGAGGGTAAACTTGTCCAGTAGCTTTCCGCAATCTTCCGGTTCGGTATCTGCCAACTGTTTAACCAATACATCCACCTGCGCAGCGAGATCGTCGTTCATCACAGCAGTATAGGTGCTGGGAGCGACCCATGCAATAAATCCAAAGGTGATAGCTCCAGCAAAGAGTAAAAGGAATGCGGTAATCAAGAACACACGAATGGTCAAACTCTCAGAAATCTTCTTTTGCCGCACGATATCCTACTCCTCTGATTGTTTCAATATAATCTCGCTCCAGCTTATGCCGAAGGTTTTTGATGTGACTGTCCACCACTCGCTCGTCCCCATAAAAATCATAGCCCCACAGCTTGGCCAGCAGAATTTCTCGGGTGAAGACCCGTCCTGGTGCAGCCAGAAACGTGTGGAGTAGTTCAAATTCCCGGGCAGTTAGATCCAGAGGGTGCCCCTCCAACAACGCCTCTCGAGTGTCTAAGTTAAGGGATAGGTCACGGTATCGAAGGCATCTCTCCTCATCTGCACTTCCTCTGCGACGAAGTATAACTCGAACTTTTTCCAACAGAATCGGTATGGAAAACGGCTTGGTCACATAGTCATCAATGTCCATGCCAAAACCCTTGAGCTGTTGGTCCTCACTATCCAGAGCAGTCAGCATGATGATTGGGATCTGAGACTGCTGTCGAATCACCTCACAGACACCAAAGCCGTCAATCTTGGGCAGCATCAAATCCAATAGAATCAGGTCAAAGGGTCGAGCATGAAATAGGGAAAGGGCTGCCACACCGTCTCCAGCTACTGTAGTTCCATAGCCTGCATCCTCCAGATAGGTCCGCAGAAGTTCTTGTATATCCAGTTCATCCTCAATAATTAGAATTTGTTTCATTTATCATCACCTATTCCAAGCGTATCATAGAATTATGAATTTATCATGGAGATTTCTGAAAGATACCGGTCTTCAAAGAGCCTTTCTACTGGAAAATGCTTTTGCTGACCATTGCATATGAAACCCCGCTAGTGCTTCCATATGTGCGGATATCAGTACAGATCGTCATGCAGGAAAGGGTGATAATACTTTTTATTGACCCACTGGGTGTTGACCACATAGCGCAGCTGTTCACAGGTCAACATAAGGGCAAAGTTACCATCTGGGAAATTACCTGCCACCCGAGTTTGACGGCGGTTTACCAGCTTAGCTGTTCAACATTGTAAGAAAAGTAATATACACACTCCTATTTAAGAATTTAATATTTCTCCGACAAAGTTATAAACGATTCTGACTTCCTGCACCTTCTGTCCGTCAATCTTCTTAACCTCGCCCACTAAAATTTTGCTGATGAGCCGGTTCAGCACCGCTTCATCCAGTTTTTCAATGGCTGCGTAGCGCCGGATTTCTTTGATGAAGGTGCGGACTTCATTTTCCTGTTCGTCAGAGTGGCGCATCATCAACAGCAGGTCTTGCAGGTGCTTCTGGTTGGCTTCCTGCTCTTGTTCCAGTGTTGCTGTCAGCTTCATAAAACGCTGCTCAGTCAGGATTCCTTTTGCTTTATCGGTATATAGGCTCAGGAACACCTCATCAATTTCACGATTTCTGCTTTCCAGTCGTTGACATTCCTTCTGTGTCTGGGAGGCGTCCAGAAGATACCGGCGCTCCATCCGGCTGCTCAACCGCTGATAAAAAGCATCGGCATCTTTGAGCGCAGTCTTTGCCAGTTCCTGAATATCTTTCAGCACAAGGTTGTATAAATCTCTGGCTTCGATCTTGTGGCTGGGACAGGCGTTCTTGCCCAGCCTGTTGTAGGTCTGGCAGATATAATACGCCTTATCAATCGGTTCCCGCTGTTCGCCGGTAAAACGGTTCTTTCCGGTTCTTCCAACCTTTTCATACCGCACCTGCATGGACTTTCCGCAAGTCTCACAATAAATGATACCGTGGAACAGGTTATAAAAGGGGCAGGAGTTGCCCTTCATAATGGTTGGTCTGCGGTCAATGATTTCCTGCACCTGCTCCCATTCTTCCGGGGAGATGATTGCTTCATGGCAATCCTCGATAATTTCCCAGTCCTCACGAGGGATAATGTCATAGGTGTTGGAACGAATCCCTTTCTGATGTGTCCGGCAGACCAGATGTGCGCCCTTATAAAAGGGATTCCGCAGGATATGGCTGATTCTTGCACTTCCCCATGAATAGTAATTTACATCACATTCTGTGTTGCTTTTTACTCTGGTGATCGGGACTTTATCATCCATGAGCTGCTTTGCAATCCGCATACATCCCCAGCCATCCAGCGCCATATCATAGATTTTTCGGATTACCGGTGCTGTCTCAGGGTCACGGATCAAATGTCCCTTATCCTCCGGGTCACGCATCAAACCGAGGGGCGGCTGCCCACCACAAAACTTCCCCTGCCGGGAACGGGTCATACGCCCTGCCAGCACCTTTTTGGAAATATCCCGGCTGTACATATCGTTCAGGATATTCTTAAACGGCGTAATGTCCATTTCCTGACGGGTCAGGCTGTCCACTCCGTCTGTAATGGCAATATAGCGTACATTGTGTTTTGGGAAAAAGATTTCGATATAGCTGCCAGCTTCGATATAATTTCTGCCCAGTCTGGACAGGTCTTTGGTGATAACGCAGCCGATCTTTCCCGCCTCAATATCAGCAATCATGCGCTGAAAAGAAGGACGGTTGAAGTTACGGCCTGTATAACCGTCATCTACATAATACTCATACTGGAACATCCCGTTTTTTTCGGCAAAGTCCCGGAGCATAAGTTTCTGGTTGCTGATGCTCATGCTCTCATTATCGCCGCCATCCTCCAGAGAGATACGGCAATAAAGGGCTGTGATTTTCTGATTAACTTGTTTTTTCCTGCTCATAGTGTTCTCCTTCTATGAACAGGGACACGATACCATTATAATACCATGTCCCTGTCCATGATTCAACTGCTTTACGCCGCTTTCTGTGCCATTTCCCGATGCTCCAACCATTCCTCGAAGTGTTCGCAGGTCTGACGCTCGATCAGCTGCTCAAAGGCTTCTCGCATGGTTTTGTCCCCGGAAAACTCACGAACCACTACAAACTGGACTTTTTTATTCTGCTTCTTGTTTTTCTCCATAGGCTATCTCCATAGAATAGTGGATCAGACGGTGGCTGCGGCAACGAAGTCCGGCAACGGACATCAAAAAACCTGTAAACTATCGTCTGACCCTGATTTCTTACTTTTCAAATTTTTTATAAAATCTCGTTGCTTTCGTTGCCGAAAACATAGATAGATCATAAAAAGCCTTTACTTGCGGGCTTTTTCTATATCAAAACCATAAATTTATCAGCAACGAACCCGGCAACCAACCGGCAACCATCCCGGCAACAGACCGTCCTTGTCAGGCGATCCACTCCTGCGGAAGTTCCAGCTGACGGCATTCTTCTTCACTCAGTTCTACAAATCCACCTTCGTTGCTGGGTAGTTCGTTGCCGGAAGTGTCCCGTTCCCAGCCCTTTTGTCTGCCATATCCGGCAAACATCCGGGGATTGGAAAAAGGCTTCCAACCGGTCACGACCGTGTTCATGATCTCATTGATATTGTGGAGCTGCCACCGCTTCGGCTCATCAAAGGTATGTCCCAGCGCCTCCTTGAACAGCTGTTTTGAGCAGACCATGTTTCCGGTGTAGTGTTCCAGAAATCCCTGTATCTGTCCGGCTTCGGTGTCCTCCGGCATGAAGTCTTTCTGCACCTCCACCAGTTGACACTGGATGGACTTGCTGAATTTCATGGAATATTTGCCGCTGTGGTAAATGCTCATAGCTTCTGCCCATACCTGCAACAGATACGCTCTGGAAGCGTCCTCGTCCTCCAAAATGTGAACCTCTGCATTCTCCGGGTAAATCATGATTGGGAGAAAGCGCCGGTTCCCGGCTCGATCCAGCGGCAGGAAGTCCAGCGTATTCGAGGAACCACCGAACACACACTGCCGAAGCCGGTCTTTAGGCTGAGATTCATAAGGTGTCCGGTAGGTTTCCTTCTGTCGGCTGATAAAGGAGCGGATTTCTTCAATGCTTTTTGCGCTGCTAGTGGCAAGCATCTCTGACATCTCGATGATCCAGTGACCTTGCAGCTTTTGGAATACCCGGTCGTCATCCAGCTTTTTTAAGTCATCAGAGAACCATTCGTCCCGGATTGCCAGCAGCCGGAAGAAGGTGGACTTTCCGGCACCCTGACCGCCCACCAAACAAAGCATTTCCTCATATTTGGAACCGGGACGGAATACCCGGCGTATAGCACCCAGCAGAAAATGTTTCAGCATTTCTTCCACATAGTCACTTTCATCAGCACCAAGAAAATGGTGCAGACAGGATCGGATGCGTGGTGTACCGTCCCAGACAAGGCTGTTCAGCACATCCTGAATCGGATGGTAACAGTTTTCGTTTGCTACGATGGAAAGTGCAGCCGTAATCTTTTTCTCACTGGTCAACTCATAATTTTTCTCAAAATAGAGGAGAAGATATTTCACATCAGTATCCGTCAGGGCACTGGTATTCCTGCGCCAGCCTAAATCCTGCACAATGTCCACCCTGTCTGTCAGGAGATTGAGCCGGACGGCATCCCGCAGGAGTGGATCGCAGCAGAACACAATCCGGCAGTTGTCGATGGTGTTGGCTGTTTTCCCCTTGTCGGTAACAGAAAGTCTCTGCCGCACCTCATCAACGCTCTGTTCTGGCACTATGGCTTCGGCTGCGCTCATCACAGCCTGCTGGGTGGCTGGCGGTAAACTCTGATATTCGCTGTTCAATTTTCCTCACCTCTTTTCCATACTCAGCAACTACAATAGCTCGTTCTTCTATGCTATCAGACAGAAGAAGATCCAGCAGATATTCGATATATGGCTGCCTGTGCAGAGCCTCCACAAACAAAGGATTCCAGTCTTCCTCTGGCTGTTTGGGCGCATATTCTTCTTTCCATCGTTCCAGCAAACGCAGGTAGTCGCACAGCACCCGAAAGCATTTCTGCTCTGCCTGCCGGTATCGCATTTCCTCGCTGATTTTTCTTTTGATCACTCTCTTTTGTGGCGGATCGTGGCCTTTGCGGTCAAAGCTGATTGAGAAGTCGTCTGCCAGCTTTAAGGCAGCTTCTTTACTGCTTAGTCCAAAAAGACGGGAAGTGAAATCAATCACATCTCCATCTGCCTGACAGGCAAAACAATGGAACCGTCTGTCCACCTTCATGCTGGGATGCTTGTCATCGTGAAACGGGCAACAAGCCATCCCGTTGCGTCCTACTGAAATTCCATAAACCAAAGCAGCCTGCCTTGTGGTAACAGACTGTTTTACTGCTTCAAATACATTCGTTTCTTCCACCTCCAAACAATGCAAAAGGCATCCGGTTTCCATAGAAAATCAGATGCCTCACAATTCCATATCCTGTTTTTTCTGCTTTTTCTGTGTTTGACTTTCGCTGTCCCTTTTTCTCTGTTCCTCCATTCCCCGGTACAGAGATTCCACAATGGAAGGCTTTGTCTGTTTTTTGATTTCTTCTGTGACAGCTTGTTTCTTATCCGCATGAAGCAGCGCAGACTTCACTTTTTCCAGTGTGGACTGCATAGCTTTTCTGATTTTTTTAATGATTCCATCCAGCCTTGCTAGCGCATAGTCCCGTTCCTTTTGGGGGGCTTTTCGTTCCGAGGATTGCAGCCATACTTTTGTGTCCTCAATCATCTCAATATCTTCCTGATGGGTCATGTTCTTTACCTCGTCTGTTACCAGTTCCACTGCCTTGTCATAGGCAACGCTGGATACCTCATCAATCAAATTGTCTACATCCTCAATTTTAAGCGTCAGTTCTTCCAGCTTCTGCTCCTGTGCCGCCAGCTGCTCCTTCTGCTTCATCAGGATATAATCCTGCTTTTCCAGATACTCACGCCCGCCATAGGACGGCTCCTGTTCCAGATGCAGCCCATGCCGTTTGGCAATGTCAAATAATATTGTCCGACAGACTGCATCAAAAGTCTGTTTCCGGTTATTGTGTTTCCCTTTTGCCTGTTCCGGTTTAGGGAGAGGGATACCCAGTTCCTCCAACGCCTTTTCCTGCTGGGGGCACAGCTCTCCATACCGATTTTCACAGTCAAATACATGGCGCTCATGGATGTGCGGAGTCCCTTCATCCAGATGGAGCGCCCAGTCTAAAATGTGGATATGGGAACCGAAACGGTTTTCAAATTCCTCATAAAATTCGCTGACAATGAGCGCCAAAGTCTCCGGTGGAACAGATTCTTCCATAGTGCCGATCTGGTAGATGCTTTCTTCTGGACAGGTCTTGTTATTTTTCAAAAGATCATCCACAGTGCGGTTGCGCTCAATGTGCCGGGTTTTCTCGTTCCGGGCGTTCTGAGCATTGACATGGTCGGCATAATGCTCGTAGTAATACATCCGTTCAATTTCTTCAAAGCTGAAATCCGGCTGCTCCGGGTTTTCCCGAAAGTCGTGGGTGGTAAAGCCCCGGTAACAGTCCCAGTACACATTTTGTCTGGCACGCTCAGCGTCAATGTGTTCGCTGTTTTCTACATCGAACCGGCGGTCATTGTGACGGGGATTGTAAGTGCCATGCTTCCCGGAGCGCCCATTGTGCCTTGTTAATTTCAAACATTTTTCCTCCTTCCTGCAAAGATGTTCCGGGCTGGGGAGGGCGGCAAAGCCGCCAGACCTGCGAAGTTTTGCGTCAGGTAATACCCAGTACAAGTTGACGCAGGCATCAACTTTCCCTGGGCAAGGCGTTTCACCCTTGACCCGATGGGGCGGCTGCCCTCAACCCGCCAATGGGCGTTGCCCCTTGACCCCAGCAGTGCGCTGCCGCCCCTGCACCCCGGCACAAAGGGCTGGCTGCCCTCTGTACTCCCGCACCGGCGAAGCTGGCCTTCACCGCAGAAGCGGTTTTTGCCAGTTTCACCGGCTCCGTATCCGTACATTTACGCCCATAGGCGAGAAGTGGATACAGAATACGCCTGCGGAAATTGCCGATCAAAACAGCGGGTGCAGACCCGATATTTTTTCGTAAATTGCCCTCATTTTAAGCGATTTTTTCTTCTGTCTGTATGACCTGAAAGCCATGCTCTTTTGCGTACTCCCTTGCAGCTGCCAGCCGTTCTTCGCTGTACGGCGGCACCAGCCGGATCGAAAGTCGGGACTTGTCCAGTACATAGGTCACGCTGCCTTCCGGCGTACTGCGTTCCAAGCGGCACAGCAGAGGGTACTTCCGGCTGAAATCTGCAAGCCTGCGCTTCAAGCTGGCATTAAAGGTGTAGATACTGGCAATCGTCTCGCCCTCATTCCAGTTGATGATGGTTTCTTTTTCATATTTAGACAGCTTCCTCATACAGTTCCTCCTCATAATCGGTGTTTGCTTTCAGCGCACGCAGACTGCGTCTAATCCGGCGATATTCGTCCATCTCCATACGCAGATGATGGTAAAAGGCTTCGTACCACCTTTCCTCTGTCTCTGTCTCAATTTTACGAGCAAGATGAAGCATCTGGCTTTTCGCCTCCGGGTCAACAGTCAATGCTATCAGCCATTTCAGCCTTGTCACTGTGTTGTGATGGCTGGGACAGCCGTAGGCGTAAAGAATTTTCTTTTCCTTCATATTCAGTTTCATAATGATCTACCTCCATTCATTTGATGCGGTATGTCCCGCATCGTTTATTTTTCTGTCTGCCGGTCTGTCTGCAAAATATTCCTGCCCGGATTCTCTCCCAGCGTATTGTCCTCTTTGGTGCGCTCTTATCGTGGCGTCACTTCCCCGGAGGTCATCCCCCTTGCAGTCGGTCATTCATTTTTCAAGGTTCTATGTCTCCTGACAAGAACCAGTTTACCGAAAAAAGAGGGCTGCTCCCGTATGTCCAAGACGCAGGAAAAACACATGAAAACCGCATATTTCCACGCTCTCGGAAATGTGCTATAATGGAAAACAAAAACCGTTGGCAAGGAGGTGCTTTGATGTACACAAAACTGTCGATCCCGGAACGGCTCAAAGACCTGCGGGTGGTGGATAAGCACCTGACGCTGGAACAGCTGGCAGAACAGACCGGCCTGTCTAAGTCGGCACTGGGGAAATATGAGAGCGATGACTACAAAGACATCAGCCCATTTGCGATTGCGACACTGGCAAAGTTTTACGGAGTGTCCACTGATTATCTGATGGGCGTGTCGGAAAATAAAAATCACCCAAACACGGAGCTTCAAGCTCTGCATCTGAGTGACGCTATGGTGGAACTTTTGAGCAGCGGAAAGATCAACAACCGCCTGCTTTGTGAACTGGCGACTCATCCAAATTTTTTGCGGCTGATGGTTGATATGGAAATCTTTATTGACCAGATCGCTGATATGCGGGTGAACCAGATGAATCTGATTCTGGAAGCTACCCGGCAGACCATTCTGAAAGAACACGCACCGGGAGAAAATGATCTGTATATGCGGACGCTGGAACTGGGGCAGGTACAGGAGAACGATTTTTACAGCCATATCCTCCATGATGATCTGGACAGCATTGTCCGGGATATACGGGAAGCTCATTTGAAAGACAAAACCACAGCCGACCCACAGCCAACACTGGATGAGGTCAAAGAGAATTTTGAACAGGCCATACAGATGGGGACCGACACAGAAGCTATGATCCATGAGTTCTGTGATAAAATGCAGATTCCTTTTGAAAAAATTTCATCCGAGGATTTTTCTGCTTTTCTGCGGATACTTAGCCTGTCCAAACTGCTTAAAAACCCAAACAATATGCGGGGAAAAGCTAAGTCACAGCCGTATTATATGCCAAAAAAGAAAAGACGCAGGTAACAAAAAGGCCGTTCACTATAAAAGTGAATGGCCTCAGTTTTTCCACCTTCTCAAACGAAAATCATCTCAGACCGAATGACTTCCTCCGCACGGTTCCGGATGCTGTTCATGGCTCCAACCCACGTCAGCTGGTCACGGGCTTTCAATTCCTCTGTGATTCCCTCAACTTCTTTCATCTGGGCAATGATACAATGCAGCCGGTTTTGTGCCTGTTCGTTCAGATCAGCCAGGTATGTCCAGAGCTTGCCGGTCAAAATCAGGTCATTATACTGGGCTGGATGGCACTGCTCCAAATAGGCTTTGTGCATACCGCCCCATATCCCAATGGGGCGGTTTTCTTCCGGCAGCTGTAAGTCTGGAATGTAGTAATCACCGACCAGCGTATAGCTGATGCCGTTTTGACAGGTTTTCTTCGGTAAGTGTTCCATAAGCGACCTCCTGTATTCGATTTTTTCTCCAAATCCAGCTGATCGTGTCCCTGTTCATGTCAAATTCAAGGCAGCTGAACTCTTCACCAACAAGTATGGCATATCCTTGCCCAATTTCTGATAGTTCAGCGAATGGGAAACCTCGCGGCCACGGCTCTCGCCGGTGTTATAGCTGTCGATGGTTTCCTTACCCAGCGCCGCCGCCAGCTCTTTCAGCGTACCGGGTTCCTTACCGCCCAAAAAGATGGAGCAGTCCATGTTGCCGATGATCGTATCCGCGCTGTCTTTATACAGGGCTTTGAGCTGGCTCTGCGCCTGCAAGACAAGGCAGCAGGAGATTTCTCTGGAACGGATCGTCGCTACCAGCTTCTCAAGCCTCGGTATCTGGCCGATATTCGCGGCCTCGTCGATCAGGCAGCGGACATGAACCGGCAAGCGACCGCCGTACACATCATCTGCCTTTTCGCAAAGCAGATTGAAAAGCTGGGTATAGCACATGGAAATGAGAAAGTTAAAGGTATCATCCGTATCGGACATGATGATGAACAGGGCGGTTTTCCGGTCGCCCAGCGTGTCCAGTTGCAGCTCGTCATAGGCCGTCAGTTCCCGCAGCTCCTGAATGTCAAAGGGCGCAAGCCGTGCGCCGCAGGAAATAAGTATGCTTTTCGCGGTCTTGCCGGCGGCAAGCTTGTACTTGCGATATTGCCTTACTGCAAAGTGTTCCGGATTTTCTGCTTCCAGTTCTTCAAACAATTCATCCACTGCATTTTTAAATTCTTCATCATCCTCCCTGGTCTCACTGGCATTGATAAATTCCAACAAAGTAGAAAAGTTCTGTTCTTCCTCTGGTGCCTCATACCAGATGTATCCGATCAGTGCAGAATACAAAAGACGTTCGGCCTTGACCCAGAAATCTTCCGTTGATTTTTCGCCTTCACCCTTGGTATTTGCAATAATGGTATTGACCAGCTTTAAGATGTCTTTTTCACTCCGGATATAATGGAACGGATTGTAATGCATGGACTTTTTAAAGTTGATCGTATTTAATACCTTGATCCGATATCCTCCATTTACCAGCATCTTCCCGCATTCAACGATGATTGATAGCGATAGGTAAGGCTTTGAAGTAATCTCCACCTTTTCCCCCGCTCTACACCGTACATGATGCTTTCGCATCATACGGCGTGCCATCATACTCAAGTAAATTTATAAGTTATCTTTTCTTAATTGGTAGTAATCCATAATTTTCACGCAATCGGTTGAATCGCCGTCTTTGCTTGTCGTCCATATTGAATTTCTTCATTATTCTGATAGTTTCTGAAATATCCTCTGTCATAACAGCTCGCCATATTTCCTCTGAAATAAATGCGATATTAGTATGCTTGTCTGTACCACCTTCACCTACTGGAATTTTCCTTATACATTTCATTTGATGTACATTCAGCCTATTTCCCATGACATAGCAGTTCCCCTGTTGCACGAGGTATGCAGAAATACTATTATCATTAAATTCAATGCTTTCATTAGGATTCCTATACTTCATCACATTTCGTAATTCCTGTGTTTCTACACATTGGACAGATTTATGAATCTTTTCTCTTCCTTTTGCCGTATAGCTGGTAATATCTTGTGAGAAATTTATAGGATGTTTGTGATGAACTCCTGTAAGTGGCAGTAGTGGCATTTTGCCTACTGTTATAATTTTGGTTTCTTTCTTGATTCCTACAGTTTTCTGTTGAAATTCATAGGGCGTTTCCGCAAACGGAATTGTACTTCCAATACATGATAATCTGGTTCTAAAGGTTGGTAAGAGAGCGTAATTAACATCCGTTAGATTGTTATATATGTTGGTAGCAATACAGTAATAATTCTGTATTCCTATCACTGCCATGTTATAGGCATTGATTCTACCAACAGTTGTGTGTTTCCTTATATTAATCACTTTTGCCTTTAATTCAGCAGTAACCTTTTTGATGGCTTTATCGCTCATATCAGTTTTAGCAATGTATCCATATCTGGTCTTGCCTTTTGGCAGGACTTTAATTTTGAATCCCAGAAAATCAGAAGAGTTCTTTCGGAGATTAACAACTTTGGACTTCTCCGGACTAATGTCGAGTTTTAATCTTGATTTTAAAAAGTCTATTGTCGCATGATAATATCTTTGTGCATCCGTATAACTTCTGCACATAATTTTAAAATCATCAGCGTAACGCACCACATACCCATCTTTTAGATTTGTATATTTTCGTGCATAACTCAACCAGCCCTTACTTCCTTTCATGTTGCCTTTCTTCACTCCATTTGGTGTAAAAGTCTCCCACTGGCTACTTACCCACCAATCAAGTTCATTCAGCACAATGAGCGAAAGTAGCGGACTAATCAGCCCACCTTGCGGTGTACCCTTGTCCGGTATTCCTTCTCCTTCAATTTCTGATTTTAATATTTTGCTAATGATACATAGCAATCGTTTATCTCGTATACCTAATGTCCATATCTGTTTTAGCAGCTTTCCGTGGTTTACATTATCAAAGAAGCCCTTGATGTCCACATCCACACAATAATAATGTTTATACATATTTACCATGCTGACAACTCTGCTGACCGCATGGTGGGCATCTCTATTCTGCCGGAATCCATAGGAGTGATTATGAAACTTAGGTTCACAAATCGGCTCTAACACCTGTAAGATACACTGTTGTATCAGTCTATCCCAGATACATGGAATCCCTAACGGACGCTTTTTATCGCTTCCGGGCTTAGGAATAAAGACCCTCCTGACTGATTGCGGATGATAATCTGCTAATTGTTTTCTGACAGTTTCAATTACTTCCCTGTCCGATAGACCTTTGATATCCTCGATTGTTTTACCATCTGTACCAGCGGTTTTACTTCCGCTATTGGTTTTTAGGTTTCGGTATGCCAGGCAAATATTCTGCTCTGAACCGATAATTTCTAATAACTTATAAAAGTTGTTACCATTTTTGCTCTGCTGATACAACTCATCGAATGCTTTCTGCATATCGTAATATTCGTTGTACCGGAGCTTAGCTTTCTTTTGTATGGTCTGTAACCTCCTATCTGGGAGTTATTACATCTCTTAGTCTTACTCGAACCCATACCATTTGTAACTTATTTACTCTAATGTATGACTAGTGGCTATCCCTCCACCGCTTGTTATCACGGTTTCGTCGGTACTATGCCACCGCTTTCACTGACATTATCTCCCTTATATCATCGCTAATCTCACGATGACTTTCCCGTTCGATACGTTTCATAGACAGTAAAATCTCCACGCTGTCAGCTTACGACGTTCCGAATACGTTATCTGTTCATATATACCCGTAGGTTCCCATCTCTGAGCCTGCTACCACATCAATGCCTGTAACATTGCACGGATTTTCATAAAGGCAGAAGTCTTACTCACCCGCAGTAGCAACACTAGTTGTGTTACTAAGCATTTCTACTTAGTCCCGATATAGACCCGTACATTCGAGGGTTCGTCAGTGAATTATGTAACATCCACCATTCTAACCATAGGTATTTTTTTAGATTCCCGGCATATAGGATACACCATCCACCTCTGGACAGCTTTCGTCAACTACTATTGTTACGGTATCTCTCTGCCGACTTCACCGGGCTTCTGACATTTCAATGTTTACTCATTTCCATGCCAGCCGGAGTATTAGAGTAGCCTTTCAGGGCGTTACCCCTTCATTCGACTATTCACGCATTCAGTTCTCCAACTCGAACTAATTTCATTACAATAAACAATGATTCAGTTGAGATGTGCCAGTCCTTTTCAGACTGGAACGTCTCGCACTACCCTTGGGATCAGTGACCACATAGGACACGTGGTCCGTCATCTGCATAAGATTGGGTTTCACATAGAATCTTGTCTTACCAGATCCGGAACCACCGATGACGATCACATTCTTATTTCGGGCATACTTTGGTGCTTTTGGTCTGCTGTTCATGGTCAGACGTTCCGTTTCTGTGAGGATGACATTGTTTTCAAAAACCGGATCCATGAAGGGTTCGATAT
>OBHX01001553.1_pt1 | contig 19305 bp, 19 predicted proteins | sample 1519331 | NCBI WGS metagenome assembly OBHX01 (sample SAMEA2602897, study PRJEB22501) | metagenome
CTATCTTTTTCTATTATTCTACCTTATTTGATAGTAGATTTAAAACTTTGCAACAGAACCCTTAGTGCTAACTTTTGAGCAACTGCTAGAGGAGGTAGGATATGGCTAATTATCCTGTAATTTTTATTGTATTTTCTAGAAATGTAATTATTCTCTTAAACATTCCAGCATATCCAAGTATATAGAAAATTTACGTTTTCTATATACTTGGATTTGAATTATAGCTATTTGTAATTTACTTCAATTATTTCGCTATAGCAGCTAATAACACTATAAAGACACATACAGCAACTCCTTAAATGGGTTTCGTATGTGTCTTTATAGTGTTGATCACTTCATATTTTAGTTGGTCAAAATCCTTATCATATGTAGCAATATATACCACTAAATTTACAGCATCTTTTTGATCAATAGCTAAAAGCTGTCCATTGATTTTCAAAAAGACAAAAGTAGCTAAGAAAGCAGTACGTTTATTTGCATTATGAAAAGGATGTTTCTTTATCAATTGTATAAGTAGGATAGCTGCTTTTTCATAAATCGAAGGATAAACCTCTTCACCAAAAGCTGAGGCTCGAAGTTGTCCTACACACATTTCTAAAGCATTCGCGTCCTTTACACCAATGGGTTCATTAGGAGAGTATTTTTTTATTTGGATCACATTCATTTTTATAACATCTTTGGCTTCTAGGTAATGAACACTCATTTATCGACAAGCTCTCTAAAAGTAGTATCATATTCAGTTAATGCTTGAGATATTGCTACATCAATTTCATCAGATAAGGCTTGTTTTTTTGTAATTGCGGCTCGAAGTTTTTCTTCATCTAAAAAAACCGTATCTCCGGGACTTAACCCATTTTCTTTAAGAAATTCCTTTGAAATAGTTAATACTACTGAGTTCCCCACTTTCCTAAATTTTCTTTCTTTAATTGCCATAGTCTTCTCCCCCTTTTTCTTTGTATATACAGTATATACGCTTGTTGATTTTAAATCAAGCATAGTCCCTCTCATGTCTAACTCTATAGAAAGATTGTTCTTTCTATATAATTAATTAAGAAAATTCAAAAAATTTAGATTGCTCCCTTCTATTTCCTTCCCTATTTATGTATACCATTTATTTTAAATTATTAAACGTATACCTATTTATATGCTTTTTTTGAAACAAATTAATAAATTTTAGAGCATACCAATTGACAAAACATTCTATAATTGGTATAGTCCAATTATAGAGATACTCTTCTCCCCTACTTATTGAAAGGATGAATGACATGAAAAATACAGAAATATATCAAAAAATAGATACAATCATACTTCATATGCCCGATTATATAAAAGATTTTGTTCAAGATCGTGAAGATAAAGATCAATCACCTCGAACCACTTTAGAATATCTAAAAAATTATAAGCTCTTTTATGAATGGCTTCTGAGTGAGTCTATCGTTCCTGATACTTCAATCACCTCGATAAGACATTTAACTGCCTATGACCTAAACTTGTACAAATCTCATTTGAAACGTCGCGCAAAAGAAAATGTAAAAAAAGATACAACAAAAGCTAAGCTCGAAGATAATAATAACTTAGGCCTATCCACTTCTACTATCAATAGAAATATAACAGCATTGAAAGTTCTATTTAAATATCTTTCGAAAAGTTCCAATAATCCTCTAGGAAAACCATACTTAGACGATAATCCTATGGACCAGGTAGCAACTATCACAGATAAAACAACTTTAGCAGCTCGTGCAAATGCCATTGAGAAAAAATTATTTCTAGACGAAGATACACAAAATTATCTAGATTATATTGCCAATGAATATAAAAATACTTTGAGCAAACGAGCTCTGATCTATTACCATCGAGATGTAGAAAGAGACCTGGCGATCAATGCACTGATTTTAGGATCTGGATTGAGACTCTCCGAGGTTATAAATATTAATTTAGATGACCTATCTTTAGATAAGAATAATGTGGTAGTAACTAGAAAAGGAAATAAAAGAGATGCTGTCAATATAGCAGCATTCGCAATGGAATATTTAGCTAATTATCTAGCTATTCGGAAAGAACGATATAAAGTAACAGAAAACGAAAAAGCTTTATTTCTAGCAATTTACCAAGGAGAAGCCAAGCGTATATCCGGTATTGCAATCGAACGGATGGTAGCAAAATATTCAAAAGGCTTTAGAATTCAAGTCAGCCCTCACAAACTGCGTCATACATTAGCTACTAGACTCTACCAACAGACAAATTCATTGGTATTAACTGCCCAACAATTGGGACATTCAAGTACCAATACAACAACTTTATATACCCATATAGACAATGCGGCTACGATCGATGCATTAAATGCTTTATGAGTATAATGTATAAATAGGCGGAAATAAGAAACAACACGCTAGAAAAGCCTGTATTATAGTTTTTCTAGTGTGTTTCTTTTGGTGTGATCCTACTTTTGTTTATCATTTATTTTTTATTATCGTAAATAGGTGTCGGTTTGATTTTAGAAAAATTAGTTTGGATATAATCTGTGGGATCATTTGTTATCTCTCTCAATGAATTTAGATACAAATGACCATAAGTTCCTAAAGTCGTTTGTACATCAGCATGTTTTAACCTTTCTTTAATTCGAAGTGCATCTTTTTATTGTGATATAAGCAAAGAAGCATGACTATGCCTTAATCCGTGTATGCGGATTATATGAACACCAACGATCGTTGCATGTCTTCTCATAATATGACGGATTGTATATTTCTGAGTAGGTGTTCCATTATAAGAAAGTACAAACGACATGCCTCCTATTGAAACTTGACGCTCCTTCCAAGCTTTTAAAAAGGTAATTGTATTGTCGTCTAGTTCGATTGTACGAATACTAGAAGCCGTTTTGGGTCCTACAAACTCATAGGTTTTGGCTCTCTTATAATAGAGTGTTTTATTCACACGCAAGTTTTTATTTTCAAAATCAATATCTTTCCAAGTTAATGCAGTGGCTTCTCCCAAACGCATAACGGTCATAAAAAGTAACCACATACAAATAAAACCAAAATGTTAATACAAATCATCAATATAAAAAGTTGAAATAACTTTTGTAAATTCTTCTTTTGTCCAAAAATCAACTGTAGTTTTCCTTTTCTTCACATTTCCAATAACTTTTGCAGGATTTTTTTCAAGTAGTCCCAAAACAACTGCTTGATCTAATGACATCTGAAAAATCCCATACATGTTTCTTACATAAGAATTTTTATATTTGCTCAATAAATTATTTTGCCACTTTTGAATGTCAATTGGACGTATTTTTCTTAACTCCATTTTAAAGAAATAAGAAAAGTTTTTTTTGAATGTAGATAACCGATTTTTATATGTTCTTTCTTCTACTTTCCCTTGATAATAAGGTAGGAATAATTTATAAAAAAACTCCTCAAACAACATAGTACTTTGAGAAGTTTCTGCTTCTTTTCCATAATTAGAAACAAGTTCGGTATACGCTTTTTTTCTTCTTTAACTGTTTTAACCCCTCTACGTTTTTTTGTACTCTTTTCCCTATTCGTTTGTCGAATCCCAAACTAGCAGTAAAATGATATTTCCCATTTTTATCTTTTTTAAAATTAACCATGATTCTGAAAATCCTCCTCTACCTCTATCTTCATACCTAAAACTTCTTCTACAGATTCAACAGGTACTAGTCCTAATCTTCTATTTTCGTAATAGGTATAGCTTTTTGAAACCATAATTGCTTTTGCCTGTCGTATGATTCTCTCAGACTGATACTTCCCATAACCTAATTTCATTAATTCATTTTTTGTTATAACCACCATTTAACCACCACATTTTTTATTCAAATATAAAAAAGAACACTACTAAAAATAGTAGCGTTCCTGCATATTTTTATTCAAATTTAATCAGCTTTATAAATCTTTGTATACTTGCTCCTTAATACTCAAAAAATGCACATTAGAAATCTAATTCTAAAAAATATCACTAGTGTTGCATAAAACATTTTAGAATATTCTGAAAACTATTTCCTCTGAAAATAAGTCAAAAAAAACTGTGCTGACGCAGAGGATGACTTTTTCCAGAAAATTTTTTATCTGTTATTCAACTGAAAACCAAGAGTAACGAGCCAAATTTCTTTTTTCTCATGTGGGAATTAATTTTTCTACCCAACATTCAAAAGGCTGAAACAGTAAATAACGAAAGAATCGTTTGATTTGGAACACCGATTTTACTGTCTTCGTTTCTAATTTGATGAGAAACGTGAGAAGAGCGGAAATCATCGTTAGAATCAATTGATTATGCACGCCTTTTTCATTTTGAGAAAAGAAGGTTTTGCTGGTCATATGTTGTTTGATGTGTTTGAAAAACAATTCGATTTGCCAACGAGCGTGATACATATCAGAAATTTCTTTCGAAGAGACATCCATTCGATTGGTGATAAATTGAAACTCACGTCCGTTCTTATCTTGAACAGTGACTAGTCGAAAATTGGCGGTCAAATAAGTCTTAGACCCCAAGCGAACGAGTTCATCTCGTAGAATTTCTTCTTCTGGCGATTTTTCTAGTGTGTCTATCACATGAACTTTGGTATTTTTCTTGATGCGAGTGACGAAGAAATACCCGTCCCAATGCATCTGATCCATCTTTTCAAAATCCAAGTAACCACGATCAAAAACATACGTTGCCTCTGGTTCATTCACCAGTACTGTCAGTTGATTGACATCATGTTCATTGGTTAATGTAAAATCAGTTGGATACATCGTGGCATCATCCATATAACAGAAGTTCAAGTGCAATTTAATACCTGACTTGGTTTTACGGAAAGTCGCCCACTTATGACGTTTTAAACTAAGCGAAAACGTACTGGAATCAATCAGATACAGATGATTTCGCTTGGTTGGTTTGATTTGATGTTGAACTTTTTCTAACAGTTGTTGAAAAATTTCTTCTAACACTTTAGGTTCAAGTGCATTAAATGCTCGAGACAATTGGGTATGACTAATCGATGACACATCGGTTTCTAGTTGGAGCGATCGGTCGATAAGAGCTGTACTCAAATCACGCAAACTTTCTTTTTCTTCATTAACTGCGTAGAGAAAGAGCTTGAGCACAGCTTCAAAAGACAGTTTTTTACGATACGAATTGTAATCAAAAATACATTTTTGGGAGTTGACAGAAAGTTTTCCTAATTTTATGGCAGAAAACCATTTATTAAATGCTGTATTTGTTTTATACTTATCCATGTATGAGTCCTTTTTATTGGTCTTGGATAAGTCATCCAAGTGCTAGTATAAAGGATTTTTTGTTCTATGGAATAGGTTAAAATTTTAATGCAACACTAGTGAAAATTTTTATATCTTTAGACTCAATGATAAATTCTTTCGTATCCAAGTTAGCCGTTAATGTTGCACTATCACTACCGTTTTTATTTTTACGTGTAATCACTATTTCTGATTCTGATGGCGTTGCTACTTCAATCGTTCCATCCAAATCAAACGCCGCAGATTCATTTCTAAATTTTAAAAGTGCAAATAATTGTTGAATCATTGGCCGTTGCACTTCTTCTTCAATTTCGGCTAAATCATAGTAATGACGATTAATATTACGCCCTTCTTTCGTTGCTTCCAACAGTTCAATATCATTTTTTCCTGCTAATAACCCAACGTAATAAATTTGTGGAATCCCTGGCGCAAATACTTGAATCGCACGTGCTAACAGATAGCTACGGTCATTATCGCCTAATGCACTATAATAGGTGCTGTTAATTTGATAAATATCTAAATTATTGTAATTGGCACTTGAATAGACCTTCTTCACATTCGCCCCGACTTTATACAATTCCTCAGAGGTGTAATCCAATTCTTCATCTGTTAATAAATCACGAGCGTCCACAACACCAATTCCATCATGCGTATCCAATGTTGTAAACTGCTTCATCGGACTCATTTTCAACCAATTGGCTAAACGTTCTGATTTTCCACTATAAAGTGAATACAGAGTGACCATTGGCAAGGCGAAGTCATAGATATAATAATCATGATTGGCAATTTTCATTTGAATGGAATAATGCTCATGGATTTCTGGTAATAATTCGACGTCATATTTCGCTGCTTCTTGACGCACTTCGTCTAAAAGTTCCCAAATATCTGGTTCCACGAAGAAATCATTGGTATCTAATTTTTTAATCGCATAAGCAAACGCATCTAATCGAATTAAAGAACAGCCATGGTTCGCCATATCTTTGATGGTTTCTCGAATAAATTCTTTCACAACTTCTTTGGTCACATCTAAATCAATTTGTTCTTCCCCAAAGGTATTCCAAACCTCTTCTGTCGTACCATCCGCAAATTCTACCGTTTGAAACGGCGCTTTGTCTTTACGCTTGTAGATTAAATCAATATCTTCTTGTGTTGGTCGATTTTCTGGGAAAAATTCATGAATACGGATAAACATTTCTTTGTATGGTGACTGCTCATGGTTTTTTTTGAAATCTTGGAAAAATTTTGATTCACGAGAAATGTGATTAATCATAAAATCAAACATCAAATAATAATCTTCACCTAATGCTTCCACATCTTCCCATGTTCCAAGAGCTGGATCAACTGTCGTATAATCACTCGGCGCAAAGCCTCGATCACCTGTCGATGGAAAAAAAGGCAACAGATGTACACCACCAATAACACCTTGTAAATGTTTGTCTAAGACTTGTTTTAATTCGCCCATGTTTTTTCCTAAACTATCTGCATAGGTGATGAGCATTGCTTCGTTTTTAATTTTCATAATTGTCCTCCATAATTAGCTAATACAATACTTTCAAACGGTCGTAAACGCAATTTTCGACTTTGATCTAATAAAACATCTTCATAATTATTGATTAATACTTGTTGGTACTGTTCATCTACATAATATTCTTGTTCTGTTGCTGTAACGTTTAAGATAACTAATACGATTTTATCTTCTAATTGGCGTTCATAAAGCAAAATATGTTCATTTTTATCTTTCACTGGTAGAAATTGTCCGTAGATTAGCACGTCTTTGTATACACTATTTTTTCTTAATTTAATTAATTGATGATAATAATTGAATACCGACTGTTGATTGGTTAACTGAGCTTCTGCATTGAGTTCTGGATAATTAGGATTTACTTTTAACCATACATTATCAGAAGTTGAGAATCTGGCATTTTTTTGCGTATTCCATTGCATAGGTGTGCGAGAATTATCCCGACTTCGTTTATTGACAGCTTTCAATGCTTGCTCTGGTGCCAATCCATATTCTAATGCCCGTTTATACTGAGAATGCGTAGCTACATCATCAAAATCTTCTAATGATGCCATTTCTATGTTGGTCATTCCTAGTTCTTGTCCTTGATAAATAAAAGGGGTACCTCTTAGTAACATAAAAAGCGTCGCCAACATTTTTTTACTATAATCATTGATCCATTCTTCTGGAATATATTTATTAATTGAACGTGGTTGATCGTGGTTTTCTAAATATAAGGCGCCCCAACCTTTATCTTGCGTAACTAATTGATTCGTAAAAATATTGGTACGCATATCCGTCCATGTCCATTGGCTATCTTTAAACCATTCACCAGTTTCAGGTACATCAATATCCGTATAACTAAAATCAAAAACCATCGAATAATAGCCATCTTCACCAATATATTCATCTAAACGTTCATTAGGAACATCGGCTTCTGCTACCGTCATACTATTATGTGGTTTAAATGTCCGCTCTCTCATTTCTTTTAACCACACTTCAATGCCCGACTGATTAAGAATCCAGTGCCCAATGAAGGCTAACCCATCTTCTCCATCAGATTCAAAGATGCCATACTCTAGTTTTTTTTTGATGTTTAATATTGCATCGATTCTAAATCCGCCTAGTCCTTTATCTAACCAATAGTTAATCATTGCATAGATTTCTTCACGTACTTCTTCATTTTCCCAATTCAAATCAGGCTGCTTTTTAGTAAATGCGTGTAAATAAAACATATTTTCTTCGTTTGGAATGAGTCTCTTTTGGTGTTGCACTTATATTGTAAATTCAAGCTACTATATCTGTTTCAAATAAAAGCGTTGTGTCGCATAATCACCATGTAGTTCTGAGTCAATATAAAAACCGAGATTCATCAATTCATCGCCAGCAAATGTTACATCTTCCATTTGATAAGTTGCTTCTTCTGCTAATCCTGCTAATTTCAATGTGACTAATGGATGCGAAGCTTCTGCTAATACTCGGAAATAAAAGACCATGGCTTCTGTTTGGTCTTTTGAGACAAACATCCATGCAGTATCATTGCCTTCAAACGGACTTTCCAAGCGATAAAAAGTTCCATATTGCAAAAGTTGGCGATGCTTTTTATAAAAGGCAACTTGTTCTTTAATTTCTGCTTTTTCTTCAGAAGTTAATTGCGTTAGATCTAGCTCATAACCAAAAACACCAGCCATCGCAGCATTGCCACGAATAGTTAAACTCGTTTCTCTTCCTGTTTGATGATTTGGGACTGCTGAAACATGCGCACCCATACTTGAAATTGGATACACTAAGCTGGTTCCATATTGAATTTTCAGACGAGCCACGGCATCGGTATTGTCGCTCGTCCAAGTTTGTGGCATGTAATACAAGAAACCTGCATCAAAACGACCGCCTCCACCCGAACAACTTTCAAATAAAATAGTTGGATAATTCGTTGTTAACTTTTCTAAAAATTCATATAACCCTAACATATAACGATGAGCCACTTCACCTTGCATCGTTGAGTCCAACAAGACAGAATAGACTTCTGTCATATTTCGATTCATATCCCACTTCACATAATCAATCGGTACACGATCAAAAATCGCCGTCATTTGTTGATAGATATTATCACGAACATCTTGTCTTGAAAAATCAAGAACATATTGATTTCGACTAATTGAGCGGTCACGACCTGGAATACCCAATGCCCAATCTGGATGTGCTCGAAATAGTTCACTATCTTCAGAAATCATTTCCGGTTCAAACCAAATCCCAAATTTCATCCCGTTATCATGCACTTGCTTGGCTAAATTTTCCAAACCACAAGCAAGTTTGCCTTCTGTTTCAACCCAATCACCTAATGAAGTGAAGTCATTTTCACGACCGCCAAACCAACCATCATCTAAAACAAACATTTCAATGCCCAAGTTCTTCGCATCATCGACAATATTCATGATTTTTTCTTCGTTAAAATCAAAATACGTTGCTTCCCAGTTGTTGATTAACGTGGGACGTTCTTGTAAACGATAGTTTCCACGAATTAAACGGTGATTATACAATTCATGATACGTCTGTGATAACGTATTCAGACCTTCATTACTATAAACCATCACGACTTCTGGCGTTTGAAATGAGTCGCCAGTTTTTAGTTGCCAACCAAAATTAAATGAATTAATTCCCATAATGACCCGTGTTTGGTCAAATGGATCTTTTTGAATCACCGTTTCGTGATTACCGCTATAAACTAAATTAAATCCATATGCCTCTCCTTGAAATTCATCTGTTTTGGCATCTACTAAAGCAACAAACGGATTTTGTTGATGGCTGCTTGATCCGCGTTTACTATCTAATACTTTTATCCCTGTATGAATTTTTTCTCTAGTCATTTGACGTTCTCTTGCCCAGGTACCATTTAAATGAATTAACTCGAGTGGACGATTTGAAAAATCAATTGATTGACTAGCTAAGCGGTTAATCTCCACTGTTTCATCACTATTATTTACTAATTGCGTAGAACGAATAATTACACTGTGATTTTGATAAATTGTGTAGAACAACTGTAAAGTCAATCCACTAATCGCCTCTTTCAATTGAATAATCAGCGTTTCAGCTTCATCATCATCTTCCGTATATAAGGCTGGCAATCCCGCTAAGCTGGGCTTTCCTTTTTGAATTTCGTAGCTATCATAACGAAAATCATTTACACGACTACCGTTTCCTAATTTAATATTATGCGCCGGTTCTCTAAAATCACCATGTCCATATCCTGGAAATTCTAATGGTAATGTATCTAAAGATAATAAACGATCTTGCGCATTTGCATTGTTGGGTGAGAAGGAACGATCTGTTCGGGGGTAGCGATACCCACCAGAATAGTGCGTAATCTTTTTTCCAAAATAAAGATGCGTTAAATAATTATTTTCTTCGATTCCTAATAGATAGCTAATTTTTTTATTTTGTAAATGAAATGTTTGTGTGTGATTGTCAAATATAATCATAAGTTTATGAACTCCTTTATAATGAGAATAATTTATTGGTTATTTCACTGCTCCATTGCTCATTCCAGCTATAATACTTCTTTGGAAAGCAAGATAAACTAGTGTAATCGTGACAATTCCTACTGTATAGGAAGCAAAACTTGGACCATAGTCGTTAAAATATTGTCCCGTATAATTATATTGAAATAATGGTAGTGTCCACATATTAGACTCACGATTTAAAATTAATAATGGTAGCATGAAATCATTCCAAAACCATAGAGCATTAAGAATAATAGTCGTCGCATGCATTGGTTTTAACATTGGGAAAACAATTTTGAAATAAGTTGTAAAGTGACTAGCCCCATCAATTTCAGCAGCCTCATCCAGACTGATAGGCACATTTAGTTTAATAAAACCAACATATAAAAATAGTGTCTGTGGTATGGCATAAGTGAGATAGAGTAAGATTAATCCCCACATATTTGCTAAACCAATTTTACTCATCATAACGGTAATCGGAATCATAATTACTTGGAAAGGAACAAAAATTCCTAAAATTAAAAATAAATACATCAATCCGTATGCTTTCCCACGAGTCATTTTTCTTGCTAGTGAATAAGCAGCCATAGGAATAATTGCTGTCACAGCAACTACTGCAATGATTGTGATGATTGCCGAATTCCAAAAGTAATGACCAATTCCATCCGCTAACAATCTTCGGAAATTTTCCAAAGTCGCTGGATTAGGAAAACGAAAGAAATTATTCATAATATCGGGTGTTGTTTTAAATGAACCGAATAGCGTTGAAACTAAGGGAACTAAAATCATGAAGCCCCCTAATAATAAAAGCAAGTATTTAGAAATATTTTTTTCTTTTGATGTTTTCATTGGGAAACCTCCTAGATTTCAAATTTTTTCGATAATTTTAATTGTGCCAGTGAAACAATCCCAATTAAGATAAATAAGACTAAAGCAATAGCATTCGCATAACCAAACTGATTGTTTTTAAAAGCATAATTATAAACAAGTAACCCCAAAGATGTTGTGGCATCGCTTGGTCCACCACCAGTTAAAGCAAAAATTTGATCAAATGCTGTTAAGCCACCTTTTAATGCCATAATAAATACCATTGAAATACTTGGTAATAAGTAGGTGATTTCAATATTCCAAAAAATTTGCTTATCATTCGCCCCATCCATTCTAGCAGCTTCAATAATTTCTTGTGGAATACTTTGAAAACCCGCTAAGAAAATGATGACTGGCATGGCAATTCCTTGCCAAAGTAAAACAAAAATTACTGCAAAAATCGCTCCCCATGTTGTTCCTAAAAGACTGGTTTGTAAAAATTCAATGCCTAACATACTACCAATTTTTGGTAAACCATAGTTAAAAATTTGTTTAAATACTAAAGAAACAACCACGCCCGATAAGACCGCTGGAAAAAAGAACCATGCTCTAAAGAATGTTTTCCCTTTAATATTTGCGTTCAACGCCCGCGCAATCAAAATACCAAAACCAATTTGTCCAGCAATCATGCAAAGCGTCACAATTAAAGTGAAGCCAATCGATTTGATAAACTTCGGATCAGAAAAAAGAATCTTATAATTGTTCAAACCCACAAAATCAAAATTATAAGTCAGACCAGTCCAATTAGTTAAACTGTAAAAAGCACCTTGAACCATTGGAAAGTAGAAAAAAATCATCTGCAAAATAATTGGAATTGCTACAAAAATGATTGCCCAGTAACGATTTAAAATTTCTTTTATTTTCATTTTATTTTCCTACCTTCCGTCAGCTTTCATTGGATTAAAGAAAGCATTTAATGCGTTAATCATGGCTTTTTGATTGCCATTGTGTAAATAATTTGTTGTTAAGGTATAAAAATCATTTTCACTATTCCAATCTTTGGCTAACCAAACTAAATGACGATCAGTAAAAGCAAGTTCAGTTAAACCACTTAATGGTGAATCCTGAGTATTCTCGATAACGCCCTCAACAGCACACGGTGCACCATCTACATCATAATATTTCTGCATCGCTTCAGGTGTTGTCATATATTCTACAAAACGTTTGGCTTCTTCTTTATGTTGAGAAGTTGCAGAAACTGATAAGGCTAGGTCTCCTGCGCCAATCGTTAGACTTTGACCTGCTTCATCTGCTGGAAAAGGAAAAGTTCCTACTTCAAAATCTGGATTTTGTGAATGAATCATCGGCATTGCCCATGAACCATTCGGCATAATCAACGCATCACCTTTTGTAAAAGTAACTACTGTATCGTTATAACCGGCACCTTGCCAGTTGTTTTGCAAAGCTTTTGGTTCTCTTAACAAATCTAATCGATTAAAATCTTTTTGCATTTCTTTGCTTTCAGCATTAATTCCATTAACTTCTGAGAAACGCCAAACATTGTTCGCTTCCTCTTCACCACCAGCAGCAGTCGCTAAAGCTAGTTGGTGATAACCATTTAAAGTCCAGCCTTCTGCTCCTGCAATCGCAAACGGTACTTTGTTTTGATCTTTAATCTCAGCTACTATTTTTTCAAATTCTGCCCAAGTTTCTGGTGCTTCAATCCCCATTTCCTCAAAAGCAGTTTTGTTATAGTAAAAACCATAGACATTAGCGGTCAATGGTATGCTATATACACGATCCTCAATAGCAAAACGTTGTGCATATCCATTTTTGATATTCTCTAAATACGGTTCTTCGGTTAAGTCCTCTAAATAACCAGCTTTCGCCCATTCTTTCAATTCTATACTTTGAGGATAAAGATTAATGACATCTGGTACATCGCCTGCAAGCATACGTGTTTTAATTACTTCACCAGCATTCGGTACATCCACAACTTTTACATGAATATCAGGGTTTTTTGCTTCAAAATCTTTAGCAATCTCCTGAATCGTTTGAGTCATTTCTTTTTTTTGATTAAAAAACTCTATTTCTACCTTACCGCTTGCATCTTCCTGATTTTTTCCACAAGCAGTCAAAGAGATCGTTGCTCCTAGTGCTATACAAGCTAAAATGATTTTTTTAGACCACTTCATTTTATGCTCCTCCTTATACAATTTGAATGCGTTTTCTTTTTTTGATTAAAAAACTCTATTTCTACCTTACCGCTTGCATCTTCCTGATTTTTTCCACAAGCAGTCAAAGAGATCGTTGCTCCTAGTGCTATACAAGCTAAAATGATTTTTTTAGACCACTTCATTTTATGCTCCTCCTTATACAATTTGAATGCGTTTTCTTTTTTTGTTAACACTAATGTAACTGTTTACTAAGTGTTTTGTCAATATTTTTACTAAATTTAACTTAAAAAAGAGTAAGGAATTGAAAATTCCTTACTCTTTCAGCTTCTTTTTAATTATATTCAGGTAAATAGTCCCCATGTGCTTCGATTAAATCATCCACTAAATTTTTGATATCTGTTAAAGACAATTCAGATGATAGATGTGGATCTAAATACGCTGCTTGATAAATTTTTGATTTATCTAGTGTTAAAGCGGCTTCTACTGTCAGTTCTTGAACATTGATATTCGTCCGATTTAAAGCAGCTAATTGTGTTGGCAATTCACCGACATAGGTTGGTTGCACGCCATTTTTATCGACTAAACAAGGTACTTCCACACAAACATCTGTCGGTAAGTTTGTGATTAAGCCTTTATTTAAGACATTTCCTGCAATCACTGACGGAGTTCCTGTCGTAATAGAATCCATGATATATGAAGCATATTCACGGCTTCTCGTATGTGTTAACTCCCCATTATTTACAATGTCCTCTCGCATGCTTTCCCAATCATTAATTTGTTGTTCAAAACGACGTAAGTATTCATCCAACGGAATCCCTAATTCGTCAATCAATTCTGGGTATTTTGATTTAATAAAGTATGGATGGTATTCTGCATTGTGTTCACTTGATTCTGTAATATAGTAACCAAAACGTTTCAACAATTCAAAACGTACAGAATCTGGATGTGGATTTGGTTTTTATGCAGCTAACTGACGAATTGTTGGATAGAAATCTTCCCCATTTTTTGTAATTTCCAACAAGAATGCCATATGATTAATGCCTGCAATTTTCCATTGAAAGTCATTTAAGTCATATTGATCGGCTATTCCTAAATGCTCAAACAATTCTGGTACGCATACTTGAACGCTATGACATAAACCAACAGTCTTAATACTCGTCGCTTTTAAAACACCCATGGTTAACATCGCCATCGGATTTGTATAGTTCAATAACCAAGCATTTGGACAAACTTCTTCCATTTCTTTAGCAAAGTCTAACATTACTGGTAGTGTCCGTAGGGTTCTAAAAATCCCACCAATCCCCATGGTGTCACCAATAGTTTGTCGCAACCCATATTTTTTAGGAATATCAAAATCAATCACTGTTGAAGGTTTATAACCACCCACTTGAATAGCATTGCTAACAAAATCAGCCTCTCTTAACGCTTCTTTGCGATCATAATAAGAAACAATATCAGCACGATTTTCATTCGAATTTTTATTAATATTTTTAAGCATTAAATTTGATTCTTTTAGTCGTTTTTCATCAATATCGTACAATGCAATATGTGCATCTTGTAGACTTGGAGTTAACATCGCATCGCCTAATACGTTTTTTGCAAAAATAGTACTTCCTGCACCAATAAATGTAATTTTTGTCATGTACTTACTCTCCAATCACTAATTAATAGTTTTATAATTTACCACCTGTTGTAGCAATTCCTTCAATGAATTTTCTTTGGAAAACGATGAATATCACAACCATTGGCCAAATTGCTAATAACGAACCTGCCATTAATTGTGGGAAGTTCGTGGCATATTGTCCTTGTAAGTTTGCTAATCCCGGAGCTAAAGGCATCTTATCAATTGAAGTATTGACAATCAATGGCCACATTAAATCTTTAAATGCAAACAACGCTGTGAATATTCCAAGTGCAACCAATCCTGATTTAGCAAGCGGCAACATAATTTTGAAAAAGATCGTCCAAATATTGGCACCTTCTAAATAGGCCGCTTCCTCCAATTCATCAGGTAAACCTAAGAAAAATTGTCTTAATAAAAACGTACCAAACGCACTAACTACCCCTGGTAATATTAATGCTGGAATTGTATTTAAAATACCCAATTTTTGTGCTAATAAATACTGTGGAGTAATAAAAATGGAACCGGGAATCATCATTTGAATAAGTACTAAGCTGAAAAAGATATTTTTCCCTGGAAAACTTAGACGCGCACAAGCATATGCAGCCATTGCTGAAAATAAAACCGAGCCAATCACTCGTCCAACAACCATTAAAAATGTATTGATATAAAAAGCCATGAATGGTAATAAATCAAGTACTTGTTGATAGTTACTTAGCTGAAATTTCTCAGGGAAAATTGTAGGTGGAATTTGGGTAGATTCAACCAATGTTTTCCCTGAAGTTAAAATCATCCAAATAAAAGGTAATGCCATTGCAATACCACCTAAAATAAGCATGATATGGATTGGCGCATTTGAAAAAAATTTATTTTTCATAATTTGATAGCCTCCTTAATAGTTTACCCACTTTTTCTGCAACTTCATTTGAATTGCAGTAATAATTAATATAATCACTAAAAGGAACATAACGATTGCCGAACCATATCCCTTGTCATTTAAAATAAATGAATGTTTATAGAATAAATAGGTTAATGATTGTGATTTAAACATGGCGGTACTATTAGGAGTAATCATCATAAAAATAACATCAAATACTTGGAAAGCATTGATAACTGTTGTTACAACTACAAAAAATAATGTTGGTGTAACTAATGGTAACGTAATGTTGAAAAACTGCTGGATTGGACTAGCACCATCAATTTCCGCTGCTTCATAATAATCTTTAGGAATTTCTTGTAAGCCGGCTAGTAATAACACCATGTTATAACCAATAGCACTCCAAACTCCAACAATGATAATAGAATAAATCGCAATCGATGGATCCGTTAACCATGCTGGTCCATCGAGACCTATTTTAGCCAACATGTTATTAATCAGTCCATAATCATTATTGAACATCCAGCGCCAAATCATTGCGACTGCGGATGGTGCAGCAACGACTGGTAGAAAATAAATTGTCCGATAAATCGACAATCCTTTAACTTTTCTATTCATTAAAACTGCCACCAACAAGGATAATACAACAATACTAGGTATCGAAACCACTGCATAAATTAATGTGTTTAATAAAGACTGAAAAACTTCACCGTCTGCAAACATTTTTTGGTAATTTCTTAATCCGACCCATTCAGTATCACCGAACCCTACCGTTTTTTGAAAACTTAAAATTGCTGTTTGAATTGCTGGCCATATATTTAATAAAATTAATCCTAATGCCGTTGGAAAAATAAAAATATAGCCCCATATCACTTGATCTTTACGATATTTTCCAAAAATTCGATTTTTCATAATATCCCCCTTTTTGGTATTCATCCATTAATATACAGACGAAATAGAATCCTTTCGCCTGTATATTGTATAATTAACTAATTTAATTTCCGCTCAATATCGCATTGACTTCTTTTTCAATTTGAGCGGTTCCATCTTCAACAGTTACTTCACCAGACAGAATACGGTTAATAATTTGAACTTCTGCTTGTTCAGCTCGTAATCCATCTTTATTGTATGGACGAGGGACTCCATACTCCAACATTTTTCCAAAAGCACTCAAATCAATTGTATCTGAAGAAGCAGCCCACTCGTCTTCAAAGCCTTTTAGTGCTGGGATTGATGCCCCCGTTTCCGCTTGGATTTTATTGGCGTCCTCACTAGCTAAAAATGCCATTAGTTTTTTCACTTCTTCTGGGTATTTTGTATTCGCACTGGCAGCCCAACCAAGTCCATTTGTAATTGTTGCATTAACTTTTCCCTTAGGTAACACGACAGAAGCAACATTTTCAACTAGATAGTCATTTTTCAAAAATCCCGGTGCAAACCAGTTTCCTTCAATCATCATTGCTAATCTACCTGATTGAAAACGACTTAACTTATCAGGATCTTGTAATTCTGTAATTGTTGGTGAAGCATGATCAACAAGTGCAATATCTCGATAAAAAGCTAAAGCTTCTTGTGCTTCTGGGGTATTCAAACCTGATTTTGTATTGTCATCGGCAAATACTTCTCCCCCATTTTGATAAATAAATGGCCAGTAGCCAGTCTCTGTTCCAATATGTGATGCAAAACCATAGATGCCTTTTGATTCATCTGTTAAATCAATTGCAGCTTGTCTGAGTGTTTCCCATGTCCATGTTTCATCTGGATAATCGACACCTGCATTATCAAATAATTCTTTGTTGTACCATAGCCCCACTACAGAAGCATCTTTAGGGATTGCGTATAGTTCGTCTTCAAGCGTATAGAAATCAGCAATTCCTTCAGTAAAGTTTCCCATGTCAATATCATTTTCTTTGATAACATCATCAAGTCCCATCAAAGCATTCTGTGACATATATTTATAGGATTCGCTAGAGTGCATGGTTACTACATCTGGCATATTACCTCCCGTTGTTGCAGCTTCTAATTTAACCCAATATTGATCCCAAGGCGTTGTCTCCATTTCTACTTTGATATCAGGATTTTGTTTTTCAAATTCATCTAACATTTTTCTTAGTCCTGGAGCTTGGTCAGTATCCCAACTCGCATAGCTTAAAGTTACTTGCCCGTCTTTAGAATTACTATCTCCCCCACCACATGCTGCGAGTAATGTCCCAGTTAAAACAGCTATCCCTGTTAAAGCTATTTTTTTGAAATGTTTCATCTTAATTCCTCCTGTTTTGAATGCGTTTTCTTTTTGTTAACAACACCATAACTGTTTACTTAATGTTTTGTCGAGATTTTTTACTAAAAATATTAGTAAACAAAAAAGTAAACACCCTTTTTTGGATGTTTACTTTTTTAATCGATATTTTTTTCACTTTCTCTAACAATAATATTATTAGAAACAATCACTTTGATCGAAACATTTCTAACTTCTTTTATTCGTTCATTAACCATGCGAACTGCTAGTTTTCCAATTTCTTCTGTATTCACATTCACCGTATTTAATGCAGGTGTTAAAAATTCAGCAACTTCAATATTATCAAAACTCACAATCGAAATATCTTCTGGAATATGCAGACCATTTTTTTGAAGTGAACGATAAACCCCCACAGCAATAGGATCATTTCCTACCATGATAGCAGTCGGCAACTTATCTTTAGCATGTTTTTTCAAAAGTAAATCTGCTGCCTGCATTCCGTCAAGTGTGGTCCAGCCTTCTAAATAAATTTGACTATATTTTTCTAATCCTTTTTGTTTCATCCACGTCTCATAGGCTATTTTTCGATAATCATCATCTGACACGTGTTTATTTCCTTGGCTATCTAAACGAACACGTCCTCCTCCGATAAACGCAATGTTTCGGTGTCCTTTTTTATACAATCGATCTAAATGCTGATTCGTTGCTTTTGTTAAATCAGTATAAACTGCATCTACTTCAGCTTCAATACTAGGGTCATCAATCACTACGACATTCGAATTTATTGCTGATACTTCTTCAATCACAGAAGATAGCACCTGCCCAATAATCAACACACCTTGACATTTTAGCAAATCGTCTTGCTCCAACGGTGTTTCTGACAAACGAATAATTTTCTTCAAATTGACTTTGCTTTGTTCTGCTTCGACTTGAATCCCTCTGCGAATCGTTCGAAAATAGGGATCTTCCAACTCATCTACTTCAGAAACTGTCGTTATTAATGCAATATTTGTTAAATTTTTTGCAACGGGACTTTTTTTGACATAATGATAAAAATTAACCGATTCTGCAATCTTTCGTTTGGTTTCATCGGTTACTGAAAGTGTCGGATCCTCATTTAGCACGCGCGATACTGTTGCAATGGACACACCCGCCCGTTTTGCAACATCCCTAATTCCTACCATAATAGCTCCTCTTTTCATATTTGAAAGTGTTTACTAAAATATAATCATACATTTTGAAAATAAGCAAATTTCGTTAAAAATAGGCACTGTAATCATAATATGATTTGTCAAATTAAGCTAGAATAAAATGCTTCTTGTACATAGCTCAAAAAT
>OBHX01001565.1_pt1 | contig 19207 bp, 13 predicted proteins | sample 1519331 | NCBI WGS metagenome assembly OBHX01 (sample SAMEA2602897, study PRJEB22501) | metagenome
CGTGACGCATGATAAAAACTTGCATATTGCACCGCTTTTGTTAACCAGAATCACCACTACCTTTATTCACAGCCCCTATTGGCTGTGGTAACGATATGGTGGCCGGCATTGTGCCTTATCCATTCACCGAATGAAACGCTGTTTTTTACCTTAACGGCGTAAGTATAGTCAATCTCTGTTTACATTTTGAGCGCGACCCATACATTCAGTGCGGATTCATCCTACCTTTGACCTCATGAATTCAGGTCAGTTTCCCCAATATTCCAGAATCTTTCACTGCGTTCCGCCATCTGCAATAACTGCTCACACGGTGTAAACCGCGAGCCGTACTGCGTGGTCAGCCGTTGCAGAACCGCAACCACTTCACCCGCGCCGAGAGAATCCATATACCGGAACGGGCCGCCGAGGAATGGCGGAAAACCAATACCAAATACAGCGCCGATGTCGCCATCACGTGCGCTGCGGACTATCTTCTCGTCGAAACAACGGGCTGCTTCATTGAGCATTAACATAACGCACCGCTCTGCTATCTGCGCAGCGGTAAGTCGGCCCTGACCCTGGACGCCAATAAGCGTATAAATTGCAGGGTCGACCTGTTTTTTGCTTTTACGCCCTTTCGCACCATAAAGATAGAAACCCCGACCATTTTTTCTACCTTTGCGATCGTCATTCAAAATTGAAGCAACAACATTTGCAGGCGCGCTAAAACGTTCTCCATATGCAGCCTCAAGCACTGGTATAATTTTAGTGCCCGTATCAATTCCGACCTCATCCAAAAGTTGGATTGGCCCAACTGGAAAACCAAACTTAACCAGCGCGGCGTCTATGGTTTCGACCCGCTCGCCTTCGGTCAACATACGAATCGCTTCGTTAATATAAGGCGCTAAAATGCGGTTAACGTAAAAGCCGGCCTTATCTCTGACCACTATCGGCGTTTTGCCCTGTTTTTTCGCTAACTTAACGGTAGTTGCAATTGTCTGCTCAGAGGTCGTGGCATGCGGGATCACTTCGACCAACGGCATTTTTTCCACCGGACTAAAAAAGTGTAAACCAATCACTTGTTCGGGCCTTGCAGCGTTCGCAGCAATATCGCCAATGGGCAAAGATGAGGTGTTAGAAGCAAAAATGGTATGAGGTGCGCAATTTTGCTCAACTTCTGCCACCATCCGTTGTTTTAGCGACAGATCTTCAAACACGGCTTCAATAATTAGATCGCGATGCGCAAAGCCACGGTAGTCGATTGATCCCGAAATCAGCGCCAGTTGTTTATCGCGTTCGCTGGCTTTGATATGACGGCGGCGAACCTTCGTTTCAAGCTGATCCCAGCTGTACTTCAGCGCGTGGTTGATTCCCTTAGCGTTTATATCTTTGATGCGCACAGGCAAGCCGCCTTTACAGGCCGTCACGTAGGCAATACCCCCGCCCATCAGACCGCCCCCCAAAATACCTACGCTGTTTAGCGGGCCAGGTTTCGCATCACTTCCGGGATCTTTTTTCACATCGGTGTTGGCAAAAAAGATGTGCCGTAGCGCCTGAGACTGGGATGTCATCGCCAGTTCACCAAACGCACGGGCCTCAGCGTCGTAACCGCTACTGCTGCCTTGCGCTAGCCCGGTTTCTATAACCTCAAGGATACGTTCTGTTGCAGGGTAGTTACCTTGCGTTTTTTGCGCCGTCTTTTTACTGGCCATGCGGAACAACAGCGCCCGCCCCAGCGGCCCCGCCAACACTCGCTCTCTCACGGGCAGTGTTCGATGCACAGAACTGTCCTGTTTAGCCAGTTCAACGGCCGCTTCCAGCAAAATGGAATGCGGTACAACTTCATCCACTAAACCAACTTTCAGCGCCTGTTTTGCGCGTAATTGTTTTCCGGTGAGGATCATATCCAGTGCGGTACTGACGCCAATCAGGCGCGGCAGCCGCTGCGTACCACCGGAGCCGGGCAACAAGCCAAGTTGTACTTCCGGTAAACCCAGAACGGTTTTAGCATCATCGGTACAAATACGGTTGTGGCACGCCAGCGCCATCTCCAGGCCACCGCCGAGGCATGCGCCATGAATCGCGGCGATAACCGGGATCGGCAAGGCATTAATTTCCGCCATCATCTGCTGCCCCTGACGGGCCAGCGTTTCGGCTTCCTGCGCGCTACGACAGCTACCAATCATGTTGATATCCGCCCCGGCAATGAAGTTATCGGGTTTAGCCGAAATAAACACCACGCCGCGCAATGCTTTGTTATCGCGGATATGCTTCAGAATGGCCCGTACCTGAGAAGCAAACTCCGCTTTCAGGGTGTTCATTTTCTCTCCGGGCACATCAATGGTGACAACAGCAACGTTATCCAGACGTACGTTTAGTGTAAAAGCCGATGCCATTTCCATTATTCCGCCTCCAGAACCATGGCTGCACCCAAACCACCAGCTGCACAGGCGGTCACTAAACCAAAACCACCGCCACGACGTCGTAACTCATGGAGGGTTTGGGTAATCATGCGCGCACCGGTAGCGGCGAAGGGGTGCCCATAGGCAATCGATCCACCCAGCACGTTAAATTTACTGTCATCAACTTCGCCAGTGGCATGTGCTCTGCCCAGCACGTCGCGGGCAAAACGTTCGCTACCCAGCAACTGAATATTCGCCAGCGTTTGAGCGGCAAAGGCTTCATGCATGTCGATCAGCGTTAAATCTGCCATCGTCAGACCCGCTCTCTCCAGGGCAAGCGGCGTTGACCACGCAGGTCCTAGCAGCATGTCCTGCCAGACATCGATGGCGGTAAAAGCAAAACTACGCAGGTATCCCAGCGGCACCAGCCCCAGCTCTTTCGCACGCGACTCCGTCATCATAATCACGGCGGCTGCACCGTCCCGCAGCGGGGGACTGCTTTCTGCGGTGGCAACGGCGTGCTTGCGGGTAAACGACGGACGTAGTTTGGCGTAATCGGCCAGCGTAGAGTTACCGCGAATATTGTTATCTTCTGAAAAAGGATCTTTAAACGGTGGCGCGTAGGTAGTCATTACCTCATCTGCCAGCTTTCCTTCAGCCCACGCCTGAGCGGCACGCTGATGAGAGCGGTGCGCCAGAGCATCCTGCTGTTCTCGGGTAATACCATAGGTTTTGGCCATTTGCTCAGCCGTATCCCCCATACGCAAACCGGTGGAATACTCGGCGACGGCTGGCGGCACAGGCATCAGGTCACGTAAACGCAGTCGGGAAAAGAGTTTAAGGCGCTGACCGGTAGTCCGGGCCTTATTGACATCCACCAGCACCCGCGCCAGCTTTTTACTAACGCCAATAGGCAAGACTGACGAGGAGTCCGCACCACCCGCAATTCCCGCACGAATAGACCCCGCCATCAGGCTTTCCGCGACATTCGCCACTGCCTGAAAACTGGTCGCGCAGGCTCGGCTTACGCTATAGGCATCCGTATGCACATTCATGCCGGTTCCCAGCACGATTTCACGAGCAATATTTGGCGCTTCAGGCATTTGCACCACCTGACCAAAAACCAGTTGCTCAATCACATCAGCAGGTATTTCGCTGCGCGCCAGCAGCTCACCGACGACCATTTTTCCTAAATCAACGGCGGGAATGCCATGAAACGCGGTAGCCTGACGAGCAAATGGCGTACGCAACCCACTTACAATGGCAATACGGTCGCCCTGGCGGGTAACCAGCGGTAAAGCCTGACTCATAACACTCCCCTGTAAAAAATAAAATAAGTGGTCTGACCTGATCATAGTCTTAACCAATTTTTTACATTTAGCCAAGCGGAGAGAAAAGAAAGTGGGAGCTAAGACACAGTGAATAATCACTGACAGTTACGAAAAAGCCCTTGCTATCCGATAGCAAGGGCTTTTGCAGAGGGGGAGATTAACGCAGGCCCAGCTGGAAGATCAGCGTTTCAGCTTCACAGGCAAAAACAAAGTCGATATCCAGACGCACACCTTCTGACTCTTCAGTAAAGGTCGAGGTGATTTGGCAAGGCTCAGATTCCACGCCACGCGCCTTTTCGGTCAGAGCGGCCAGCGTTTCTTCTGCCTCTGCGCGGTTCGCGAACACACGGCTGTAGGACGCGGTGCAATCGGAGTTGTCCATGATGGTGCCAACATCCATACAGCAGCAAACCGGGGTTTCATCAGCACTGCATTTACTCATTGTAGATTTCCTCTGTATTCGCACCTGAGGTGCCAGATAAACGATAGGGATATTTTACGCTCCGATTATTCGCCTCTCCAGTCGTTAATTGTATGAAATGCGATAAGTGACCGAAATCACACTTAAAAATGATCTAAAACAAAAATCGCCCAAACAGGTGAGTGCGCACCCCCGCAATTTTGCCAGCTGGATCGCGTTTCTCTGATCAAATTTGAAAATATTTATAAACATACTTGCAACATTCCAGCTGGTCCGACCTATACTCACGCCACTGGTCTGATTTCTAAGTCGTACCTCAGACCCTACACTTCGCGCTCCTGTTACGGCATGTAACATTGTTTGTATAAAAATAAATCTATGAGGTTATGGTCATGAGCCAGAAAACCCTGTTTACAAAGTCTGCTCTCGCAGTCGCAGTGGCAATTATCTCCACACAGGCCTGGTCTGCAGGCTTTCAGTTAAACGAATTTTCTTCCTCTGGCCTTGGCCGGGCATATTCGGGTGAAGGCGCAATTGCAGATGATGCAGGTAACGCCAGTCGTAACCCGGCATTGATTATGATGTTCGATCGCCCTACTTTTTCAGCAGGTGCAATTTTCGTTGACCCAGATGTAGATATTTCCGGTCGCTCGCGTATTGGCAATGACGCCAGCCAGGATAATATCGCCCCAACAGCCTGGATACCGAACGTGCATTTTGTTGCTCCAATTAACGATCAGTTTGGTTGGGGGGCCTCCGTCACCTCTAACTACGGCCTGGCTACGGAGTTTAACAATGATTACACAGCTGGTTCGATGGGCGGGAAAACCGATCTGGAAACGCTCAATCTAAACCTGAGCGGTGCTTATCGCCTGAACAATCATTTTAGCTTCGGTCTCGGTTTAAACGCCGTCTATGCAAAAGCGAAGCTTGAACGCTATGCTGGCGATTTACCACAGCAGATCGTTGCAGGCTCCGGGGGCAGAATTCCTCCATCACTGGCCGCGCAATATCCGGCAGATACACAGATTGCGCGCCTGAAAGGTGACGAGTGGGGCTTCGGTTGGAATGCTGGCCTTCTTTATGAAGTAGATAAAGATAACCGCTACGGTTTCACCTACCGTTCTGAAGTAAAAATTGACTTCAACGGTGATTACCGCAGCAATCTGCCATCAATGGACCGTATTCCTGCGCAGTTGCGTCCGGTGTTCGCGAGCCTGCCAGCAGGAACCAACGGCAGTACGATCGATGGTTCACTTGATCTGAACCTGCCAGAAATGTGGGAGTTTTCAGGTTATAACCGCGTTGCACCACAGTGGGCGGTTCACTACAGCATGGCTTATACCAGCTGGAGTCAGTTCCAGGAGCTGAAAGCAAAAGGCAACAACGGCCAAACCTTGTTCTATAAAGAAGAAGGCTTCAAAGACTCCTATCGCATCGCGCTCGGTACTACCTATTACTATGATGATACCTGGACGTTCCGTACCGGTATCGCCTTTGATGATAGCCCGGTTCCGGCAAACCGTCGTTCCATCTCTATTCCGGATCAGGACCGCTTCTGGCTGAGCGCGGGTACAACCTACGCCTTTAATAAGGATGCATCGTTGGATGTTGGTATCTCTTATATGCACGGTCAGAAAGTGAAATTCGAAGAAGGCCCATACTCCTTTGAATCTGAAGGGAAAGCCTGGTTGTACGGTATGAACTTGAACTACGCATTCTGATTTTCTTCAGACGTAAAAAAGGTGAGCTTTTTAGCTCACCTTTTTATTTGCCCAATTCCTTACTCAGAATCGATCTCTTTTAAATCATCCTGAATATCTTTCGCGTTCGGGTTTTCTTCTGGTTTGAGTTTCCCGCCGTTCGCAATAAAGTCATGACGCTGGAAGTAAGCTTCACGCACCATGATGTAAGGATCGGAAGACTGACGCAGCAGACCATCAGAGTCGAGCAATTGCGCACGAGTTTCAATCCCTTCAACCGTCCATTTGCCTATCGACAACGGCCAGGTCAGCCAGGACAGTACCGGATACAGCGTATCGACCATATCGCCGCCGTCATCACGCAGCGTGAAACTACCGTAGAACGGAAGCTGCATATACGGCCCGTAACCAACATCATAGTGGCCTAACGTACTGCCAAAGCGGTGTGGTTCAACGCGCTGCAACTTCGGATTAGCCATACCTGCCACATCGATAAAGCCGCCCATACCTAACAGGGTATTCAGGAAGAAACGGGTAAAGTGCACCATCCCCTGATAAGGATCGCCTTGCAGGAAATAGTTGACCATGACGGCCGGCTCTTCAAGGTTCCCCGTAAAGTTGCTTAAACCATTACGCGCCGGCTGCGGAACATAGTCACGCCAGGCAACAGCTACGGGTCTTACAACGTATGGATCTAAAACATTAAAGTTGAAGTTGTACATGGTACGGTTGAACCCTTCAAATGGGTCCGAACGCCCCTGCTGTTCAGTACCGGAGCTCGCACACCCCACCAAAAGTGTGGTTCCCAGCGCAAGCGCCGACAGGCGAAGCTTCATAAGTGTCTCCCTGTGTTTTATGGCTATCGCTGATTGCCATCCATGACGGAACGATGACGTATCCGCCTGCTTAGATGTGAGCGATTGTAACAGCACGTCAAATGATGTCTATATACCCTGTCTTACTGATTTGATCATAGCCTGGTAATGCGCACTCCGCGGCGGTTCTATTCTAACTAACCCGATAAAAACAAACGTTACTATTTTTGCTATCTCAGACTTTCTCCCGCTGATTTTCAGACAAAAGCCGCTACGCTTTAGCAATACGTGCTTATTCAGGATTCGGCCATGAATGACATCAAGAAAGATAAAATTGATCGACACAGCGACGAACTCGAGGTGGAAAGCGATGAAAAGCTAACAGGGAAAAAGATAGAGCTTGATGAGGACAGACTCCCCTCCCGCGCCATGGCAATCCATGAACATATTCGCCAGGATGGGGAGAAAGAGATGGAGCGCGACGCGATGGCCCTACTGTGGTCAGCCATCGCAGCAGGACTGTCGATGGGCGCCTCGCTACTGGCTAAAGGGATTTTTCACGTACAGCTGGAAGGCGTGCCAGGGGGATTTTTACTCGAGAACCTCGGTTATACCTTCGGTTTTATTATTGTCATTATGGCCCGCCAGCAACTCTTTACCGAAAATACCGTCACCGCCGTACTTCCGGTGATGCAAAACCCTACCCTCGGCAATTTTGGCCTGTTGATGCGCCTGTGGAGCGTGGTACTGCTGGGTAATATTATTGGCACCGGGGTTGCAGCATGGGCGTTTGAACATATGCCGATTTTTGATGAAGAGACCCGTGATGCTTTTGTCAAAATTGGTATGGATGTGATGAAAAATACGCCAACAGAGATGTTCTCCAACGCCATCATTTCTGGCTGGTTAATTGCCACGATGGTGTGGATGTTCCCCGCCGCCGGAGCAGCAAAAATAGTGGTCATTATTCTGATGACCTGGCTGATTGCGTTAGGCGATACCACGCATATCGTCGTCGGCTCGGTGGAAATTCTCTATCTGGTTTTTAATGGCACTTTACACTGGAGTGATTTTTTCTGGCCCTTCGCGCTACCAACGCTCGCCGGGAATATCTGTGGCGGAACATTTATTTTCGCGCTGATGAGCCATGCGCAGATCCGCAATGATATGAGCAACAAACGTAAGGAAGAAGCCCGGTTGCAAGCAAAGCGTGATGAGCAAACGCAGAAAAACCAGAAAAAACAGGCCTGAATGGTGACTGTTTGAGCAGTCGGGCGGCCTGAGACTTACCGTTGTGAGTAAAAAACGCTATACTCGTGCCGCTTCGTCCCCTTAGTTAAATGGATATAACGAGCCCCTCCTAAGGGCTAGTTGCAGGTTCGATTCCTGCAGGGGACAATCCGAACGTGAATACCCCCCTTCTTCACAACTCCATCAAAACCGCACCAGACAAGGCTTATAGCCGAATTGTATGTCCAACCATTTCCAGCGAGTCACACCTCAAGCTACAATCAAAGGTATCTCTTTTTGTTACTCTCACTCTGTTAGAACTTCGGGAGAGATACTCCGTAGCACTTACTACACTTCAGATTAAAAATGCAGCCCCCAAAGAAACGGATTACACCCTGACAGACGCCTCCGCCTGTTCATGATTGTAAAACCCAACGGCTCTAAGCTATGGCGTTTCCGTTAGCGATCTCCTTTCATTGGCTGAGTGAGTACACCGGAAGATATCTAAAAGCGAATGGTTCTTTTTAACAGAATGATAACATCAATCTCAGCAGGACTGCATCATTGGAGAATTCTTTTCTTTGTATCTACACTGTTAAAGTAACGTTTTAGTAGTGATGATTCAGTTGACAAAAGTCATGAATCTATAGCAATAGATACGAAACAAAGAAGGATACTAGATATGGCAATGAGAATGAGTCCAACCATGCTTACTCCAGAGCAATGGAAAGAACTTCGTAATATGGCAGCAAAAGAAAACAAGCCAAGTGGAGATATAGCTTTAGAGTTAATAACAAAAGCTCTAGATAGGCAAATATTGGCTAGTAAATCAAATAATAAGAAATTAGATAAATAACATACACGGGGTTGCTAGAGATTTACACACCAATACTAACCTGAAGGATCACCATAATTGAATAGCGATCTTAGTTTTGGTTGTTCTCTAGCCCCTGCTATGAATATCACTCCTTCCATCTTCAAATTATTTATTTCATTTAAAATATTTTCCTCCGAATAAATATTAAAGGTTTTATCTAACTCTCCAAGAAACAGTCCAAGACTCATGCACCACTCCTTCGAATCAGAATTATCACTATTTGAGCATAAATATATACTATCAAACCGAGAAAGAGATTGTGCATATTTTTTCAACATATACCCGTGAGCTGGACGATAAAAAATAATCAATTTTTTTCCTGGGTAAATACTTCTGAGCGTTTGATAATTTTCATCCAGTGCCTCCCAGTGGTGGGCATTGTCTATTATGACGTTATATTCACCTATTTGTTCTTTAGAAAATCTACGATGAAGTCTCCATGGATTATATTTAAATAACTTATCAATGGGATACCAATTAAACCTCTCGATAATGCCAACTATTGCAACTGCTAAGTTTCTTGAATATTGTTCCCCAGGAAAATCATTTCTTTCAAAAGTAGCAATCAAATTACACTTTGAATTAATGTTACTAAACAAATTGAATGAATACATATCTATGCTTTCAAATAGATAGTCACCTTCGAACTCACTGCCAATGGAAATAGCTTTGCATGATAAAGATTTTAATTTCTGGTCAACATAATCATTTTCGTTAAAATATATTATGGAAGTGTTTTTTGATTGAGATGAAAAAAAATTGAAATAAAAATCAAAATATATTTTTCGCGTTGGAAAATTATCGAAATGATCCCAACTTAAGGAAGGACAGAGGATCAGGTCCGCCTGAAAACCTCCAAAATCCCGATCAGTTTCAGTAACCTCCGCAATTAACCATTCAGCACCGATTCCCAGGCCCGGTTTGTAAGACATAAACTCAAATTGAGGGCACTGCCCTCCTAATAAAGTGTGTGCAGAGATACCCAACAATTCCTCTATAAGTTGTGTAAAAAAAATAGTTGTACTACTTTTCCCATGAGTTCCAACTATAGCAGTACATTTAGCAAATGATTTAGATATAGAACCCAGAAGCTTTGCTCTCGGAATTAATTCCAGACCTAGCCTACATGCTGTAGATAACTCACAGTTTCCATATGTAATTGCGCTACCAAAGATTACTGCACTACGATCAAGAAGATTATCTGGGGAATGACTATCAAAAACCTGAGTTAGATTCGCCTTTGATAAATTTAATTTCTGCACAAGGGAAAGATTATTATCACTTCCTGTAACATCAATCCCCATATATGATAAAAACATACCTAACGCCCCTACACCTTCCCCCCCAATACCAATGCAATGAATTTTTATCGGTCTATTAGCACTATTCATATATATATCCATATTTTTTTTGATTGAGCGAATGGAGATAGTTAACCGTTGAATTACTTCATAAATCTCTTGGCTTGAAATATTTACTCTAGGACGAAATTCTATAACATCTTCAGCGCCAAGGGGGCATAGCCTTAAATACAGACCATTCCTCCTAGCCTCAAGAATCAAATCTATCCCCAAACCAGCAGTAACAACACTTGATATAAGTTGCAGTCCTAACATGAACCCTAAGCCTTTGACGCAAACAAATATATCTTTGTTTTTTTCAACGATTTTCAACAACAATTCATTTAATTTTATTGCAGCATCACTTGCAGCTTCAAAAAAACCATCTTGGGACATTTCCATTATTGTCGAATGAATGGCTGCACAAGAAATCGGGCTTCCTCCCCATGTTAAACTGCGTTGATATCGATTAATTGAAGCTGAATCACTAGCCAAAAGCAACGCTCCGCATCCAGGTATTCCGATACCACTAATGCCCTTTGCGAGACATATTGCATCCACCTCCAAACCAAAATAATCTACCGCAAAAAAACCACCCAACCGACCAAATGTCTGTGATTCATCCGCAATCATATATATGCCTCTATTATGACACCATTCTTGCAATGTATGCCAAAATTGATGAGGCCAAGAGTGACATCCCGTTGCACCACTTATTGGTTCAAATAAAAAAATGGCTATTCTTTTATTTTCTTTTGTGCGTAAATAATCAATCCTTGATAACTCAGAAGATAGACACTCAGCCGAACAAGTATCGGGTACCTTTCTGAAAGGACAGTTATTACAACCACTAGTAATAATTGTGATTTTTTTAAGTGAGAACGTTTTTATTATAGATTCAGACTCTCTCATATCATTTGATAACATATTTGTTGCTATCGTTTGACCAAAGTGGCCTACATCTAATGTCAATATATACTCTGCTGAGCTTTCAGCTAACATATGCTTTATTCCCTGCTCCACAGAGGTACTTCCTCCCGAACTACCTTTAATATGGATTTTTCTAATGTATTTTGGAGATATTTTTTTAAGACTATTTAAAGCGTTATCTTGGGCATCACACTTCAAATACCCTGGAAGTGATGTTACACCATGAGATAATTGTGCATGCATTGCTTCTATTACTGTTGAATGTGAATATCCCAATAATGCACCTGTCAGACCACAGCATGCATCAATTACACATTCTCCCGATGTAAGCATTACATGCGAACCATTAGCAGTAGCACATAAATCATGAGGGTAATCGTAACAAGATACTTTATTTCCATCATTCAGCATATAATACCTCTCTCACAAAAAATTAACATGCGGATCATTTGGAATATCTTTTATATATATTTCCCCATTTTTAATACCTTCAATATAACTGAACATTTTCTCATATTTGCATGTAGGACACCTTTGCATATTCATGTTTTTGATCCATTCAAGATGTCGTTCGCTTCCCCATAATGAATCAAGCCTATTTATTTTTATATTGCCCAAAGAGTTTTTTTCTTTTTCCATTGCGGATTGCCCTAGAGGAAGGCACGGATAAAAATCACCATTGCCATCAATGAAACAAATAAGCCCTTGCGTTACAATTGGACATTGTCCATTAGTATAAACCCTAGAAGCCATTGTATCTCTGACAAATGCGCTATAATTAGTGAAAACATTATTGTTCTGTGCCAATTTATTTATATCCATCTCTATTGCAACAAATTCTTTTATAACTTCAATGGGAACCAAACCAGAAACTTTCATCAATGGTCGATATAATACATAATCAATCTTTAGCTCTTGAATTCCAAACATTAAGAAGTTAAGCAAATCAGACGGTAAAACAGTGAATGGATTAACCACATACCCTATTGATACAATTGGACCATGGACTAAAGATGTTAGATGTTTTATATTTTCAATAACTCGCTTAAAATTCGAACCACTTACACCAAAAGCTTTTGAATGCATATCCTTATTGCTTCCGTGCATAGAAAACTTTACCCACGAAATTTTTTCAATCCGGGACATTAAATCACAATTAATTCTAAGACCATTTGTGATCATGCCAATCTCTATCGAGCCTGCAAGGCATATATCAATAAAATCGTGTAATCTTGGATGAATAGTTGGTTCACCTCCACCTGAAATAACAATAGACTTAACTTTTAATTGACATAAATCTGCAGCTAGGTTTAACAAACTATCTGAAGGTATTAATTTTTTTGATGCGAAATCAGATGAATAAAAACAAAAACCACATTTTGCATTGCAATGTAATGTAGGGTGAATTTCCACAGTAATAGGTTGTAATAACGCACTACTTTCTCGAGGGAAATGAGCAATTATACGTTTTGTCACACTAACATTTAGAGCTAAATATCCATCTGTTTCTCTCGTACTAATGGGCGAGATGCTCATATCATCACAATACTTATCTATCATTACCATCTCCTTTAAATCAATCCACACATAGCATTTCGCTTTATTGTATAAAGTGAAGAGCCAGACGCTATTTATTGTATAGCCTATATTTTTGGATATGGCACAGATTTATTAATTTTGTATGCTTTGACTTTTGGATGCAGTACATGGCAAATTGCGGTGTTCGATGTAACGGTAATTAAGTATCAGGCGCCCAGCGCTATTGCTGTAAGTACTGCCTGAAGACCTTCCAACTCGAAGAAATACACGATAAAGTCATCGGTTGGTATGAAGTGGTCAACAAAAACTGGCCACCGCGTTAGAGTTTTTCCAGTATCGGTTTTCTGATTCGTTTGGCGTTAACCCACCATTATATTCGTGCGGTCTTAGTGCGCTGTAATATCCAACGATATAGTCCGTTATTGCGTGAGCTGCATCGCTGAAGCTTACATAGCCCGTCACCGGCACCCATTCGTTCTTCAGACTTCTGAAGAAACGCTCCATTGGGCTGTTATCCCAGCAGTTTCCACGCCGACTCATACTCTGCTTGATCCGGTATTTCCACAGTAACCGCCGGAACTGCCTGCTCGTATAATGACTGCCTTGATCGCTGTGGAACTTCACTCCGACGGGCTTACCACGCGTTTCCCATGCCATTTCCAGCGCTTTCATGGTGAGCCTGCTGTCCGCATTGCCCAGCCCACTGGTTTTCTTGCGAACAGATCGAGAACAACGGCGAGGTACACCCAGCACTTACCCGTCCAGATATAGGTCACATCACCGCACCACACCTGGTTTGGCTCCGTTACGGCGAACTGTCGCTCAAATAATTCGAGATGGCAACGTGCTCATAACCGCCACGTTTATACCGGTGAATCGGCTGCTGGCAACTACCAGCCCCAGCTCTTTCATGAGCCTGCCGGCAAGCCAGCGCCCCATCTGATAGCCTCTCTGGGTCACCATAGTGGCGATGCTTCTTGCTCCGGCCGAACCGTGGCTGATGCCATGCAACTCAAGTACCTAACTGCGTAATTCTTCTTTTCATTGGTGCACCTGTGTTGTTCTGAGGTGAGCATATCACCTCTGTTCAGGTAGCCAAATTCAGTAGACCACTTCACTACACACTTTCTGGTAGCTGCTTCGAAAAAGAAACACTTCCGTCGAATACACAGAAACGGAAAGTACCTTATGCCAATGTGCCAAGTGTCACATTGGGCCGTCTGGCAATTCACAAAAGCCTTCATGGACAAGCATGGGGAACAACACTGGTTAAACATGCTATGACAGTAGTTTATCTGGCATAGCAGGCGGTTGGTGTACATGGCATGTTTGTTGACGCTCTTAATGAGCAGGCAAAACAGTTCTACCTAAAACTCGGCTTTATCGCCCTTACGGGAAATAACGCAAACTCGCTTTTTTATCCGACGAAGACCATCAAAAAGCTGTTTGAAACATAGTAAGCAAAACTTAGCTGCTGGTAACATGAATATCGCTACCAGCCCTCCACAAACAGTGTATCCCTCGCAGTATCCCCCCCCCCCCCGATGTTATAACCATAAAATACACATTTAAATCAGCACGTTAAAATGCATCATGATTCCTGCAGGGGACACCATGAATTCTTATGCTCCCCGTTATAATCCTTTCATTTACCAGTCAGTTCATCCCTGGGCCAGGCGATAAAAAGGCACATTCCTCACTGTTGCAGTAAGATTGTCGGACACCATTGTCTGCTTTGTCGCTATCCGCATCCCTGCTTTTCTCAGCCTCAACACATCAGCGGCAATACGCTGGCTGCCAAACCAGAAAAGCCCGTCCAGTGCAGTGACATCAAGGCCCGATTCCAGTGCCAGCTTCAGACGTTCACGCGGCGCTTTTACTGTTTTAGCAATCTGCTGATATGGCGCTTCGCTTGAACCTGCAGGACTAATGCGCCGGATACGATGTGACAGGCGGTACTGAAATTCATCCGGTATCCCACCGAGACTCGCTTTCAGGCTGTAAACACAACCAAAGCGTTTGCCGTTAAAGATGACGTTTTTCTGACTAAGCTGCAGCTCTTCACGCACGCTGGCAATCAGTTGTGGAGTACGGAGTAATAACAAGCGGAAAGGCAGCTCAAAGCTGGTCACATAGTCCACATTCAATAAAGCAATACGCAGACGTTCTTGGGGCCCCGCCTTCATTTCCCGGCATTCAGCAATAACATCAGCCCACTGGCCGGTAAGACGGGAACACTCTGTCGCCTCAGTAAAACTATATTTTTCAGCCTGATAATCAATACGCTCGGTCACACTGAATTCCCTTCTGGCCAGATCTCGGTATTGGTTGCTCACTTTACCAGCGACGACATCCCTGTGTCAGAAATCTTTTTCTAACCCACTGAAAGTGCCTGACCAATCTTCCCTCGTATCCTCACCATGAGGATACGACAACTAACCGACCCGGTATGTTTTCCGGGTCGGTTAAACGGCGCCACGTCAGACAACAAAACGGTTAACCAGATCCTTCATGGTTGCCGACAGATTGTCCAGCCGCTGGCTGTCGCTCGCAGCCTGAGATACCAACGCCGCATTTTGCTGTGTGACCTGTTCCATCGGTCGCAATGCCAGGTTTATCTGGGTTACCCCTTGTGACTGCTCCGTCGCCACACGAGCGATATCCGCAATATATTGCTTCATACTGGTGGTATTATCCGCCGCGGCTTCCAGCGCGGTAGCAGATGCAGTAACCCGCTCAACGCCCTCACTAATTTTGACCATATTCTGCGCGACCAACTCACGGATTTGGTTAGCCTCTTTGGCGCAACGCTGCGAAAGATTTCTCACTTCACTAGCTACGACAGCAAACCCCCTGCCCATCTCTCCTGCCCGAGCAGCTTCCACTGCCGCATTCAGCGCCAGTAAATTAGTCTGAAACGAAATATCATCAATCGAGGTCACAATATTCGAGATTTTCTCACTGGAAGCGCGAATATCCCCCATGCTCTGGTTCGCCGCACTGGCAACGTTACTGGCCTGTCGGACCTCTTTTTCCAGTCTGATTGTCAGATGCTCCGCTTCGCGGGCATTATCCGCCGTTTGCGTAATCGCAGTTGATAACTGCTCCATACTGGCCACAGCTTCTACTATTGATGCAGCCTGTTCATCTGTACGTTGAGCCAGATCCTGATTTCCCGCCGTAATACTGCTACTGGCATCGGACAAAACCACGGAGCCTTGCTTAATCTCCTGTACGATATGCTGAATACTTTCCAGCATCGTGTTATAGGCACGATTAAGTGAGGAAAGCTCATCTTTGCCCGGGGTCGCCAGACGTTGAGTCAGATCGCCATTCATACCCGCAATCTTGCGTAGCGTGTCACTAAACTGACGGTGCATATTGATTGCGATGGCCCCAGCGAACGTCAATGATGCCAGGAGCGCTAACAGGCTAACAGCCATATATATTTGCCAGTTTTTTCGTGCATCCTGCGCGAGTTTTTCTGCATTCGCCAACAGACGATTCGCCGTCACATTTTCTATCTGCCGCATCACTTCAATACGCTGGGTTTGTACTTTAAACCAGGTAGTAGGATCGACACCAAATCCACCGTTCTCGACATGGTTAAACGCGATCTCGCGAAATGCGAGGGCTTTAGACGCTTCTGCTGACTGTAAGCGGCTTTTCAACATGGCCGCCTGTTCCGGTGAACTCAGGCGTAACGATTCTGCCAACCAAACGTTCTGTTTACTGACGACATCACTGAGTTGATGTAACTGTCCGTCGGCGAAATGGCCGGAGGAAAAGATATTTGATAACAGCGCCCGTTCAATACCCGCCTGTTCTTTCAAATTCAGCAGGTTGTAGTAGGCGGCGAATGCGTTTGCCATCTCGCCTGAATCCGTCAACTGCCCCAATCTACCCACAAAATTCAGCACATCAGCAATGACATTGGTATAAAACTTAACCACATCTGATGCTGGAAGCCCCAACTGCGTGACGTTTTCGCGGATGGTAGCGAGCGAAAGAATATTTTTCTTAAACGCAGCGACAGAAGTGGCGACATCCCCTTCCGGTAAGGCAGTATCGGACAGTGACCGCACAAATACCTCGATCTCGCGATCGGTCAAAGCCCGCTGTGCGTTTAACTCATCTTTGAACGTCTTCCCTTCAGCCCCCAGAAACCCGACACTCATGCCGCGTTCTTTTTGCAATTCATGCACTACATTTCCGGCACTGCGTGCGAGCGCTGTCAGTTGGGCAATATTCTCCATCTGCCGTTCTGTCTCAATGCGCGTTAATATTCCTGAACCAGCAAACCAACATAACGCCAGTAATAATGGTTGTAGCGCAATTATTAACTTCATTTTCATCGGCATTCGATAAACCCACCACATGCCACTTCCCTCCATTATCCATATCTTCATTATGGTTATCGGCGTAAAGAAGCGGCTCTTTAAATTTGAACAATGGGCAACCGTTTGTTTTTTAGATTAAATTCTTGCCAGAATAACTCTATTTAATTACTTCAATCAGAATAAAACCCTGACTAATACGGATTTGTAAACCTATAGTCCATTTTATTAACTTATTTGGCATATTATTTTTTATTAAAAAATCAGGTAATCATTAACTGATTCAAAAGAGAGAGAAGCACAGGACAGTGACAGCAGCCCGAGATAACAGCCATGGCGCGGCCATCATTCTGGCGTCCCGTCGAACGTTAAGGTTATAATCCTTACAACGATTTTTTGGATTAGAAGCGACAATGACAAAACTTACCCTACAAGAACAGATGCTTAAAGCGGGTCTGGTCAGCAGCAAAAAAATGGCGAAAGTGCAGAGAACGGCGAAAAAATCGCGCGTTCAGGCTCGTGAAGCCAGAGAAGCGGTTGAAGAAAATAAAAAAGCACAGGTCGAGCGTGATAAGCAGCTCAGCGAACAGCAGAAGCAGGCCGCATTGTCTAAAGAATACAAAGCGCAGATCAAGCAGCTGATCGAGATGAACAAAATCACCATTTCCCGTGGCGATATTGGTTACAACTTCACTGACAATAACCTGATCAAAAAAGTTTATGTTGATAAGGTAACCCAGTCTCAGTTGATCAAGGGCCGTCTGGCCATTGCCCGCCTGACAGCTGAAAGCAGCAGCGAGAGCGAATACGCCATTATCCCGGCTGTTGTCGCCGACAAGATTGCCCAGCGCGATGCAAGCTATATTGTTCTAAATTGCGAACTGAGCCAGGAAGCGAAGGACGAAGACGATCCGTATGCTGATTTTGTCATTCCTGATGATTTGATGTGGTAAGAAAAACACCCTGATAATCACCCAGAGTTTCGTCGCGTATTTCGGTGAACGCTAGCGCCGCCACCGAAATACCGTCAACCTCTCTTCTTCCCCACACGCCATCTGCTAAAACTTATAGTGTTCCTTGCTCAGTCCGTATTTTCTCATGCGCAAATACAGTTTCTTACGCGGAATTTGTAAATACTCCGCCACTTCATTAATACGCCCCTGATGAATATTAAGCGCTTCGGTAATGATCTGTCGCTCGTACTCGTCAACCCGACGATCGAGCGGTGTCGGTTCAGGCAAATGCAGCTGTGGATTCGCGGTTTCAGCCAGTGGCAATAACCCCACGGCAAAAAGCTCGGCGGCATTGGCCAGCTCCCGAACATTGCTTAACCAAACGCGTCGCCGCATTCCTTTTAGTAATTCCCCGTCAACCTCGGGCACTGGATGGTTCAGGCGCAGACAGGCTTTCTGCAGATAATGGCGAAACAGCGGCTCAATATCATCCGGGCGCTGAGACAGCGGCTGGCAACCAATTTGCGTCATCGCAAAACAGTAATAAAGTTCGGCCACAATCTGATTAGTTGCCGCCAGTTCCACCAACGAAGTGGCGCCAATGCCAATTAAGCGAAACGGACGCCGCTCCTGGCTTTGCAAATGCACCAGCTGGTGCTGCTGTTCGCGCGTAAGGCACTCAATATGGCTCAGGACCAGCGTTCCCCCTTGCGCCTGGGCAATAAGGTCATTGAGTTGCCCCGCATTCTCTAACGTCAATTCCCCGCGGATAAACGGTCCTTCAGCGCTGCGCCCAAGCTGATGCAAATAACGGACTCCGGTCATACGCCCCGTTCCCGGCTCGCCATAAAACCAGACGGCAATATCCGTTTCAGCCAGTTGCCGTAAGCGCTGGCGGTACTGATTAACCCAGTCACTGTAGCCGACCAGTTCAACCTGGAGCTTTTGCTGGCAATAGTGACGACGAGCGATCACAGATTTTCTCTGCCGCAACGCATCCTCTACCAACACCAGCAGTTTGCCTGGATCAACCGGTTTTTGCAGAAAATCCCACGCACCTTTCTTCACCGCGTCCACCGCCATCGGGACATCTCCATGTCCGGTGATCAACAGGATCGGAAGCTGATTGTCATCCTGATGAAACAACGTCATCAGGTCAATTCCATTACAGCCAGGCATACACACGTCGCTCAGGACAATCCCTGGCCAGTCGGCCTGCAGCCAATTTCGGGCATCAAAAGGGTTACTGCATGCGAATACATGATATCCCTCCTGTTCAAGCAACAGGGTGTAAGCGTCAAGAACATCGGCATCATCATCAATAAGCAGAACAGAATATTCATCACTCAA
>OBHX01001584.1_pt1 | contig 19105 bp, 13 predicted proteins | sample 1519331 | NCBI WGS metagenome assembly OBHX01 (sample SAMEA2602897, study PRJEB22501) | metagenome
GTATGATTCCAAAGTTGACATCCGGTGTATATGGCTTCAATGTCTGAATATTCGCCGGTGAACCCCACGGGATAAATCCATAATCTCCGCTTCCCAGATATTTGAACTGAGTCGTCTGGTCTGCTGTGAAGATGTCTTCGTTGAACCATCCGTTATCATACAGTTCTGCATACAGATCCAGGAACTGGGTATTCTTTGTAAAATCAAAGCTTCCGTCTTTCAGTGCTTCTCTGCTCTCATACGGTGCTCCATCGATCGTATAGAAAGAGTTTAACTGTTCCATGGTACCGGTCAGTGTACTTCCGTTCTTTCCTGAGATAACCAATGGAGTTGTTCCGTTTGCTTCCAGTTTCTCACAGGCAGCCTTGAAATCATCCCATGTCTTGATCGCATAAGGATCAATATCATTTGCTTCCAGCACATCTGCATTGTAAACCATTCCATATACCCACTGTGTTAACGGTGCGGTACAAACTTTTCCATTTTCATCTGTGATAACCGCTTTTACTGCGTCATCCAGACGGCTTACCCATTCTTCTCCGCTCAGATCTTCACAAAAATCGTTGTAACGAAGGGTTGACCAGCCGTGAGTTACAAACATATCCGGCATATCCTGAGATGCCATACGGGTCTTCATGATATTTTCATGGTCACTTCCGTTTTGAACGACCTCAACCTCTGCTCCTGTCTGCTGGCTGAACTCGTCGATCAGTTTGTTGAAGCAATCCAGCGTATTCTGATCACCCTGGATAGAATCTTCAATGTCTACTTCGATCTTAACGCCATCAAAAGATCCGTCGGAACTGTCTGCAGATGCTTCGCCGCTGTCTGTTGTCTCTGTACTGCTGCTGTCATCTGTCTTTGCATCTGTCTGTTTTCCGGAATCTGAGGAACCGCACGCTCCAAGGGTTCCCATCATGCTTGCTGCCAGCAATACTGCCAAAACTTTTCTCTTCATGTAAAATCCTCCTTTTGTGATGTGTTCGCTCACATCTGTCTTGTTGCTTTACATTTTAACAGGTCGATGGTATACTTTGGTTATAAATTTTAGTGCACTTTTGTTAGTTTTTCAATGATTCTTGAGGTATTTTTATGAAATTAAAACGAAAGATTTTTCTGATTTTTTCTCTGGTCGCCGTGATTCCGATGATTTTCCTGACTACCTATACGGTTGTCCAGTATACTCATATGATTGATAATCGTATGGAAGATATTTCCCATGAGCAGCAGGAAAATCTATCAGATGCTATCGATGCTTCGTATACTTCCATCCGTCAGGTTTTCATGCTGTTGACCTTTGCAAGTAACACAGATTCTTCGATTATCAAAATTCTGCGGCCTTACGCAGACCCGGAAATTCATATGACGAATATGGAGATCTACCGTGCCTGTCTTCAACTTCGCAATGCGAATCAGAATATTTTTTATACTTACGATTTTCTGAACGGTGTCTATGTCTATACGCCTTCCGGAAATCTGATTTCCTATGAAACAAGTAAGAACGGAACCATTGCTCAGACCTACAATCCCAAAAATGATGACTGGTATAATCGCACCATTGAATCGGGTGGAAAAATGTATTACAGCTCTCTGGATGAACATCCTATGTTTGAGTCCAAGAATAAAAGTATCTTTTTTTCTCAGACCATTATCGATCCGGATACCGGTAAGTTTCTCGGTGTACTCATTATCGACTGTTCTCCGGAGCTTTTCAATCTGGATTCGGTCAATGCCCTTGGTAATATGAACCTGATCACTCTTACCAATACAAACAATCAATCAGTCTACTATACCAACGATTCAGATGGTTCTTTTTCTATAAAGCCAGATGCATCCAATACTCTTTATACTGAGATTGATCATACGCCTCTTCTTCTCGCACTCACTCTGGATTATTCCTCTTTGCGGGAAGATTACACCAGAATTGCATTTCTTCTGGTTATCGTCTCTGCGCTCTGTATTTTATGTGTATTACTGTTTACTTTTTATTTTTCGAACAGTATGCTCCTTCCAATCGAAGAACTCAGTGAACAGATGCTCCATCAGTCCGATCCCGTTGTCCACTCGAAAAAGGATTATACCTGTCGGAAAGATGAAATCGGAACCCTTTACCGTCAGTACGACATGATGCTGGAAAAGTTAAATGCATCGATAAAAAAAGATTATCAGGACAAACTGATCGTTCTTGATGCACAGATGAAATCCCTGGAGGCACGGATTAATTCACACTTTCTTTTTAACACGCTGGAATCCATTAACAGCCTGGCTGAAATCGACGAAAACGAAGATATAGCCACCATGTCACTGGCTCTTGGCAATATGTTTCGCTACGCTATTAAGACAGAAAGCGAACTGGTAACGCTGGAGCAGGAACTTCGTCATGTACAGGACTATGTGGCAATTCAATCTATCCGGTTTGATAACCGTTTCCATTTATCGGTTACGATTCCAGAAGAATTGTATGAGCTAAAGGTCCTGAAACTAATTCTGCAGCCGCTGGTGGAAAATGCACTTTGCCACGGTCTTCATTATTGCACCAGTGGTGATCAGATTACGATTCACGGATATGTAGCAGATCGTATTCTTCATATATTTGTATCGGATAACGGCTATGGCATCTCGCTGGAAGAACTGGAACGGATCCGGCAGCATCTGAATGAAGAAGCTGTCTTTACCGAACTCGGACACAGAAACAAACAGAGTATCGGCCTGAAAAATATCCAGTCGCGGATTGAATTATATTATGGAAAAGGCTATGGACTGACCATCCACAGTCAGCTGACGCAGGGCACCGAGATTGAAATCAAGATCCCTGTTTTTCAGTCGAAGGAGGACTGATTGTATGTATACTTATGTGATTATAGACGATGAACCACTGATTCGAAGAGGAACGAAGAAAAAACTGGAACCTTTATCTCATCTGCTCACCTGCTGTGGGGAGGCTTCTGATGGAAGGGAAGGTCTGGAACTGGTCCGACAGTTAAAACCCGACATCGTAATCCTGGATATGCAGATGCCGGTTATGGACGGTACGGAACTACTTCCCGCTCTTTCTGAGGAATTTCCTTCCACCGCTTTGATCGTTATCAGTGGCTTCCAAAATTTTGACTATATGAAACAGGCGATTTCTTCCAAAGTCATTGACTACATCTTAAAGCCATTCAGCAAAGATGAGATTCAGCAGACTGTCTTAAAAACCATTGACTCTCTGAAAGATAAAGAAGCGGAAGACCATCATCTGACTTCTATGGTTCAGGAAAAAGAAGAGGCCTTCTATTCTCTTGATCTGAAGCTGCTGACAGATTTTCTGCTTGGCTATACAGATACCGCACACTCGTCTGTCAGCTCTCAGAAACTATCTTTTATCAATGAAATGCATCACTTTGTGTTACTGACACTTTATTCTCTTCCGGAACAAGATCCACTCCCGGTACAGAACTGGCTGGAGCGAAATGGGTTTACAGATCTTGCCCTTTATCTTCCGGACGGAAATACGCCTTCTTTTCATTTTCTGATTGTATTTCTTCCTGAGACCTCCGCAGACAGTGCTGTCTCCAACCGTTTACTGCGTCAGTTTTTAAACGATTTTCTTCCGTGGCTGGAACATTTTCCTGCCTATCCACTGGTTGGGATCAGCGCAGTTCACAAAGATCTTTCGAAACTGCACACTGCTTATACGGAGTGCCGGGAAGCACTGAATATGCAGCCTGTAGGTATTTCCCATACAGACAGTTCTTTCTTTTATCAGCCTTCCGATCCACCTTCTTCTATCAGCTGGGAAAAACAGGACGAATTCCTTTTTCGTATCGAATCCGGCGAAGGCGAGGTTGTCCGGGAGATGGTCGAAGAACTGTTTTCTTACTATCTTACACTCACTCCCTGTACACTCTGGGATGTGAAATGCCATTGCGAACAGCTGACGTATCATTGTCATACGGTTTTAAATTACTATCTGAAAAAAACTGACGATTCCTGGAAAGCTTCTCCCAATATGCAGGCAATCGTAAACACCTTATTTTCTTCTGATGAAGTAAAAGCGTATTATATGCAGTTTTTCCTGAATATTACATCCCTGTTGAAGAAACAAAGTGTCTACAATACCGGCGAACTGATTGATCAGATTCAGCTTTATATCCAGCGAAACTATCAGAAAAATATCACTCAGGAATTCATCGCTTCCCTCTTTTACCTGAACCGAAGCTATCTCAGCCAGCTTTTCAAAAAGCAGACCGGACAAAAATTTGTCGACTATCTGAATGATATTCGTATAAACAAAGCCAAAGAGCTGCTGATACATTCTGACCGTAAGATGTATCAAATTGCAAAAAATGTAGGCTACGACAATACAAAATATTTTTTCCGGATTTTCAAAAAGAAAATCGGACTGTCACCGGAGCAATATCGTGAGCAATTTGCCGATGTGCAGGCATAACGAGTAACTAAAAAAGGAAGGCTGTTTTCATGCTTTAGCATGCAACCTTCCTTTTGCTTTCTCTATTTTCCTTCATCCAGCAACTGTAAAAATTCATTTTCTGGCATCGGTTTATAGTAATAATATCCCTGGATATAATCACATCCGTTCGCCCGCAGGAATGCTACCTGTTCTTCGGTCTCTGCACCCTCCGCTACCAGTCGAATCTCCAGCTGATGTGCCATATCGATGATTGCCCGCAGGATACTCTCTGACTTTTTATTCACTCCGATATTTCGTACAAAACTGATATCCATCTTCAGAATATCAAAATCATAATCCTGCAGCATTCCAAAAGAGGAATATCCGCTTCCGAAGTCATCCAGAAGGATCTCTGCACCGTTTTCTTTCAGATGCATCAGCATACGGGTGTGATTCTCGCCTATTGCTGCCAGAGAAGTCTCAGTAATTTCAAAGCGGATCTTCTGTTCATTCGGATTGTTTTTTTTCAGTCCCCGCACGATCCATTCCAGCATATTTTCATCGTAGAAGTCCATCCAGGAAAGATTGACGGATACAGGTACAAACCGTTTCTTTTCTGCTCTTCGCTGATCCAGACAGCCTGTCACTTTCTCAATCATATAGCGATCCAGTTCGGAGATATAGCCTCCCTTTTCCAGTGCCGGAATAAACTGTCCGGGAGAAATAAATCCTTTCTGCTCATGAAACCAGCGCACCAGGGCCTCAGCCGATACGATTTTTCCGGTTTTCGCATCTACGACCGGCTGATAAAACACCTGAAATTCCTGTTTTTCAATCCCCTCTTCGAATTCAGAACAGATTTCCATCTCATCCACATAGGTATCTTTCATATCGCTTTTAAAAATAGCATAGGGTTTCAGATACTCATCTGTGATATATCCCTTTGCAAGTTTTGCTCTGTCTATCATACCGGTGACCGACACATCATTTTCCTGAATATAATAAATACCACAGGTACTGTAAATATGCATCTTTCTTTTTTCTTTTCCGTAATTGAAATTACAAAATTCTGTCAGATAGTCATAATCCAGATTCCTTGCTTCGATCAGACACGCAAAATGATCCGATTCAATCCTCGAAGTATCAATGGGAGCAAATCTTGAATATATGATCCTCTGGTAAAACCAGCACAGTAATTTATCTCCACCACCTACGCCGAGAAGTTCATTGACTGCCTTAAAATTTTTAATATTAAAAAACAGAAGCACATAATCTGTTTTTGCAGGCATCTCTTTTAATGATCTTGACACCCGGCGGATAAATTCCTTTCTGTTACCTCCCCCCGTTACCTGATCAATATAATCTCGTTCAAAAAGTGCGATCGTGTTCCGCACTCTGGTGTTAACAATCCTTGCATCAAAAGGTCTGCTGAAATAATCACTGACCCCCATTTCATAAGCGTGCCCAATATATTCATTGGATGTCTCTGAAGATATAATAATAACCGGAAGTTCTTTCAGCCAGTTACGCTGCTGCATCACCTGCAGCACGCCGAATCCATCCAGCTCCGGCATGGTAATATCCAGAAGTACGATAGAGAAACTATAAAGTCCTTCCTCCATGATTGCTATGGCTTTTTTCCCATCTTCCGCTTCCACAATATCATATTCATCTTCCAAAATCCCGGTCAGAATCTCACGATTCATCTTGGAATCATCCACGATCAGAATACGTCTTTTTCTCGTCTGTTTCATTTATGTGTTCTCCAAACAAATGTTAACAGCCACTTCCCTGCTGCTTCTTTCGTTAGTATACCGATTATATTATACTCTATTTTCGATGCAGTGTCTATTGTCTATTATTTCTCTTTATTTCTGCCCACAGGATGTTACTGTCGTTACTGTTCACTGGTAATATCCCGCGAAGCGTTTTTTGTGAGCGAAGGTCACAGAAAACCCGAGACATATCGCGCGAATTTATGCGATCAGCATAAATTCTGTGCGACACGCCTCGCGGAATATTACAGGTGAACAGAAACTACAGAATCTCCGTGTTTTGAAAGTATTTTCTGTTTTATAGAACAAAGGATGTCCCCTGGCGCATCCTCGCGAGGCATTTTTCACTTTACAGGAAAGCCATTTCCCGTAAAATCAAAATTGGTCCACCGGACCAATTATTGATATGCAACGCAACAAAAAAAGCCGGAGAACTGCGGAACAGTTCTCCAACCTCTCATTTTCTGTTTATTTTATTTCTCATCTGCCGGTACGTCTTTGATGCTGAAGCTCATTCTTCCCATCTTATCCTTGCCCATACAGATCACTTTGACTTCATCGCCCAGTGTCAGAACATCCTCTACCCGGTTGATACGCTCTTTTGCGATCTTGGAGATATGAACCATACCCTCTTTTCCTGGTGCAAATTCGATAAATGCGCCGAATTCTTTGATGCTTACTACTTTACCGGTGAAAATCTGGCCTTCTTTGTAATCTGTTACGATGGTCTGGATATAGTGAATCGCTTTATCCATCATCTTCTGATCTGTTCCGCAGATAGAAACTGCTCCGTCATCTGTGATATCGATTTTTACACCGGTCTCATCGATGATCGCATTAATGGTTTTTCCTCTCTGACCTACCACATCGCCGATTTTTTCCGGATCGATCTTGATCTGAACGATCTTCGGTGCGTATTCATTCACATGCTCTCTCGGGCCTGCGATACATTTTTCCATAACTTCAGTCAGAATATACTCTCTTGCCTGTTTGGTCTTTGCAATAGCCTCTTCAATGATCGGACGGGTCAGACCATGGATCTTGATATCCATCTGGATCGCTGTGATACCATCATGTGTACCTGCCACCTTGAAATCCATATCGCCGAAGAAATCTTCCAGACCCTGGATATCGGTCAGGACGATATAATCATCATCGGTCTCGCCGGTTACCAGACCACAGGAGATACCTGCTACCGGTTTTTTGATCGGTACACCTGCTGCCATCAGAGACATCGTAGATGCACAGATACTTGCCTGAGAAGTAGATCCGTTGGATTCGAATGTCTCAGATACTGTACGGATCGCATATGGGAATTCTTCCTCACTTGGCAGTACCGGAACCAGAGCTTTCTCAGCCAGTGCACCATGACCGATCTCACGACGTCCCGGTCCACGGCTCGGTTTCGTCTCACCTACAGAGTAGGACGGGAAGTTATAGTGATGCATGTAACGTTTTCCAACTTCGAACTCATCCAGGCCATCCAGACGCTGTCCCTCGGACAGAGGAGCCAGGGTGGTGATGGTACAGATCTGTGTCTGTCCTCTTGTAAACATGGCAGAACCGTGAACACGCGGTACGATATCCGTTTCTGCAGCCAGCGGACGGATCTGTGTGATCGCACGACCATCCGGACGTTTGTGATCTTTCAGGATCATCTTACGAACGGTCTTTTTCTGATACTGGTACACGGCTTCACCCAGAACAGCCAGCCATTCCTCATTATCAGCAAATGCTTCTTCCAGTTTTGCTGTCACCTGACGTATATTTTCTTCTCTTGTCTGTTTGTCATCGGAGAATACAGCTACTTCCATCTCTTCCGGTGTTACGATCTCTTTCATCGCTGCGAACAGTTCTTCCGGAACCGCACAGGATTCATAGCTGTGTTTTGCTTTTCCGCAGTCAGCTACGATTTTGTCGATAAATGCGATGATCTCTTTGTTGACCTTATCAGCTTCAAAAATAGCTTCAATCATCTTTGCTTCCGGAACTTCGTTTGCTCCGGCTTCAATCATGATGACTTTTTCTCTTGTGGAAGCAACAGTCAGTTTCAGGTCAGATTTTGCATTCTGCTCCAGTGTCGGGTTAATGATCAGTTCACCATCGATCATACCTACCTGTGTTGCTGCACACGGTCCGTCAAAAGGAATATCGGAGATGCAGGTTGCGATAGAGGAACCAAGCATTGCCACAACTTCCGGGTTACACTGTGGATCTACAGACATTACCATGTTATTCAGTGTAACATCATTACGGTAATCCTTCGGGAACAGCGGACGCATCGGACGGTCAATTACTCGGGAGGTCAGAATCGCATGCTCGGATGCTTTTCCTTCTCTCTTGTTAAATCCACCCGGGATTTTTCCTACTGCATACATTTTCTCTTCATATTCTACACTTAACGGGAAAAAATCAATTCCTTCTCTTGGCTTTTCTGATGCGGTTGCGGTAGAAAGTACAACGGTATCACCATAATGCATAAATGCTGCGCCATTAGCCTGTTTTGCCACGCGGTCGATGTCAACTGTCAGTGTTCTTCCTGCCAGTTCCATAGAATAACTTTTGTACATACATTTTCTCCTTTTTCTGCCCTCTGGGCGATTTTTTCGTTACTGTTCACTTCATTCTCAGCAACATTCTGCCGGCGGATATGCTCCGAAACAACTGAAAAACACACTCCCCGCTGTCCTTATCCTGCTTTGGCAATATGCTTTTCAGTGGTCTCGGCATCCTTTCCGACATCTTCCGGTAATCGACAGTATCCGTTGGGATATATTTTCCCTTTTTAAGCTGTCTTGTACAGATTAAGATAAGAGGGATGGAAGAATACCTTCCACCCCTCGCCATTCTTTTCTCTGTGCAGTTGAATTACTTTCTGATTCCTAATTTTTCAATCAGTGCACGATATCTTTCGATATCTGTTTTCTTCAGGTAATCCAGCAGACCTCTTCTCTGACCTACCATTTTCAGCAGACCTCTTCTGGAATGATGATCTTTGTGGTGTGTTTTCAGATGCTCTGTCAGCTCCTGGATTCTTGCTGTCAGTACAGCTACCTGTACTTCCGGTGAACCTGTGTCGCCTTCTGTTCTTGCGTATTCAGCCATAATAGCCTGTTTCTTTTCTTTAGAAATCATTTTGTTTTCCTCCTATTTTTTCAATCGCCACATATTAAGAAATGGTCGGAGTATCCGATATCTGAATATGGGCTAACTCATACTCGAACAGTATACCATATGCTCTCAGTAATGTAAACCTCTTTTTTCGAAATATCGCTTTCCTGAACCGGCATCTCTCTGAATCTGTGCTTTCAGTTCTTCCACCGAATCAAACTTGCACTCCGGACGCACAAAGTGATAGAATTCCACCCTGGCCTCTTCCCCGTACAGATCCTCGTCGCAGTCAAACAAATACGTCTCTACACCTGCAAACGGCACTTCCACGGTGGGTTTCACCCCCACATTGGAGATTCCATAGAACGTTTTACCTTTGATAAAAGTTTTCGATGCATAGACACCAAAGGGTGGAAGAAGTTTTCCGTCTTCCGGCACCTGATTGATCGTCGGAAGTCCCCAGGTACGCCCCAGCTGTCTTCCATGTACCACTTCTCCCAGCACAAAATACCGGTAGCCAAGGAGCTCATTGACTTTCTCGATATTTCCTTCCTGAAGTACCTCACGGATCCAGGTGCTGCTGATCGGGCGTTCTTCCCGCGTCTCCTTGCTTAAAATTTCCACCTCAAATCCATATTGGGTACCCGCCTGCCGTAACAGTTCCGGATTTCCTTTTCTGTTATGTCCAAAGTGAAAATCCGGCCCCACCACTACATATGCGGCACGCAGCTGTTTAACCAGAATCTCCCTGATAAAATCCTCCGGCTCCATCCGGATGATTTCCGGAACGAACGGACACTCCACCAGGCATTCCACTCCCCGGCGTTCCAGAAGAATCCTGCGCTCTTCATTCGTAAGAATCGTCCGCTTGATCCTGGTTCCCAGTCTGACAAGAGGAGAAACATCAAAGGTAAATACTACCGTTTCATATCCTTCTTTGCCGATTTCCAGAACCCGGTTGATCAGTTTACTGTGCCCCTTATGGACGCCGTCAAATTTTCCAAGTGTTACCACACTTCTCTTATCCAATTGAAAATCCAGATTTTTTGTAATATATTTCATGTCTCTTTCCATTCTTCTCTCTGTCGCAACTGTTTTTCCAATTGCTTTTACGGGACAAAACATCTCACAGAATATTGCCTGCAGAATCGTTACGCCTCATTTTCTTTTCGATAAAACATTTTCACCGGTATCATCTGATCTGTCTTTTTCTCATACAGTCCTATAAATGTCTCCCGGCTGTCATATACTCTGACATAACCTCCATCCACCTTGAGCTCCTCCTGTAACAGTTCCGGAAAAATCCGGTTTCCGTTGTGTACCAGAAGATCACCCTGCGGTATTGTTTTCGCAGCCGGATACTGATCGAACATCCTGTCTACCGGAAGAATCAAACGTTCTATATTACCTTCTTCCATGACTTTTTGCACTTCGTCCAGTTTTACCGCGTCTGCTAATCCAAACCGCTCTACCCGGGTACGCAGAAGTTCTTCCATGCAACCGCCACATCCCAGTTTCTCACCGATATCGTTACATAAGGTCCGGATATACGTTCCCTTGGAACACTGCACCCGAATCTTTACTTTCGGAAGCTCCATCCACAGGACCTCAATGTTATGAAAGGTAACCGGTCTGGCTTTTCGCTCCACGACTTTACCTTCCCGTGCCAGTTCGTACAGTTTTTTTCCATTCACTTTCAGTGCGGAATACATCGGTGGAACCTGCTGCTGCTCACCCTGAAATGAAAGAATGCAGGTGCGGACTTCTTCTTCCGACACCTGCACTGACGACTCCTTCAGGATCGTTCCTTCCATATCCTGGGTATCGGTGGTGATTCCCAACCGTAGCACTGCCTCGTATTCCTTATCATGATCTGCCAGCAGATCACACAGTTTTGTTCCTTTTCCAAGGCAGACCGGCAGGACACCCTGTGCCTGAGGATCCAGGGTTCCCGTATGACCGATCTTTTTTTGTTTTAAGATTCCACGAAGCTTCGCCACCACATCATGAGATGTATAGCCTGCTTCTTTGTATATATTGATTACACCGCTTCTTTCCATATGTTTTCTTTACTCCTGAAGCTGTCTTTCTATATCCAGTGTCAGACTGTTTACCACATCGAACACTGATCCCTGCATAGTACATCCGGCTGCTTTCACATGACCTCCACCGCCAAAATAAGAAGCCACTCTTGCCACATCCACTTTGCCGTTGGAACGCATACTGACTTTATACTCCTGCACACCGATTTCATATAAAAAGATGGCAACCTCCACGCCACGGGTATTCTGTAACTGGTTGACGATACCATCCATATCTTTCGGTGTCACACCGTAAAAATCCATGTCTTTCTTTCTCACATAACCCACGATACACCGCTGATCCAAAAGCATGATGCTCTCCATGATCGTGCGTCCCATAATCTGATTCTGTGCATAGGATTTTGTATAGAAAGAATCCTTGATGATACTGGTAAAATCAATACCTTTTGCCATCAGCTGACCTGCGATCTCCATGGTTCTGGTTCCGGTACAGCTGTACTGGAACACACCGGTATCGTGAACGATCCCGGTATACAGTGCTTCCGCACAGGCTTTGTTGATCTTTTCCGGCTCCAGAAGTTCATAGAGCACTTCACAGGTAGAGCTTGCGTCCGGAACGATCTGATTCTTCTGTGCAATTCCTTTATTCGTGATGTGATGATCGATGCATGCGGTTATTTTCGCCGTATTCACTGCCTGACCGGCAACGCCGATCCGGTCTGTGCTGCTAACATCGAATTCCAGAAACAGGTCATATTCTTTCTCTTCCCATTCCTGTTTCGCCTGATCGATGTCCTGAATAAAATGAAATACTTCCGGTACCTCCTCCAGATAAACATCTGTCTGGATCTGTGGGTAATTTTCTTTCAGATACAGGTACATTCCCATGCAGGAGCCCACGCAGTCACCATCCGGTCTTACATGACCGGCGATGGCTACTGTGGTTACACCCTCAAGTACAGATGCAATATTATTTATCATCTTCCTCATCCCTTTCCGGGGTCTCTTTATTTACCTCGTCAATTAATCTGGACATATGCACACCATATTCAATCGACTGATCCAGTACAAACTGAATCTCCGGTGTGTTACGAAGATTCAGACGTTTTGCCAGCTGGCGGCGTACATAACCTTCCGCACTGCGAAGACCGGCAATGGTATCTTTCTTTTCTTCATCGGAACCCATCACACTGATGTATGCCTTGCAGGTTTTCAGATCCGGTGCCACTTCCACAGAAGTGACGGATGTCATCATATGAATTCTGGGATCTTTGATCTCCTGACGGATGATGAGGCTTAATTCTTTCATCACTTCGCCGTTGATCCTTGTATTTTTTATGCTGTTTTTTCTCATTACCTATCACCTCAATCCGGTATGAAAGCCTATCTCGGTACTTCTACCATGATGTATGCTTCTACCTGATCCAATTCCTGGATATCGTTGAATCCTTCGAATACCAGACCACATTCATAACCGGCTTTTACTTCTTTCACATCATCTTTGAATCGTTTCAGAGATGCCAGTGGGCCTTCGAAGATCTGTTTTCCTTCTCTGGAGATTCTTACCGTACAACCTCTCTGGAATACACCATCCAGAACATAACTTCCGGCGATGTTACCGACACCGGATGCTTTGAAGATCTGACGAACTTCTGCATGACCGATGACTTTCTCTTCGAAGACAGGATCAAGCATACCCTTCATGGCAGCTTCCACATCTTCGATTGCCTGATAGATGACACGGTACAGACGCAGGTCTACACCTTCCTGTTCTGCGGTTGCTTTTGCTGTCGCGTCCGGACGAACGTTGAAACCGCTGATGATCGCGTTGGAGGCGGAAGCCAGAGTTACGTCCGATTCGTTGCTAGTACCTTGTCTGCCATCGTTGACCTTAACGACAACTTCATCATTAGACAGCTTCACAAGACTCTGCTTTACAGCTTCCACAGATCCCTGCACATCAGCTTTTACGATAAGATTCAGTTCTTTCAGGTTACCTTCCTGAATCTGGCTGAACAGATCATCCAGAGACATCTTCGCTTTTGTTTCTTCCAGCAGACGGTTCTTATTTTCAGAAATAAAGGTTGCTGCAAAGTTCTTTGCTTCTTTATCGTTTTCGGTAGCCACCAGAACTTCACCTGCGTTCGGTACATCTGACAGACCAAGAATCTCTACCGGCGTAGACGGGCCTGCTTCTTTGACACGGCGTCCCTTATCATCCATCATCGCACGTACTTTACCTGAGGAAGCTCCGGCTGCGATAAAGTCACCCACATGCAGCGTACCTTTCTGTACCAGGATAGTAGCAACCGGACCTTTTCCTTTGTCAAGCTCCGCCTCAATAACCAGACCACGTGCTTTTCTCTTCGGGTTGGCTTTCAGTTCACATACCTCGGAAGTCAGCAGGATCATCTCCAGCAGTTCCTCGATACCCTGGTGAGTCTTTGCGGACACCGGGACGAAAATAGTGCTTCCTCCCCAGTCTTCCGGGATCAGTTCATACTCGGAAAGTTCCTGTTTTACTCTCTCGATGTTGGCACTCGGTTTATCTACTTTGTTGATCGCAACAATGATCTCAACACCTGCTGCTTTTGCATGGTTGATTGCTTCTACCGTCTGCGGCATTACACCATCGTCTGCTGCAACTACCAGAACAGCGATATCGGTGGAGTTTGCTCCACGCATACGCATAGCGGTGAATGCCTCATGTCCCGGAGTATCCAGGAATGTGATCTTCTGTCCCTTGATCGATACCACATAAGCACCGATGTGCTGTGTGATACCACCGGCCTCACGGTCGGTTACATTTGTCTTACGAATCGCATCCAGCAGTGAAGTTTTACCATGGTCAACGTGTCCCATAACACAGACAACCGGTGGTCTTGGAACGAGATCCTTCGGATCTTCCTCTTCCTCTTTTAACAGTTCCTCGATCACATCCACTTTTTCTTCCTGTTCTGCGATAATATCATAGTCAAGTGCGATCTCCTGTGCCTTTTCAAAATCGATCTCATGGTTTACCGTAACCATAGTTCCTTCCATAAACAGTTTCTTAACGATCACTGCCGGCTGCATCTTCATCTTTTCTGCCAGTTCGCGAATCGTCATTTTCTCCGGAAGTGTGATTTCTTTCACTACTTCTTTCTTTTCTTCCTTCGGCTGAGGACGGGCAGGTTTCTGCAGTGCTTTCGGCAGTCTGCTCTTCTGAAAACGTCCCTGGTTCGGACGGTTGGATCCCTGTCCGTTTCTTCTGTCCTGGGTCTTTTTCTCTTCTCTTTCGCGTTCTTTTTCTTTATCTTTTTCTTTGTTCTTTACGTCTCTGACCGGTTTTCTTGCCAGGCCCAGATCCATACTGTCCATAGCAGGTCTGGAATCTCTGCGTTCATTTCTGCGTCCGTTGTTTTCTCTTCCGTCGCGGTCTCTGTTATCACGGTTCATACCGTTTCTGTTGTTATCAAAACGACGGCCGCCCTGATTGTCTCTGTTCTGATTGTCTCTGTTTTGTCCGTCTCTGTTTCCATCGAAGCGACGGCTTCCGTTTCCGCCGTCCTGACGGTTGTTCTGTCCCTGATAACGGTTATTATTCTGGCCGTTTCTGTTATCAAAACGACGGCCGCCCTGGTTATCTCTGCTCTGGCCATCACGATTCTGATTGTCTCTTCTTCCCTGGCCGTTGAATCTTCTCTCCTGACCATCTCTGCTCTGGCCGTCACGGTTCTGATTGTCTCTTCTTCCCTGACCGTTGAATCTTCTCTCCTGGCCGTCTCGGTTCTGATTGTCACGGTTCTGATATCCACTGCGGCTTCCTTCACCGTTTCCTCTTGCCGGTCTGTCCTGTCCGTTTCTGTCAGACTGCGGTTTGTTTCTTCTGAAATTCTTACCTTCCTGGGTCTGTGCGTTCTGCGGACGGAATACCTGAATCAGATTTGATTTCTTTTTCGGGCGGTCAGCTGCTTCTTTTTTCTCTTCTTTTCCTTCATTTTTTCCGGTGAATGCATCCCGGACCATTTTTTCATCTTTTTCTTCCAATGTACTCATATGACTCTTAACTTCTACCTTTTTCTCCTTTAAAAATTCAATAACTTCTTTGTTTGTTTTATTTAATTCCTGTGCAATTTCATAGATTCTTGATTTTGGCATTCTACCACCAACCTTTCTGCTCCATGCCAAGAAATGTAATTATTCAGATTTCAGCTGTTTTTCCATTGCTGCTGCCAGGTTTTCATCAGTTACTGCCAGAGACGCACGGAATTCTTTTCCCATGGCTCTTCCCAGTTCCTCTTTTCCTCCGAAATCATAACAGGGTACTTCATAATACGTACACATGTTATGGAATTTCTTTTTGGTATTGTCCGACGCTTCCGCCGAAACGATGACCAGCCAGGCCTTTCCTGTCTTTACTGCTTTCTCCGTTGAAAACTCTCCGCTGACAATCTTACCTGCCTTGGTGGAAAGTCCGATCAGTGATAGTACTTTATTACAATTCAATCGTATCCAGCTCCCTTTCCAGGTTCTCATAAACCTCCTGAGGAATCTGCATCTTCAGGGAACGTTCCAGCCCTTTGTTCTTGATGGCTTTCTGCAGACATTCCTTTGAGAAACAAAGATATGCGCCGCGACCGTTTTTTCTTCCGGTCACATCCAGTACGATTTCACCTTCCGGCGTCTTCAGTACACGCATCATTTCCTTTTTATTTTTCATCTCATTGCATCCGATACATTTCCGCAGCGGCACCTTTTTTATATTTCCCATAGCTATCCGCCTCACTGTTTTTTCAGGTCTTACTCTTCTTCTGTGGATGTCTCTTCCGAGATCTCTTCTGTTTTCGGTTCTTCATCCAGTTCTACACCGGCCAGAGCATCTTCCATGGAATCTTCACCCTCTTCATCGTCAGATTCCTGATAATATTCAAAATCACCGGCTTCTCTTGCCTGTGTCTCACTCTTGATATCGATCTTGAAGCCTGTCAGACGGGCTGCCAGACGGGCATTCTGTCCTTCTTTACCGATTGCAAGAGACAGCTGATAATCCGGAACAATAACCAGTGCAGTCTTCTCATCCGGATCTGCCAGTACGGTGATCACCTTTGCAGGGCTCAGTGCATTCTCAATCAACAGTGCCGGATTCTCATTCCAGCTGATGATATCGATCTTCTCACCACGCAGTTCTTCCACAATAGTGTTTACTCTGGCACCGTTCATACCTACACACGCACCGACTGCATCAACATCCGGATCATTGGACCATACAGCGATCTTGGTTCTGGAACCGGCTTCTCTTGCGATACTCTTGATCTCTACGATACCGTCTTTTACCTCTGTCACTTCTGCTTCAAAGAGACGTTTTACCAGTTCCGGATGAGTTCTGGAAACCATGATCTTTGGTCCTTTCGGTGAATCCTTAACTTCCAGTACATATACTTTGATACGTTCGGTCGGTTTGTATACTTCACCTTTGACCTGCTCGTTTTCACTCAGGATCGCATCTACCTTACCCAGATTCACACTGACATTTTTTCCCATGTACCGCTGTACCACACCGGTAACCACGTCTTTTTCTTTCTGGAAATATTCATCATACAGAACTTTTCTTTCTTCCTCACGGATCTTCTGCAGAATCACATTCTTTGCGTTCTGCGTCGCGATACGTCCGAACTGTTTGGACTGAATCGGAACCTGAACGATATCCCCCAGTTCATATTTGGAATCCATCATCTTCGCATTGGAAAGGCTGATCTCCATCACCGGATCTTCTACCACCCCCACTACGGTCTTGTCAGCATATACGCTGAACTCGCAGGTTTCATGATCGATGGTCACATGTACGTTATCTGCTTTTCCAAAATGGTTTTTACAGGCCTGAATCAGAGACTGTTCGATCGCTTCCATCAGAACTTCTTTGCTGATATTTTTTTCTTTTTCCAGAATAGTTAACGCTTCCAGTAATTCTGTGTTCATTTTTTCTTTATCCTCCTTAAAAATCAAAAGCAAGACGAATCAATGCGATATCTGCTTTTTCAAATGTCTGCTCTTTCTGATCCTCTGTGGTGATCGTCACGCTACTTTCATCATATGCACTGAGGATTCCGTAGAATTCTTTTTCTTTATTAATCGGACGATAGGTACGGATCTCTACTTCTTTTCCCATACTTCTTACGTAATCCTTTTCTTTCTTCAGAGGACGTCCAAGACCCGGGGAACTTACTTCCATAATATAAGCATCTTCGATAAAATCCAGTTCATCCAGTTTATCACTGAAGATTCTGCTGACTGCCTCACAGTCATCTACGGTAATTCCGCCTTCTTTATCGATATAGAAACGTAAATACCAGTTTCCTGCCTCTTTCACATACTCCACATCCACCAGTTCAAAACCAAACTGATCAATAATCGGCTGTGCCATAGCTTCCGCCTTCTGTTCGTACTGTTCTCTTACACTCATGCTTTCACCACCTTTTACATGAACAGCAGTTGCTGTCCTCAACAATCAACCCTGATTCTTCGGATGTTCGACCCGTAATTCATACCATCAAACTTCATCCTCCAACTCAGTGATTGATACTCAATGCAACAAATAAGAGTGGACGTATCGCCCACTCTTAAAACTAGTCATCATCTATTAACATGGTAATCATACCATTTATTATTATAAAATGCAAGCGTTTTCAGGCTTTTTCCTTTATACCCGCACTTTCGTTCCTTTGGTGTCCCGTTTTCCAAGCTTGATCTTATTGAGGACCATCTGCTTTTCTTTGTATTCAATCTGGTATTCCATCCGGCTTTCCAGAAGATATGCATGTTCCAGATAATCTCTGTCACCCATCTTCATTGCCCGGACACCAAGGGCTGCTTTTTTCTTCTCCGGTACTTCCTCCTTCAGAAAACGCAGAAAATATCCCGCATGGCTCTGCAGCACCACATAATCCATCGTGTCACACAACTCCACAAGAACCAGTTCATCCTCCTCCGCCAGTTTGGTAGAAGCGATGGTTCTCTTGATCACATCGAATTCCGTTCCCGGCACCTGTTTGATCATACCGGATTTTGTCACGAAAATCAGAGAAGCATTCTTTACTGCCTCCATATTGCTAACACAAAGCAGTTCTTCCTGTGCACTGGAAAAATTACTCAGGTTGTCGATCGGAACTCCTTTATCTCTCAGCCTTGTAAGTGGCAGATCCATCACTTTTACCGTATGCATCTGTCCTTTGTTCGTAAAGAGACAGATCTTATCGGTATTCATACAGGTAAATACATACTTATATTCCCCGTGAACCGTCTCTTTGTTCCTCTCGTAGGTATTCTTATCCAGCACCTTAGCATATCCGAAACGATCCATCAGAAAACATACTTCCGCTTCTTCTACTTTCTTTTCTTCAAAGACAGCTTCTTCCCTGTTTTCAATCACGGTACGGCGTTTTCTTCCGTAGGTTTTCTTGATGTGATCCAGATCTTCCATGATGACCTGTGCCATGGCATCGTAATTATTCAGAATCTCTTCATATCTGGCAATATTTTTCAGAGTTTCCTCATGTTCTGCCACCAGGGCTTCGATTTCCAGTCCGATCAGCTTATACAGTCGCATCTCCAGGATCGCAGTTGCCTGTCTCTGGGTAAAACAGAGTTTTTTTGCTGCTTTCTCACTGGCTTTCGTCTTGAAGCGGATACCTTCGGTCACACCGTTTACCAGACACTCTTTTACCTGTTTCTGGTTTTTACTTCCACGCAGGATCTCGATGATCAGATCGATCACGTCACAGGCTTTGATCAGACCTTCCTGGATC
>OBHX01001599.1_pt1 | contig 18980 bp, 10 predicted proteins | sample 1519331 | NCBI WGS metagenome assembly OBHX01 (sample SAMEA2602897, study PRJEB22501) | metagenome
CGTTTTGCTGTTTCTTTTTTTCACAGATCACAAGGATGAGTGCCAGCATTCCTCCCATCAGGCTGCACCAACTGCCAGCCGTCCGTCCGGGCGCATGGTACACAAGAACAATTTTGTGCTCGCCTGATGGGATTTTTGCGCCGAGAAATGCCGTGTTTGCGCGGAACAGCAGTGTTTCTTTCCCATCCACTTTCAGCACAAAATTTTCATCGTATGGAATGCTGGTGATGAGGTATCCGTCTCTTTCCGCGGAAACCACGCCTGTGATGCCGTCGCCGCCGTATGTTGCTGTTGTTCCGCCAATCAGGGTAACCGCCTGACTGTACAGCTGCTCCGTTTTTTCCAACGGCTGTGCCATACCAGTCCATGTCTCAAAATTTTTCAGGATATAATGGCCTTTTCCCATCCGAATGAATACGGTTCCATCTTCTTTCATCGTTACAAGATAGTTAAACTGTGTATTCCCATTGGCATACGTATGGTTGATGCCGGTCAGGCGGTTGGTCTGGCCGTTGATGCGGATAAACATATCATGACTCGCTTTCTGATTCTCCACCTCGAAAGAAACGGCGAGCAGCGTTGCTCCCTCTGCGGCACCCGGCAGCGTTGCTGAGACGGTCACGGATTTTTTCGTCTCAATCTCATATCCGTCCGCTGTCTTCTGAATGCGCAGATCTTCCTGATCGGTCTCTGGAATTTCAAGGTTTACTTTCTGAAAACAACTGTGAAACAGGGGTCCTACAGAACCATTCTTTGTATCTGAATCTGCAGCGGCTCTGAAATTATCCACAGATTTCGCCGATTTTTCCTGATCCGGGATTGCCGCTGTTGTCTTCCGCATTTCCTGATCCGGGATCACGGCTGCCGTCTCCAGTATTTCCTGGTTCTGCGGATAAGGTAATGATTTGTATTCCGTCTCGGAAACCACCTGGTCTGTCACGTAGGCAACCGGCGCTGCGGATATGGCACGATAAACCTGAAAGTCCCCGTAATCCCGGTACAGTTCATACCCTTCCGGCCGTGTTTCTGCCAGAATGTACTTCACGCCCATGAGCTGGCAGAACAGCGGATCATCGGAGACGGTCTGCATCATGCGGTTGCGGAAGGCTTCATTAATCCCATACGTCTCGTCCCGGAATTTCTTATATTCTGCATTGTATGCCGAGGAATAAATCGTCGAAACATTCTGTCCAATATCCCAGATCCGGTTGACGTTCGCAAGGTTCTGTCCGCCGTCTCCATACTGCTCCATACGGTACCAGCCGGGATCCTCCGCGCGGATCTCACGGATTGCCGCTGCAATCTTGCTGTCCGTCAGAGCTTCATACGTTTTGCGCGGGATCATCACATGCTTTTCCTGATTGATTGCTTTTCCGGCAAATGCAAGAATCACAGCACTAAAGACGAGCGGCAGAAACGGAAGCTCTCTGCCCCGCAGCCGTTTTTTTGCCGGAAACCACCGCCATGCCAGATAGCACGCAGTCACACAAATCACATCCAGTATGCCGAGATGCCAGTATGGTTCAAAGTATGTCTCTTGCTTTGCATTCCACATCAGAATCAGAACTATGAGGTACGGAAGCAATTCTCGCAGCTCTGTCATGACTTTGCGCTTAAAATTCCCGGTGCTTCGATTTTTTCCACACTCCCGCTTCCGGACAAGCTGGTTTTCCACATAAAGCCCGACTTCTGCACAGAGGACCGGAAGAAACGGGATGAATACTTTATCTTTGCTGTACAGGCCGCCGTTCAGCAGATAGCCGAACAGGGGAATACAAAAGAATACCAGCAAAAGGAAGGACAACAGTTTCTCACGCAACCGGCTCTTTCCGATCGCTCTGCCCAAAAGCGCCACCCCCGCAAATGCGGAGAGGCCAATGCCGTACGGCGTGTAGCAGAGACGCAGGATCAGAAACTGCGGTTTCCACATCGCCGGATCGGTAAAAAGTCCTGCGATGCCGCCCGCTGCGGTGCCGCGTCCGCCCTCGCCGCTGCCGCCGAACAAGGCGGCAGCCGATGGGATCAGCAGAATACCGGAAAGAAGGATTCCTGCGAGGACCGGAAGCGCAAAGCGGATTGCTGCGCCAAAAAAGCTCCGCAAACCCACCAAGGTTTCACCCGTTCCGGCAGATTTTTCACCTGCCCTCTGCTTTTTCTCTGCCCCGGCCTTTTGATTCCGCGACACTTTTCGATTCTCCTGTTCCGCTTCATACGCAGCATTTTCTGTACCGCATTTCAAATACTCCGTCACCGCATACGCCGTGAGCGCAAGCAGCCCGCCGACCGAAAAATAAAAGCTGGTCAGAATCATCCCAAGAACGGAAAGAATCAGCAGACCGCTCTTTCTCTTCTGAAAATGGCGGTCCACGCCCAGCAGAGCCAGCAGCAGAAACGGCATATAATTGACAAACATAAGCTGATTATAGGAATGATATAGAAGTGCGGTAGAACACGTAAAGAAAAGTGATGTAAAAAGACAGTTGCCGTAATGCAGACCCTTTTTGCTGATCCATCGATAAAAAAGCACTGCATCCGCCGCATACAGCAGCGCGGAGGAACCCATCACCCACAGGTCCATCGGGATGAACGGGAAAAGGTAGGATAACAGCACGGTCGGACTCAGCAGTCCGTAGTAGGCAAAATGGTAAATATTCTGACCTCCTCCCAGATTCCATGCGAAATCCGGGAAGAGGTTTCCGGTCGCGTAAAACCGCTTCCGGAAGTAATCGGCAAGGGTGCTGTGCTGGCTGATCCAGTCAATCGAGGAGCCGAATACGCCGTATTGCAGGACGAACAGCCGGCACAAAAGCAAAGAAAAGAAAAACAGACCAGCCGCCGTAAAATCCTTTCCGGTAAGACCTTCCCAAAAGCCGTTCCGCCATCCTTTCGGCTGACCTTTCTTTTTCCGTGATTTCCCCGGCTCTCTTGTTTCCTTTAAGATTTCCTTTTTCATGCCCGGATTTCTCCTCTTTCAGAAGCATGGCGTTTGTCGGCATACTCTGGAAAATACACGTTTTTCTTTTCTGCCGTATGGGCATCTTTTCTTCTCTTTGCAGCACTCTCCTGCTTTTTCACCGGCTGCACACTGTGCATCTTGACCGTCTCTTCACTCGTCTCCTTTAAGAGATAGATCGGACGGTGCTTTGTTTCAAGATATGTCTTGGAAAGATAAATGCCTACAATGCCCGTGCAGAAAAGCTGTACACCGCTCACCAGAAAAAGGATGCATGCCATCGACGGCCAGCCCGCAACGGGATCGCCAAACAGCAGCGTTCTTCCGATGATGAACACGATCAGAATCATAGAAATCAGGAAAAAAAGCACGCCCATGACAGATGCAAATGACAGCGGAGCTACGGAAAAACCTGTGATGCCGTCGACCGAGTACGCGAGGAGCTTTCGAAGCGGCCACTTCGACGTTCCGGCGCAGCGGTCCTCGTGCTCAAATTCCAGCCATTCTGTGTGAAAGCCGACCCATCCGAAAATTCCTTTGGAAAAGCGGTTGTACTCACTCATTTCCAGCACGGCATCCACCATTTTGCGGCTCATCAGACGGTAGTCCCGTGCACCGCTTACAATCTCTGTTCTGGAAAGGCGGTTGATCACACCGTAGAAGGCATTTGATAAGAAGGATTTGATTTTTCCCTCGCCCTCCCGCGAGCTCCGGCGTGCCGCCACACAGTCACAGGTACCGCTCTGCAGCATCGCGTACATTTTCGGAAGAAGGGACGGCGGATCCTGAAGGTCGACATCCATCACTGTTACGTAATCGCCTTTGGCCGCCTGCAGTCCGGCGTACATGGCTGCCTCTTTTCCGAAATTTCTCGAAAACGAGAGGTAACGGCAGCGCATATCCTTCTGCGCAAGCCGGCGCATCTCAAACAGGCTGTGATCCTTCGAGCCGTCGTCAACAAAGATCAGCTCGAACTGAACCTTCTGCTGTTCTTCCATCTCATCCATCTGACGTACCATCGTCTCGTAGTAAACCGGAATTGCTTCCTCTTCGTTGTAGCATGGTATGATAATACTGATTGTCTCCATTTTTTTCCTCCCGGGGATTACATACTCTCTCAGAATCCTTCTGCAGATCCTTCCTGCTGCAATCCCGCTTCTGTCTCATTCTTATGCAAGCCAGGTTTTTGTGGCTGTTTCTCCCGCTGCAGAATCCTCGCCTGCCTCCGGGAAACGCAGGATGACTTTAAACAGATCGCCGTCTGCCGCAAGCTCCATGCGGCCGCCCATGTTGGCCGTGTAGCTTGATGCAATCGCAAGGCCAAGGCCGTGCCCATCGCTCGTCCGTGACGCGTCACCGCGCACGAAGCGTTCCATCATTTCCTCCGGTGCAAAATTCATCTCATAGGCGGAAATATTTTTCATCGTCACGAAAATCTCCCCGTTTTTCTTCCCTGCATCAATGTAAACTCTCGTTCCGCCCAGGCTGTATTTCAGGATATTTTCCACGAGATTCTGTATCACGCGGTACATTTTCCCATTATCCCCAAGGAACGGAAGCGGCTCTTCTCCGAGTGCCGTGCGGAACGACAGACTGCTCTGCGCAATCGCATCGTCCATATCGGCGAGGGTCTGCTCGATCAACCGTTTCATATCCATTTTTTCCATCTGGAATTTTTCGGTTCCGCTTGTCGATTTGGAGAGCTCGAAGAGGCTTTGGATCATCTCCTTTAGCTGTTCCTGTTTCACAGAAATCACCTCGACGTAATCCTGTGCCGCCGGTGTCAGATCCTCTTTTTTCAGAAGATCCGTATAGCCGACCATCGAGGTGAGCGGGGTTTTCAGATCGTGCGATACATTGGTAATCAGGTCAATTTTGAGACGCTCCGCCTGCATCTGTTTTTCTACGCTCTTCTGCATAGCGCTCTCAATATTTTCCAGCTCTGCAAACGCCGGATACAGCAGGGATTTTTCGGATATTTCATGGATCCGGCTTTCCATGCTGCCTTCTGCCATCGTATGGATCTGTTCCATCAAAAGGCCCATCTCCCGGTTCAGGCGACTGCGGTATGTTTTCCAGGCAAACAGAATTAAAATCAGCGTGGTCAGCCCAAGAAGAATGACAGACAGTACCTCGCCATCCATTCCGTTTATCAGTCCGGTGATCGTAATCACGATTAGAAGTTCCGCAATCAGTGCCACACGGAACGGCCATTTACTCTGACCGGCAAGCTGCCGTTCCAGGCTGGTCCGATCTCTGTAACGCTTCCTTTCTCTGTAAAAAAAGGACATTTCTCTCAGTTGTTTCTTTTCATAGCGACAGACAAGAATGCCGGCACTGAGAAGGAAAACGCCACAGATTCCAAAAAACAGAAGACCTGTCTGCACACACTCTATTACAGTACCCCATTCGGCAACAATGCGGTATCTGGCATAGCTGTGCCGGAGCGGCTGAAGCCATCCGAAAAAAGCAAATCCTCCGACAAGAACCAGAAGCTCATTTGGCACCTTTTCGGATTTTTTCAGAAACAGCTGCTCTTTCTCTGCTTCCGCAGCGGCTCTTGCCTCAAACTGCATCTGCCGGGATTTTTCTATTTCATCTGTCTCGGACTTATCTGCGGCTGCCCCTTCGCTGCTTTTTACTGTTTTTCCCGCTTTTTCCGGTTCGTTGCCGGCAAAAGCAGTCATTTTCGGGTTCCCGGTATCTTTTCGGAATTTCCATACCAGATACAAGGCTGCGGCTATGCCCAAAACGCCGACTACCGTCACTCCGATGCCGATACCCCATTCGATGTTGCGCCACATTCCCCATTCGAATTCACTGGCCCATTTCCGCAGAAGCTTTCCGCACAAAATCAGTACCATAGAAAGATCGGTAAGCATCCACAGCAGGATGCGTTTTTCAGTTTCCGTCATTTTTTTCAATTTTGTATCCAATTCCCCACACCACCTTTAAATATTTTGGATTTTTCGGCGTAATTTCGATTTTCTCACGAATGCGCCGGATATGAACCATGACGGTATTTTCTACGCTGTAAGCATCCTCCTGCCAGACCTGGCTGTAGATTTCTTCGGCTGAGAATACGTAGCCGGGATGCTCCATCAGAAGCTCCATAATTTTGTACTCGGTTGCGGTCAGGCGAACAGGGTCACCGTCCACCAGGAGTTCTTTGGTGTTTCGGTTCAGCAGCAGACCGCCGTTTTTCAGGATATCCTGGCTTTGTGTGGTTCCGTTTGCGGCGCCTAAGGAGAAGTAACGGCGGAGCTGGGATTTGACACGGGCCATGAGTTCGGCGGTATTATACGGCTTTGTCACGTAATCATCGGCGCCCATCGAAAGTCCGATGACTTTGTCGCTCTCTTCGGTTTTCGCGGAAAGCATGATAATCGGGATGTTGTTTTTTTCTCTTATTTTCATCAGGGCGGAAAGGCCGTTCATTTTGGGCATCATGACATCGAGCAGGATCAGATGGATCTGTTCGGTCATGAGGATGTCGAGTGCCTCCATGCCGTTGTAGGCTTTTTTTACCCTGTAGCCTTCCAGTTCTAATAGTTTGCCGAGAGATCTTACGATTTCCCGGTCGTCGTCTACGACTAATATGTTGTATTGGTTCATCTTGTTTTTCCCCTCTTGGTTCTATGGTGTTTATCATAGCAGAGAAAACGGAGATTATTTGGATAAAAAACTGACATTTTTCTTAAAATGTAATCCCCCATTACGTTTTCCTGCTTTTTTTACAAAAAAAACACTGATTGGTAGAGTTGTAAGCTGGTGTAAAAAATAAAAACAAACGCATATAAATTAGTAAAAATGCCTGCCATAGCACCTGAAAATGTGGAAAAAGATAAAAAAAGTCAATATAAGTGGACAAAATACACAATATCAAACGGGGATTTTATTTGATATAGTGTAAATATCACAAATAAGCAAAGAAAATGCGTAATAAAAACGCACAAAACAACGGAAAGGATGGGGAGTATGGCGAAGGAAAAAATGAAAAAGAAAAAAGGGCAGAAAATCGCCCCCGCAATTTTATGGAAACAGCGCTGGCTGCTTGTGATGTCAGTACCATTTGTAATCTGGCTGATTATCTTCAAGTACATTCCGCTGTGGGGATGGACCATGGCATTTCAGGAGGTAAAACCGGCAACGTTCGCACTTCCGATCTGGGAGAGAACCTGGGTTGGATTTAAGAACTTTACAGATGCATTTAAAGACCGTCTGTTCACACAGACATTAATCAACACATTGGGAGTAAGCTTCCTTGACATCGCGGTTGGAACGATCGCAGCAATCGCATTTGCGGTTCTTCTGAACGAGATGTTCTTTATGAAGTTCAAAAAAGTAACGCAGACCATTTCTTATCTGCCGCACTTTGTATCCTGGGTTATCATTGCAAGTATTGCAAAGAATATTTTCAACGACGGCGGTGTTGTTGACAGTATCTTCGGCAAGAACCTGCACCTGATGAGTTCCAACTCACCGCTTATCTGGGTAACCATTATCCTGATTAACTGCTGGAAAGAGGTTGGCTGGAACGCAATTATTTATCTGTCCGCCATGGCAGGTATTGATCCTGGTCTTTACGAGGCCGCTGATATGGACGGTGCAAGCCGTCTGCAGAAGATCTGGCACATCACTCTGCCGGGTATCCGACCGACCATCATCGTACTGCTGATTATGAGCATCGGTGGCGCCCTGAACGTAGGGATGGAGCGTCAGATGCTTCTTAGTAACCCGCTGGTTGAGGATCACACGATGGTACTTTCCTGGTTCTCTTATAAGAGAGGTATCGGAAACAGCAACTACGGTCTTGGTACCGCAATCGGTGTATTCCAGTCTGCAGTCAGCGTTACCCTGCTGCTGATCGCCAATAAGATTGCCGGTCTGGTAGGCGAAGATAAACTTATGTAGGAGGACGCGAATATGAACAAGAAAGCAAAAAAATTTGACTACGTACTGGCGGTAATCTTCGTATTCCTCGTCATCATCACCATTTATCCGTTCCTGAACGTACTGGCGATTTCGTTCAACGATTCTACGGATACCATTAAGAATGTAAACTTCATCATTCCGAGAAAGTTTACATTAAGCAACTATAAATATGTATTTAAAGACGGCAGCATTGCAATGCCGGCTGTGATTTCTGTAACAAGAACCATCATCGGAACAATCGTAGGTATTGTATGTACCTCGATGGTTGCTTACACATTAAGCCGCAGAGACTTCGTACTCCGCAAACCATTTCAGCTTCTGTTCGTTGTTACCATGTATGTCGGTGGCGGAATGATTCCGGAATACCTTCTGATTATCCGTACCTTAAAGCTGGGCAATAACTTCATGGTATACATTCTGCCTGGTCTGATGTGGGTTTATAATATGATTCTGGTCCGCTCTTATATCGACGGACTGCCGATGGCTCTGCAGGAGGCAGCAAAGCTCGACGGAGCAAACGATTTTCAGATCTGGTATAAAGTCGTTATGCCGCTTTGTAAACCGGTTATCGCAACCGTAGGTCTGTACTATGCAGTAGGACAGTGGAACTCCTTCATGGATACTTACCTGTATGCGAAAAAACTCCCGACTCTGCAGTACAAACTGTATGAGATTATGAACCAGGCGACCATGAAAATGGACGTTCATGCAGGAACCAATGTACAGACGGCCGTAACACCAATGTCCGTACGTATGGCCGTAACGATTGTAGCAACTGTGCCGATCGTTATTGTATATCCGTTCCTTCAGAAATACTTTATCGGCGGTATGACACTTGGTTCTGTTAAAGACTGATAAAAAACAGTATTAAAAAATTTTTAGAAAAAGATGATGTTTATTCCTGCCAGGCGAAAGAAAGAGTGCAGGATGACATAAACCATTTTAAGGAGGGCTTTTATGAAAAGAAAAGTAGTATCACTCATGTTAGTATCTGCTATGGTGGCCGGAATGCTCGCAGGATGCGGTTCCGACAGTGGCAGCAGCAAGGGAGGATCCAGCACAGAGACTGGATCAGCGGCAGAGGCAAGTTCTTCAGGCGAGACAGCAGATGATGCAGATGACAAATCTCCGATTACCTTTGAGTATTTTAACGCTGATGGTAAAAACGGCAACTGGGATAACCCGGTAGCAAAAGCAATCACAGAGGCAACAGGCGTTACACTTGATGTTTCCTATCCGGTAGCATCCCAGGGTGATGCAAAAGAAGATGTTGCGCTGATGATCGCAAATGATGAGTATCCGGACATGATTTATGCAAAAGGCTCAGCAACGGATTTGTATCAGGCAGGCGCGCTGATTGATATGACAGACCTGATTGAAAAATATGGTCCAAACATCAAAAAAATGTACGGAGCAGAGCTGGAAAAACTGAAATGGAGCCAGGATGATCCTGGAATCTATCAGCTTTCCTACGCAGGTGTAAACCAGAAAACCCTGACAACAGGCGGAAGCTGCCAGATTCAGTGGGCTGCATTAAAAGAGAACGATTATAAATATCCGAAGACACTGGATGAGTATGAAAAAATGATCAAGAGCTATCTTGCAGCACATCCAAAAACAGAAGATGGTCTGGATATGATCGGTATCACCATGAGTGCTTCTGACTGGCACTGGATGATTACCCTTGGAAACCCGGCAGGACTGATCGCTGATGCATCCCCGGATAATGGACAGTGGATCATTGACGACGAGTACAACGTACATTACAAACATGTAACAGATGAAGAGAAAGAATACTTCAAATGGCTGTGCCGTATGTACAACGAAGGTATCCTGGATCCGAACTTTGCAACGCAGACAGATGATGACTATATTGCAAAAGTTGCCAGCGGCCGTGTTGTTGCTATCACCGATGCTGAATGGCATTACAGCCAGTGCGAAGCTACTCTGGTAGCAGATGGAAAAGTAGATCAGACTTATGTTGGACTTCCTGTAACCTTAAGAGAAGATCAGGTAGAAAAAGCCCTTCTGTATCAGGGAACTACCGTTGGCTGGGGTATTGGAATTACCAAGAGCTGTGAAGATCCGGTTCGTGCCATCAAATTCCTTGACTATCTGTGCTCCGATGAAGGACAGATCCTGTATCACTGGGGTATTGAAGGCGAGAACTACTTCCTCGATGATAACGGACAGCCATATCGTACCGATGAAGAAGTTGCAAAAGCTCAGTCTGATCCGGATTATGCAAAGAATACCGGTATTGACAACTACACTGGATTCCCGATCTACGGAACAGGTTCCTACTCTGAAGACGGATTCCCATACACTCCAACTACCAAAGAGTCTGTTATTGCAAACTACAATACAGCAGAAAAAGAAGGATGCGAAGCGATGGGATTTGAGATGCTGACCGACATGTTTGCACAGCCGGAAGAGTTCGATCTTCTTCCATACTCTGCACTGTGGGCATATCAGCAGCCACAGGAACTTGCTGAGAAACAGACAATTCTGGACGAAATTGCTTGGCCGGGACTTGTTAAATGCGTAACTGGTACCGAAGATGAGTTTGATGGAAACTGGGAGACCATGGTACAGGAGCTGACAGACAATGGTCTGGCAGATGCAGAAGAAGCTATGACAGAGTTCCTTGCTACCAAACTTGTTGATGTAGAGTAAGTAAAGCAAAAACATAAGGTTTTGCCGTTGAACGGAAGGCGGCATAAAAACATGGTCTGATATTATTAAATATCAGGCCATGTTTTAAAATACAGCGACAGTAATGGGAAATGTGAAACATTGTAAAAAGATAACAGTATATGGAAAATCTGCAAACAATTTCATGAGACAAAATCATAGGGAGGTTTTTGAAAAATGACAGAAAAGAAGGAGTTTCAGGTAAACAAAAACACACCGTTCTGGGATGCATCACTGACGGATCAGGAAAGAATCGACTGGCTGTTAAAAGAAATGACGGTCGAAGAAAAACTGGGATACCTCGCCAGCTCTTCCCCGGATCTGCCGCGCCTTGGCATTCCGGGAGTCTCTGTGGGCGGTGAGGCGGCACACGGCGTTGAGGGCAGAAACGATCAGAACGGTCTTGGAAAACCGGATGTGACAACATCCTTCCCACAGCCGATCGGTATGAGTGCATCCTGGGACCCGGAGCTGATCAGACAGGCCGGTGAAATAACAGGAACCGAGGCGCGCGTCGTATGGCACCGCCATCAGGGCCATGGACTCAGCAGATGGGCTCCGACCGTTGATCTTGAGCGCGATCCGAGATGGGGAAGAAACGAAGAAGGTTACGGAGAGGATCCTGTGCTGACCGGAAAAATGGCCGGTGCTTATATCCGGGGAATGCAGGGCGATGATCCGAAGTATCTGCGCTGTGCAGCGACCTTAAAGCATTTCTATGGAAACAACACGGAGGTCGGCCGCGGATGGAAAAATTCTTCCATTGACCCGCGGAACAAATATGAGCTGTATCTGGAGCCATTCCGCAGATGTATTGAGGATGGCGGCGCAGAGGGCATTATGACGGCATATAACAAGATCAACGGAACGATCGGTATCCTGAATCCGGAAGTGACCGATATTCTGAAAAAACAGTACGGTCTCCGTCACGTTGTCAGCGACGGCGGTGCGATGGGACTTGTCGTGAATCTGCATCACTATTTCGGACAGCATGCGGAGACGATCGCAACGGCGCTGAAAGCCGGTGTGGATGCCATGTCTGACGATCCGCGTATGGTAGAGCAGGCGGCACGCGAGGCATATGAGCTTGGCATTCTGAAAGAAGAGGATATGGACCGCTCTATTCGCTGTATGATGGAGACGAAGCTTCGTCTCGGCGTTTATGATCGGGAAAATCTGAATCCGTATGACCGTGTGACCGAGGACGATATCGATTCCCCGAAGGCACGTGAAATCTGTAAAGAGCTGAGCCGCGAATCGATCGTACTTCTGAAAAATGAGAACGGGGCGCTGCCGCTTGACAAAGCTCTGAAAGCAGAAGATATTGCCATTGTCGGACCGCTTGGTGATGCATGGTATCAGGACTGGTACGGCGGAACGGCACCATACCGCACAACCTTCCTGCAGGGGATGGAAGTACTGAAGCAGGAGAACATTACATTCGCGGATGGTCTGGATCGCGTTGTTTTCCGCTGTGATGGAAAAGGTCTTGCCGTAGCAGAAGACGGAACACTTCAGATGGCAGATGAGCCAGATGTGTTTATCAAGGAATACTGGGGTGAGGGAAGCTATACGTTCAAGAGTGTCCGTACCGGAAAATACCTCGGCGCAAGACTCTCAGAGTCGCAGGGAGAAAAGCCGAAAATGGGACAGATTGCGGCAGACCGGGAGGAAGCCTTCGACTGGTTCGTGATGGAGATTTTCCACGTGGAGCCGCAGGAGGATGGCAGCGTTGTGCTGACCAACCGTTTCCATTACCCGGTTTATAGAGATGTGGAGGGATTTTTCTCCTTCGAGCAGACGGAGGGAATTCCGATTACGATGGAGGTTGTCGAAAACGGAATTGAAAAAGCAGTTGCTGCAGTCCGGGGCAAAAAGCAGGTTTTACTTGCGCTCGGCTGTAACTCCGTGATCAATGCGAAAGAGGAGATCGACCGCAACACACTGGAGCTGCCAGAGGAGCAGGAGATGCTGCTTGACCGGATCGCAGAGGTCAATCCGAATACCGTTCTGGTGCTGTTTACGAATTATCCGTACACACTTCAGAAAGCGATGGAAAAACTGCCGGCGATCATCATGTCTGCAACGGGAAGCCAGGATATGGGAAGCGCAATGGCAGAGGCTGTGCTTGGAATCTATGCACCGGCCGGCCGTCTGAATATGACCTGGTATGAGAGTATCGATCAGCTGCCGGACATTGACAATTACGACATCATCAAAGGAAAAAGAACGTACCGCTATTTCGACGGGAAGGTATTGTATCCATTCGGCTATGGCCTGACGTATACCACATTTGCGTATGAGAACTATAAGGTTTCCTTAAAAGACGACCGCCTGCTGCAGATTTCCCTCGATGTAAAGAACACCGGCGATACCGCAAGCGACGAGGTTGTCCAGATCTACGGTTCCGCTCTGGAATCCTGCGTAAAGAAACCAATCTGCCAGCTGCTTGATTTTGTCCGTGTGAAAAACATTGCCCCGGGCGAGACGAGACACATCGCACTGGAAATCCCGGTGGAGGAGCTTCGCTTCTACGATGTCATCAGCCGCAGACTGATGGTAGAAGAGGGAACGTATGAAATCTATGCAGGCGCATCCTGCAAGGATAAAGCCGTTTCCGCAGAAATCTTTATTCCGGGCGGAAAAAGGGGAGTACGCGATCTGAGTGCATTTACCGCGGCAGACCACTACGATGATTACGAGAACATGTATCTGACGGAAGGCCACTTCAATTTCAAGGCAGTCCGCGTGCAGGATGAGACGAAAGAAGGTGTTCTCGTTTACCGTGACTGTGATCTTTCCGATGCTGCTGTTCTGGCGCTTCATGTGAAGAGTGAACGCGGCGGCAGTGTGGAAGCCTTTGTGGACGGTGTTTCGATGGGAAGCTTTACCGGTGACACAAGAACCTGTGAGTTCCGCAGCGCCCCGAAACTGGACCGCTATGCGGAGGAAGAAGTAAAAGAGCGCAACCGGTACCGCGAGCCGGTTTATGAGGATGTTGAAATTTCCCTCGCAGACAGACCGCAGACGGACGGCGTATCTGAGATCCGTCTTGTCCTGAAGGGAGATATGCGGATCTGCTATCTGCGTGTGCTGAAAAATAAGAGCACAGGAAAAATTCAGATGGGCGTAGCAAACTAACCAGATCATGTATTGTCTGAAAAAAGTATTGACAAATTGTGTGAATATGAATAAAATATTCCTGTAAAAACAAAATACGGAGATCTTCAGGGCAGGGTGTGATTCCCTACCGGCGGTATAGTCCGCGACCCGCTGCGATATCAAACAGCGGCTGACTCGGTGCAACTCCGGGACCAACAGTTAAAGTCTGGATGAAAGAAGACGAAATAAAGTTTATTTGCATGGAAATATTTTTTGGTGCCCTGAATTCAAGAAAAGGAATTCAGGGCACTTTTTTCGCGGGCAACGAGCCAAAGTCCGTGCTTGCACGAGACCTTGGCGACTGCCGCGAAAACGAGTTCAAATTCGTGGAGCGTATTTGGACTCGTTACTTCCGGCAGAACCGGTCAAGATCTCCAGAAAAAAGGAGAAATGCAGTTATGAATGCACAGACAACAGCAAAACAGACATCAAAGATGTCGCAAATCGGAAAAACCCGTTACATGGTACAGGTGGCAATGCTCGGCGCCGCCGCAGTCGTATTGATGTTTTTTGACATCCCGCTTCCGTTTGCCCCAAGTTTCTACAAGATTGATTTAAGCGAAGTTCCGGTGCTGATCGGAGCCTTTGCGATGGGACCTCTTGCCGGAGCTGCGATTGAGCTGATTAAGATTCTGCTGAACCTTGTCATGAAAGGAAGTACCACCGCAGGTGTTGGCGAGGTAGCAAACTTCCTGATCGGCTGTGCGTATGTTATGCCGGCCGCATGGATCTACAAAACACAGAAAACCAAGAAAAATGCCATGATCGGTATGGCAGTCGGAACCGTATTTCTGGCAGCAGCCGGCGGTCTTCTGAACGCTTTTGTACTGCTTCCGGCTTATGCAGCAGCCTTTGGAATGCCGATGGATGCCCTTGTGGGAATGGGATCTGCAGTCAACAAAGCAATTACAAGTCTTCCGACCTTTGTTCTGTTTGCCGTTGTACCGTTTAATATCATCAAAGGTGTTGTGGTATCACTGGTAACCATGCTTCTGTACAAGCACATCAGCAGACTGCTGAAGGGTGAGGCGATGAATTAGTTCATCATTTCCGAAATCATTTCCGTAAACGGAGAATCCAATAAATACGTTGTAGAGAGACGGACAAAATGCAGAGAGAAATCCTCTGTTTTTTGTCCGTCTTTTAAAATTTTCGGGGAATGGCGGCAATGGATTGCCCACACAGGTCTTTTAGTAGTACAATGAAGCATAATCGATAAAAGAAAATACGCAGCGAAATTGGAAAGGAGCGCAAAAAAAAGAGATCCGCGCATTGGCTGAAATCTCTTTTCTATCACATTTTAATATTGTTATTATGTCTCGAAACTGTTAAGCGCTTTCCAGATGTTCCATCACTTGAACGCCCCATTTAAAAAGGGCGGTTCGCATGGCGAAGGTCAGGACTGCGGTAAGCAGAATCATCACGCTCGTGGTGATGTGGATGTTGAGGTGAAGTTTTCCGTACAGCAGGTAGCCGGCTCCGATCAGGATTGCGCCGACGGTGAGGTCGATGAGGACGGAGATCAGGGAGCGGTTGTTGGATTTTATGGCGGCGGTTTCGTTTTCCCAGTTTAATTTCGGAAATGCAAGGTCAAAAAGGAGCTGTTCATAGTTGACGAACAGGGTAAATAAAACCGTGATCGCCGTGGTGTAAAGAAGGGTCGCCGGGTGCAGACCGAAAACGACAGCAATCATGTTGAAGACCAGAGCGTACGGCAAGGTGCCAAGGAGACTGATCAGGATGCCGCTTACCAGCATGGCACGGATCTGGTCGTGATAGCTCATCGGAATGCATTTCATATAGATGTATTCGCTGCCCTTTCGGGACATCGCTGTGGCGGAGATCACGCAGAACATGGACATCATGACGGCGATTCCGGCGGCAGTAAGGACGGCAACTGCGACGGGCAGTTCCCCTTTCAGGAGGCGGAATATAGTGCCATCGGCGACAAGCCGGGTCCAAAGGCCGGTGGTTTTAGCCATGCCAAGGCTGGAAATGATTGAAATGAGGGCAATACCAAGCATGAAGACCGGCCAGATGAGAGGCATCAGAACACAATTCATGAACCAGGCCGGTGTGCGGTACAGTTTTTTCCATTCAATCATCGCGTAGGTGCGGACCGGATTTTTGCTTTTGACGGTTCGGGTCACTTCTTCTTTGGATAAAATGCGTTTTTCGCTGGTGGTTTCGCTCATGCCGAGGACAGCCGGGAGGTAGATTTTCCAGGCGAGGGCGAAAAAGACAGCAAGGATGACGGCTGTTGTAGCGATGTAGAGTATCATTTTGAGAAAGGATGCATCTGCAAGGCTTCCGGTCATCAGGGGCAGGTTCGGAAAAATGGTCCGGAAGGCGCGCAGAGTGCCCTTCTGGCTTTCCATCAGGTTCATGATATCCTGCATTTCAAAATTTCCGATACTGCGCGAAAATACGTTGATGCCGATCGCAAAAATCAGGGATGCGGCGAATCCGAGGTAGCTTAAGAAATCCTTGTTTCGGATATTTTTGAAAAGACGCATCACGAGCATCGTCAAAACTGCGGCGTAAACGAGCGGCACAACCGGGAAAATAAGGCAGGCGAGGATCATATTGATCCAGTAAAAAATGCCCATTTTGGCGCTGATCCCGTACCCTAACAGAAACGGAAAGAACAGCAGTACAATAAGATAGTATTCGTTCAGCAGACAGCAGAAGCCTTTCGCACCGACAATCTGCGCCGGGGTAAACGGCAGCGGCAAAAGCTTTACGAGGTCAGAGTCCATGTAATACTCGCTCAGAAACAGCGGCAGGCCATAGAAGAAAATGACCATCATGCCGATGGCACAGACGAACTCGATCAGCAGGGTTTCCAGCCCGAGCGGCTGCAGGAAGGTATAGCCGGAATATCCCAGAAGAAACAGTAAGACCGACACGGGAAGGAGGCAGACACCAAGCAGAAGGTATACAACGATACGTCCTCCGTCCGAAAATGCTTTCTTTTTTCCGCTCTTCTGATTGCTTTTTCCTGGTCCGCTTTTCAGAAGGAAACGGGTGAGAATCCATAAGTTACGCATGTTCGGTGATCTCCAGAAAGATATTTTCAAGTGTCTGATCCGGATAGGCCGCTTTTAATTCTTCCAGGGTACCCAGGTATACCTGGCGGCCGTGATGGATGATGGCGATGCGGTCGCAGAGTTTTTCCGCTACTTCCAGCACATGGGTGGAAAACAGCACGGCGTTTCCGGCATCGGCGTGTTCACGCATCATCTGTTTGAGCTCGTGCGCGGAGCGCGGGTCAAGGCCGGTCAGCGGCTCATCGAGAATCCAGACCGGCGGCTTGTGGATCAGTGCGCCCATCACCATGATTTTCTGACGCATGCCATGCGAGTAGCTCATGATACGGCTCGAAAGGTTCTCTTCCATCTCAAAGCGTTTTGCGGTTTCTTCGATAAAATGCTGACGTTCTTCCGTTCCGACACCGTAGATATCTGCCATAAAATTCAGATATTCAATTCCCCTGACGCGAAGAAACGCATCCGGGTCGTCTGGCACAAAACCGAACTGGCGCTTGGCTTCGAGCGGATCCTTCTGGATATCTTTTCCATTGATTTCAATCGTTCCCTCGGACGGTGCCAGGATGCCGGTGATCATTTTTAATGTTGTCGTTTTCCCGGCTCCGTTTGGGCCGATAAATCCGGTGATCTTTCCATCTTCGATATCCCAGGAAAGATCGTCGACGGCTTTTTTGCTTCCGTCTCCGTAAATCTTACTGACGTGGTTCAGACGAATCATGTTTTATTCCCCCTCTTTTTTCTTTGTAAAGCAAAGCTATCATTCTCTTGCTTCGTTTCTAAAAACAGACTGCCCTTTTCTCACTCCGAAAGCTCTTATCCTTCCCTCGCAGGAAAAGGAGTCAGGCGGATATTCGCAATCCGCTTCGCTACTTGCTTGATTCGGTTAAATCTCGAAGCACGGGCTGTGATCTTGTGTTTTTTTCAGTATGCATTTTTCTGTCAGAACTGTCAATCGTCGGAGCGAAAAATACAGAATTTTGTAAGAACTTGTAAGACTTTTAGAGCGTGTCTGAAAAACGGTTTTCGCAAGCTGCGAGTCCCAGTTTGTGGGAGATTTTGTCCGAATGAAGGCGGCTTAAGACCGCTACGGCAACCGAATGAGGGCAAAATATACCGCAAAGTGGGGCTTGCAGATTGCGGAAATGCTTTTTCAGATACGCTCCAGGATCAAATTCGATTTTACGCGACAGGAAACTTCAACGAAATTTCCTGCCACGCAAAAAATCAGCCACAGAAACCCTTTCGGAAAACTGTGGCTGATGCTTTACCCTCTACTTTTTCAGAATCACATCGATGACTGTATCGACTCCATCCGGCAATACCGGGTCTTCGCCGAGATCGGCGAATGCCATGGTCGGATAATCGCTGTGTACCCAGCTTGTGGAAACCGGGATTTCCGCGCCGGTTGCGACGTAGCGGATCGCCTGAATTTCTTCTTTTTTCACGCCGGGCAGCGGCAGCGGCCCAACGGTATTTTCATAGACATGAAAATACAGATGGTTTCCGTGGCGCGTCACACGGCCAAAGTCCGGTTTCTCAATACCGGCTTTTCCGCAGCCGTAAATGCTCTCTCCGTTTTTCTTCATCCACTTTCCAATCTCAGCCAGCCGTTCGATCGACTCCTCCGGGATATTTCCCCTGGCGTCCGGGCCGACGTTCAAAAGCAGGTTTCCACCCTTCGATACGCACTCGACCAGCTTTTTGATCAGCATCGGTGCCGGTTTGAAGAAGTGGTCGTTGGCACAATAACCCCAGTGATTGTTCATCGTGACGCAGGATTCCCAGGCGATATCGTTTCCATTCACATCCTGGATGCCATTCGGCGGAATCATCTGCTCCGGGCTCACAAAGTCGCCGTGGTACGGGGTCGGATTTCCGGCCGCCAGAGAACCGTAGCCCTCTCCGCTCACCTCGAGACGGTTGTCGATGATGACATCCGGCTGGAGCTTCCGCACCATATTGATCAGCTCCGTCGCTTTCCATGCTTCGCCGCGCAGCGTATCGTAGGAAAAGTCAAACCACAGCACATCGAGCTTTCCGTAGTTTGTGCAGATCTCGCGTACCTGATTGTGCATGTAGGTCAGGTAGCGGTCGAAATCGCGGTCATCGTTTTTATATGCCGGGTTGTTCCGCATCGAGATCGGAAGAGCGTCGTGTAGGGAAAGAGTGTAGATCTCGGTGGTCGC
>OBHX01001608.1_pt1 | contig 18938 bp, 18 predicted proteins | sample 1519331 | NCBI WGS metagenome assembly OBHX01 (sample SAMEA2602897, study PRJEB22501) | metagenome
TGGAAAGCCGGGATGTATACCAGCATCCTTGATATTGACAGCAACGTGAAAGGCACGAAGACAGGCAGCGATGGCAAAGGCGGTAACATCGACGACAACGCATTTTACGTCGGCGGCTATGCTACCTGGTTCTCGGGTGACGGGATGTATGTTGATAACGTCCTGCAGTACGGTAACCATAAATCCCGCCTGGAGGCGACCGGGAACAACGGCTCGTATACGGTCAGAGGCAACACGCTGACGGCGGCGACAGAGGTGGGGAAAACGTTCCGTTTAGGTGCCCGCGGATGGAGGCTGGGAACCCAGGGTCAGTTTATTTACCCGTACAACGACCTTGGTAAAAGCACTCTTGGTGGGGTGACCCCAACGAAAGGGGAAATGGATACTTCGGAGTCCTTTACCGCGCGTCTGGGCCGGCGGCTGGTCGCTGACTATTAAACCAACCACGGCAAATTCCAGCCGTACGGCAGGGTAAACGTCTGGCAGGGTCTGGGTTCAAAAGACAAAACGCACTTTAGCAATGCGGTAGCCACCACCACGCTGGAATCTTCACAGCAGTACTCCAGCACTGAAGTTGCAGCCGGCCTGTCATGGTCCATCGACAGAAACCTGCAGGTCTACGGTGAGCTGGGTACGCAATTCAGCAACGGCGGCAGTAAATCGCAGGTAGAAGCGCCGGTCAATGCCTCTATCGGGTTCAAGAAATCGTTCTAAGCTGACATAAACTCACCAGCCCCCCTGTTCTGCAGGGGGCTTTTTTTTGCCGTTCAAAGCCGCCTGATGCGCTACGCTTATCATGCCTACAGACTTAACAGCAACGCGGAACAACCAAGGGGTTGGGAAACGTGAAAAGGAGGGATTAACGATTATATTGTGCTAAGAGTGAAGGGATCTCTTCTGCCAGCACCGGGGGAGAAATGAAAAAGCCTTGAATTTTGTCACAACCAATCTGCATCAACCGCTCCAGCTGGGACTGGGTTTCCACCCCTTCGGCAAGAACTTCAATGCCAAAATTATGCGCCAGTGAAATAATACCCTCAACAATCTTTGTTGATCGGGTGTCGGGCTCAATACCGGTGACAAATTCCTTATCAATCTTTAAGGTGTCAAAAGGATATTTCAACAGGTAATTAAGATTAGCATGGCCAGTTCCAAAATCATCAAGTGCAAGCTTGACCCCTATCGCCTTTAATTCTGTCATATTTTTAGCCGCAATCTGGCTGTCACACAGCGGTGACGTTTCCGTGACCTCTATTTGGCATCGATGGACCGGCAATCCGGAAGTGGCAAGATTTTGTCTGACGCGTTGGGGTAACAGAGGATCGCAGAATTCAAGCGCGGAAATATTGACGGATAATACAATGGGGTCAGGCCAGGAAGTTGCAACATCCCACGGAGAGTGAGTAACCATATCTTCAATGGAAATAATATTGCCGCTATCTTCCAGTAAGGTAATAAAAACATCGGGAGAGATCATACCCATCTGAGGACTATTCCAACGCATTAATGCTTCAAATCCGCTTATACGCTGGGCATGCAAATTGAAAATAGGCTGATAAACCATATAAAGTTGACTGGTATTCAAAGCCTTTTCAAGCGCAGTTAGCACCTCATTGGAATTAAACATTCCCCTCTCCCTCTACAAATCATAAAATTAAAAACCAGTCAAAATCACGCCCAAATTGTATCTACTATTAGGTGTATTACATCAGAAAAGAATGGTCAGGTTAGGGTAAAAAAGACATAGGATGGGTAAATCTGACAATTAACTTATTTAAATCAGAGGTATTGGTCAGGCCAAGCTTGGCGACGACTCTCATCTTATGTGCCTGAATCGTTTTATAGTTCAGGCTAACTAACTCAGAAATTTCTTTGGCTGTATAACCACTTACCAGTAAGTTCAGGATCTGCTGTTCTCTTTCGGTTAATCTCTTCTGCGAACGATACAGTCGGGGGTTCCATTTCCCGACTGATAATGTTGCCAATTGACCAAAATCACGCAGTGAAGATTTTTCAGTCAAAACTATTGTTTTTTCGACATATAATAACTCTACGCATAATTTCGCCACCAAACTATCAGCAACAATCACCACGACGTTATTATAAAATTTGAATCGGTTTTTATTCAAAAACTGAACAATGTCTGAACACGCTTGTTCATTATCAATGATATTAAAAACCATGGTTTGATGCTGGCATAATGATGACTGATGCAACATATCCTCAAACTGGAATGTTTGTATCGGTACATGTTTGCTGGTCAGGTAGGCAAACATACCATTGCCCACAAAATTATCACTGCCACACATCAACATCCTGTTCACCGTTCCTTATAAGCTTCTAATCTTGTTACTCATTAAAAATTTAATAATGATTTTCTCGACTTCAGTCTCTTCACGACGATTTTTAAAGTCGAACTCACATGAGATCTGATGACAGGAATACAACTGGTTATCCTCATCAAATTCATTGATCGGGACGACATCGATCACTTTTAAGTCCAGTTGTAAACTGCCAAATGTATCGAAATCCAGAGATGCATTTTTAATCACCGCATCTTTATAAAGAAAACGGGCGTTTACATCTTTAACGATTAACGCACAACCACCCTGCGAGATATTTTTAATCTTGAGAGAGTAGTTTTCTCCATTTTTGTAACGACCAAAACAGAAAAAGTCATAGCCCTTCAGGAATGAAAAACGCTGATTTTGTCTCTGCTGGGCAAAGAAAATCATATCCGGGATGAAGTAGGATAATCCTGCTGACGAGGTTTGTTCGAACCTGGCAGTAAATTTTACAATCCCGCTTTCGCTGTGCAGGATAAAGTATTGGACCTTTTCAGGAACAATGTCTCCGTGTCCGGAGATGACAAACCGTTCAAAATCAACTTTCTCTAACTGCGTGATAACGCTACTGTCTCCACACAGGATTTCCAGTTTCGTTTTCTTATGAAGCTCTTCACGAAGGATAGCGATGATTTCAAACTTGTCTTCCTTTGCTAAGCCAAAGCTCATTCTAAAACCCTTATTTCCATATTTAAGATATGTCCCGCCTTTGGTTACTCACAAAACGCGAGATCAGCATCCACCCCTGGTGCTTAATTACCATAGTGGATTCCATGTCAAACAGTTGGTTAAAAGTTAAGTTTTTAACTATCTTTAGTCAGTTATTGATACGTAAAAACATTTAATCAGGATTAATTCTAGCTCAAGCCAGGCCTAAAACCACGCGAACTTGCGTACTGGCTATAACAAAAGCGAATAACAAAATTTTTAAAATGAGGTTTTGAGATAACAAATAGCAAGAATTGTACAGAAAAAAAATAAAGCCATCATGATGGAGGGGCTAAGCAACATGCGGGTTGGCGTGCTATCGCGGGGGATAAGAGAAGATGTTTACTGCACTCTATCATTAACTAAAAATATAGCTCTGACTCGTTATGCTTCTAAATTGAATAATTGCAATTTATATATGCTTAATAAATTTACCTTAAGTCAGAAAAAAAGCCAGCATCCTGCTGGCCCGGTAAGTACCGAATCGAACTATAGTGGCTTGCTATCTTACAGAGGGCACAACGTTAAAAATTCAATATCGTTGCTTAATTATTGATCGGGATGAATCTGCGATGATCATCACTGCTCCCGCCAACATTAACGTGTCTTTCAAGACCAACCGTCCGGCGCCTGACAAGTACGGAAATCCGTGGTGTAAATCACCCAGCGGCATTACCCATGCTTCCGGAGTGGTTATTAAAAATGATAAGGTAACAATTGGTGTGGCAAATGCCAGAACGCCGCCAATTAATCCCAACCAACGGCTAACAGGATTAGCCAGCACCAGCAAAGCGATAAGAACTTCGACTACGCCCAGGCCATTTGAGAACGTATACGTGTTATTCGCCGTCTGCCATTCACGAGCCTGCGGTTTGAATTCACCTTCGTGGGTTAAATGTTGTTTGTATTCTTCTGGATGCTCATAAAAAAATGACATTACCGGACTATTGGCGACAAACGGCGTAATGCTGTCGGCTTCGTAAGGTACAAATTTTAATAAACCAATCCAGATAAAAACAATCGCGATACTCAGGCGAATCAAGGTTAATCCAACTCTATCGCCTTTGCCCAATATACGAAGATACTTTTCCATCCCGGCTCTCCTCACTTGTACAAAATTGCCGTTGCGTGAGTGCTGCTATCAATGCGCATTGAGGTAATTTTCCAGGAAGTCGCATTCTTTTCCTGCGCCAGTTTCGCAATGGCATCTTCCACCACGGAAGGAGAGCCAGACACGGCTGATACGCTAACGTGGGCAACCTCGGTTTGCGCTAACGCGGAAAATGTCACCGGAGCAGTCAGTAACGCAGTCATTAGTAACGTAGTTTTAAGCATGTTCATTTCTATTTCCATTAACGAGTTATTTCAGTGGGAATATAATAAAACATGTCACTTTATTTTATTTCATCCGTAACGCCAGAATAACTGTCAATTAGTATCAGAAATATAAAAAACAAATAAAAAAAAGCCCCACACGGGTGGGGCAAATATGCAGACTACGCTATTATCATTTTATGAGAGAAAAGAGATCGTTTAATGATTCGCTCATACTTGGATGGGTAAATATCTGGTCACGCAATGTGGTATAAGGTAACCCCGCATCCATAACCGTCTTGATGATATTAATCATTTCATGAGAATCCACGCACAGCAGCGACACGCCTAATATTTGTTTCGTTTCACTATCCACCACCGCTTTAAGAACACCACGCGTATCATTCATCACCCGCGCTCGCGGGATAGCCGCTACCGGCAACGTCACGACTTGCACCGCCGCACCGCTGGCGCGAGCCTGTTCTTCAGTCATTCCGACTCGGGAAAGCGGCGGCGTCATAAAGACGGAATACGGTACGTTTTGGCGATCGCCCGTGTTACGTAACCCCTCGCCTAGCAGGTTGTCACGCACAATACGGAAGTCATCCAGCGAGATATAGGTAAATTGTAATCCACCAGTGACATCGCCCATTGCCCAAATGTTATCTGCCGATGTACGCAAATATTTATTCACAACAATGGCACCACGATCGTTTACATCCACACCCGCTTTCTGCAATTGCAGGTTTTCTGTCGCCGGTTTGCGACCTGATGCTACCAACAGCGCATCCACCGTCTGGGCACCCTCCGGCATGTGCAGCTGTACTGCACCATCATGAGAGGAGACCGACTGCACGTTGGCATTGAGGATCAGCTCGACGCCTTTGTCGCGTAAAATGTTGGCGATAGCGTCAGCAATATCCCGGTCCTCACGAGGAAAAAACTGCGGAGCTGCTTCATAAATAGTGACTTTGCTACCAAAGTTGGCAAACATCGATGCGAATTCAACGCCGATATACCCACCGCCCAAAATGCCCAGACGCTCTGGACGTTGCGTCAAATTCAACAGCCCGGTGCTGTCAAATACGCCAGGTGTCGTGGTTAATCCCTCAACGTTTGGAATCGTTGACTGGGCGCCAGTATTAATAAAGATTTTCTCGCCGCTCAGCTCAATCTCGCCTGTTGACTGCACGACTCGCACAGTATGGTTATCAACGAATTCAGCACGACCTTCAATCACATCCACGTTTTCCAGATCGGCAAGATTATGGAAATTTTTATCGCGCAGAAAACTGACAACAGAGGCCTTGCGTTGCATTGCTTCGGCAAAGTCATGCTGAAGTTCAGCATCATGTACCAGGGTTTTGGTTGGGATACAGCCGATGTTGATGCATGTCCCGCCATACATGGTGTTTGACTGTTCAATAATCGCTACCCGCCAACCCGTTTTGGCCAGTGTTGCCGCCAGCGTTTTACCCGCTTTGCCAAATCCAATAATAATCGCCTGATACTGATTCATGCTGTCTCTCCGCCAAGTCACTGTTCGTTTGATGAACTGAAATATAGCTCTAACTCTGCCAGAACAATGTATCCACAACTCGCCAATAACTGTCAGATCGTCTAAATTAGCCTTAAAGATGACTAACATTTCGAGAATGAATTATTACACTAACACTTTGAAGGTATTAATATAATAATAAAATAAAGAGATAATATCGTTTCAATAAACGACAACAAAAAATGTTCAGGAGTCTCCATGGATGCCCTTAGCCGATTACTGATGCTTAACGACCCACAAGGCTCGATCGATCAAAATTGCCTGCTGAGCAGGGACTGGCAACTGCCGCACGCAGCAGGTGAATTGTCCATTATCCGCTGGCATACGGTCACACAAGGGGCAGCCCAACTGGACATGCCCGATGGGACATCTTTTACTCTGCGGCCCGGTACTATCGTGATCCTGCCGCAAAACTCCGCACATCGGCTCTGCCAGTCTGGCGATGAACAAACACACATTGTTTGTGGCAGCCTTCGATTGCACGCTTCCTCACGCTATTTTTTAACTGCGTTACCGGAAGTATTGGTTCTGGCACCTGATGAAAATAGCCCTGTCAGCCATTGGCTCAAGGCCATGATTGCGTTGATGCAACAGGAATCCATGAGTACTCTGCCAGGTTCCAGTGTAGTCTGCAGTCAACAATGCGCCACACTGTTCGCCTTAGCCGTTCGCGAATGGTTAACCAAGGCGACCCCCGTTCAAAACGTGTTGAATCTACTGCTTCATCCCAAACTAGGGGCTGTCGTCTTCATGATGCTGGAGTCACCGGCGTTTGCCTGGACCGTCGAAGAATTGGCGAAACGTGCACATATGTCGCGGGCCAGCTTCGCGCAGCTATTTCGTGAAGTCTCAAACTCCACGCCGCTCGCAGTATTAACCACTTTACGCCTGCAATTCGCTGCCCAGATGCTGTCACGTGGGTCGCAGCCATTGGTTGTGGTGGCCGAGTCGGTAGGCTACGCCAGCGAATCGTCATTCCATAAAGTCTTTTTACGGGAATTTGGCTGCACGCCGGGTGAGTACCGCAAACGCGTGAAGGCACTGGAGGTATAACGCGGCGCCTGCTTCGGCAACAAATCCGAATGCAGGCGCGCGCTTTAGAGTATTATTTTTGACCGCGGTGTCTGTGCAGCCACATCAGCTTATACGCAGCCGGAATAATGAATAGCGACAGCAATGGTGCGGTGATCATGCCGCCAATCATCGGCGCGGCTATGCGGCTCATGACTTCTGAGCCTGCTCCCGTCCCCCACAAGATAGGTAACAGACCCGCGATAATCACCGCCACAGTCATCGCTTTTGGCCGCACGCGCAGCACAGCACCGTGATATAACGCTTCATCCAGCTTGTCCGCCGTAAAGGTTTGCGGATTTTCCAGCGCGGGTTCGGCTTCAATAGCGTGGCGCAAGTACATCAGCATCACCACGCCAAACTCCGCAGCAACACCTGCCAGGGCGATAAATCCGGTTCCGGTTGCAACCGACATATGGAACCCCATCCAGTAAAGGAACCAGATACCGCCCACCAGCGCAAAAGGCACACTGGTGATAATCAGCAGCGCTTCGCCAAAGCGACGGAAGGCCAGATAAAGCAATACGAAGATAATCATCAGCGTCATTGGTACCATCAACTTGAGCTTATGGCTGGCGCGCTCAAGCAGCTCGAATTGCCCCGAAAACGCCACACTGGTCCCCGGCTTTAACTGGACCTTTTCAGCAATAGCCTTTTTCAGATCGTTCACCACTGAGACCATGTCACGATCTCGGGCGTCGATGTAAATCCAACTGGTTGGTCGCGCATCTTCGGTTTTCAGCATCGAAGGCCCCGAAACCACCGTCACATCGGCGACATCCGCCAGCGTAATTTGCTGTTTCATGGGCGTCAGAATCGGCAGATTACGCAATGCTTCCGGGCTATCACGATAGCTCTGCGCATAGCGCAGGTTGATAGGATAGCGTGCAATCCCTTCCACCGTTTCGCCCACCATTGCCCCTCCTACCGCTGAAGTGACAAACAGCTGCACAGCACCTACAGTCATGCCGTACCGGGCCGCTCTTTCACGATTAATATCTACGTTGAGATAGCGTCCGCCCACCAGACGCTCGGCCAGCGCCGAAGAGACACCCGGCACGGTTCTGGCCACCTCTTCAATTTGCTCCGCCGTGGCGTCGATATCTGACAGAACATTACCCGACACCTTAATGCCAATTGGGCTTTTGATCCCCGTAGAGAGCATGTCGATACGGTTACGAATCGGCGGAACCCACAGATTCGCCAGCCCCGGCAAGCGTACGGTTTTGTCCAGCTCGGCGATGATTTTGTCCATCGTCATCCCCGGACGCCACTGGTCCTGCGGCTTCAGTTGGATCGTCGTTTCAACCATTTCCAGCGGCGCGGAGTCTGTTGCGGTTTCTGCCTTACCGGTTTTACCAAACACGCGCGCCACCTCCGGAACGGTCATGATCAGCTTGTCGGTTTTCTGCAGCATGTCCGCTGCCTGCGCCGCTGAGATCCCCGGCAATGTCGAAGGCATATACAGCAGATCGCCTTCGTTAATCTGCGGCAGGAATTCACCACCGACTTTATTCAGCGGGTAGACAACCGTCAGTATTGAAAGCACCGCCACCAGAATGGTTGTCTTGGGCCAGTGCAACACCTTCAGCAACAACGGATGGTAAATACGGATCAGAAAACGGTTAAGCGGGTTGCTACTTTCGGCCGGTATTTTTCCACGGATCCAGAACCCCATCAGGATAGGAATAACCACAATCGCCAGAAATGCCGCGCCTGCCATCGCATACGTTTTGGTGAACGCCAGCGGGCCGAACAGTCGCCCCTCTTGCCCCTCAAGCGTGAAAATGGGGATAAACGACAACGTGATGATCAACAGGCTGATGAACAATGCCGGGCCGACTTCTACCGAGGCGTCAGTAATAACCTTCCAGCGCGTTGCGTTATCGAGCTTTTCATTCGGATGCTGATGCCCCCACTCTTCGAGCCGCTTATGGGCGTTTTCAATCATCACGATTGCGGCATCAACCATCGCCCCGACGGCAATGGCAATTCCCCCTAGCGACATGATGTTGGCGTTCAAACCCTGGAAATGCATCACGATAAACGCGATACACAGCCCCAGCGGCAAGGAAATAATCGCCACCAGCGCCGAACGCAGATGCCACAGGAACAGTGCGCACACCAGCGCCACGACGATAAACTCTTCCAGCAGCTTGTAGCTGAGGTTATCAATGGCACGATCGATGAGCTGACTGCGATCGTATGTTGTAACTACCTCTACGCCTTCCGGCAGACTGCTTTTCAGCGTGTCGAGTTTGGCTTTAACGGCAGAGATCACCTCACGCGCATTTTTACCGGAACGCAGGATAACCACCCCGCCCGCGACTTCGCCTTCGCCATTCAGTTCGGCGATCCCACGGCGCATTTCCGGCCCAATCTGTACGCGCGCCACATCGCGCAGGTAAACAGGTACACCGTCGGCCCCTGTTTTCAGGACGATGTTATTAAAATCATCGAGCGTTTGCAGATATCCACTGGCGCGGACCATATATTCCGCTTCAGCCATCTCAACAGATGAGCCGCCCGCTTCCTGATTCGACGTATCCAGCGCCGATTTCACGTCCGCCAGGCTGATGCCATATTGCGTCAGCTTCATCGGATCGGTAACGACCTGATACTGTTTAACCACGCCGCCTACCGAAGCTACTTCCGCCACGTTAGGAATCGTTTTTAACTCATACTTTAAAAACCAGTCCTGAAGAGAGCGTAATTCCGCCAGATCATGTTTCCCACTGCGATCCACCAGCGCGTACTCAAATATCCAGCCGACGCCCGTGGCGTCCGGTCCCATTTCCGCGCTAACGCCAGCCGGTAATTTTCCCTGAACCTGGTTGAGATACTCCAGTACGCGCGAGCGCGCCCAGTAAGGATCGGTACCATCTTCGAAAATGACGTACACGTAGGAATCACCAAACTGCGAGAAACCGCGCAGGTTTTCGCGCCGGGTACCGACAGCATGGTGGTGGTCAGCGGGTAGGTCACCTGATTTTCAACAATTTGCGGCGCCTGACCCGGATAGCTGGTTTTGACGATCACCTGAACATCAGAGAGATCGGGCAGCGCATCAACCGGCGTATTGATGATGGTCCAGGTTCCCCAGACGCTAAGAAACAGCGCCCCCATCATCACCAGAAAACGGTTTGCCACCGAACGACGGATAATCCATTCAATCATTTATCATGTCCTCAGTGTGAATGGGTCGCCTGGGCTGGCATGGCGGCTGCGTCTTGCGCCTTACTGTTCTGGGCGCGCATACGGTCCAGTGCGCCAGAGATATTCGCTTCAGAATCAATCAGGAACAGGCCACTGGACACCACTTTTTCGCCTTCGGTCAGGCCGGAGCGGATAGCCGTCAGCCCCTGGGATTCATGGAATACCGCAACCTGTTTCGGCACAAATCGGCCTTCGTTATCAACGGTGATGACCCGCTGCTCGGTACCCGTATCAATCAGTGCCTTAGACGGGATCAGCAGCATTGGCTCGCTTTGTGTTTTCAGTTGCAGGTAAGCATTCATCCCGGGCTTGAGCGCCTCGTCGGGGTTATCGACCTGTAAACGGAGCTGGAGCGTACGCGTGGTAGCATCAACGCTTGGTAAGATACTCCACTTGCTGATGGTGAAAGGCTTATCCGGCCAGGCGGGCACGGTGATGGTAAATTGCGAGGCATCTTTAATCAGCCAGGCGATAGATTCCGGGACCGACGCGCTAACCCATACCGGGTCCATACCCTGAATTTTCGCGACCACATTGTCTTTGGAAATGTTCATACCGGTACGCAAATCGAATGCGGTGATCACCCCATCGATAGGCGCTTTCAGAGTAAAGCGGGTCTGAATTTTACGCGTCGATTTTAAGCGCTGAATATCCGCTTCAGGCATTCCAGCCAGACGTAATCTCTCCAGAATCCCTTCCACCTGCGTCGCGCTGCCGCCCGTTTCCCGCAGCAATAAATATTCGCTCTGCGCCTCAACCCAATCAGGAATAGTCAGGTCGATCAGCGGCGAACCCTTCTTAATTTTGTCCCCCACGGTCAGCGGGTAAACCTTCTCGATAAAGCCCGCAGAGCGTGCCTGGACAATAACAAACTGGTATTCGTTATAACTAACGTTGGCCGGGAAAGTTTGCGCGTAGTGCAGTGGTCCACGACGCACTGGCTCTGTTTTCAGCCCCAGGTTCTGGGTCTGTGTAGGATCGATGCGCACGCCTGGTGATGATGCGTTCGCGGTCTCTTCATCGGCATATTTCGGGATCAGATCCATATCCATAAACGGTGATTTACCCGGTTTATCAAAGCGCGTGTTCGGATACATGGGGTCATACCAGAACAACACTTTTCTGGCTTCTTTTTGCTGAACTGGTCCGGCTACAGACGATATTTTTGCCGATGAATAATAAGTATAAACACCGACAGAAATAATCCCGCCGGCAATCATGCTACCGAGAATAAGCGCGGTATTTTTAATATTTAAAGACGCCATAGTGATTTCCATTGCGCGATAGTCTCGCCCGCGTTCGCAAAAACCCGGGCAAGAATAAAAGAGACCAGCGAGAACGTTATTTACTGATGTGAATATCGCGTAACACAGAGAGATTCCCCTGCTGAACAAACGTAAACGCGACATTATTGCCTGGCTTAATATCATCAGCCTTCGTATCAGCAACCAGCGTAAAGCGCATCGTCATGGCCGGCCAGTTCACCGCTGGAATAGGGTCATGTTTGATCGTGATTTTTTTACTCTCCATATCAACAGCTTCAATCACCCCGGTAGCGCTAATGAGTTGTTCCTGTTGAGCCGCTGGCTGCATATTCATCATCTCGCCATGCTGATTTTCATTGGCCTGGGCGTTAAACATAACCACAGAGAAAAGGCTAAACAGTACGGCTTTGGCGGTAGTATTCATACATCATGCTCCTGAAAAGTTAATATTAAGGATTACTCCACCCAACCGCCGCCTAAGGCAGCAAACAGTTTAATTTCATTAACCTGTTGGGCGTAATTAAGATCGAGCAGCGATTGCCGCGTAGCGAATAAAGAACGTTCTGCGTCTAATACTTCGATATAGCTAACTGCACCATTCTGATAAAGCGCTCTGGCGCGCTGTAGTGTGATTTGCAATGAATCCAGATAACGCTGCTGCCCACTAATTTGATCGGCAATGCTTTGGCGTAACACCAGTGCATCCGCCACTTCTTTAAACGCGTTCTGAATTTTTTGTTCGTAATTCACTACCGACTGTTGCTGGCGAATTTCTGCCAGGTCGAGATTGGACTGATTACGTCCGGCATTGAAGATTGGAATATCTATTTTGGGGACAAAATTCCACATGCCGCTGGAGGCATTAAATAAATTGGAAAGATCGCTACTGCTACTGGACACGGAACTGGTCAACGTTATCGACGGAAAAAATGCCGCCCGTGCAGCACCGATATTGGCATTTGCCGCCAATAATCCGTGCTCAGCTTCCATAATATCCGGGCGCTGCAACAGTATTTGCGACGAAAGCGATGGCGGCAGCGTTACCGGTTTAATATCCCCACGGCTGCGCGCCTGGTCATCGGGTAATTTCCCGTATGTACCCAGCAACAGTTGCAGCGCGTTATTGGCCTGTGCCAACTCACCTTTACGCTTGGCAATTTCGCTACGCGTACTTTCAATCACGCCGCGCGCTTGTTCCAACGCCAGTACGTTGGTGCTACCGGTTATCAGTTGCTTCTCTACAAAAGCATAAGAGCGCTGATAGTTTTGCAGCGTTTCTTCGGCAACTTGCAACTGCGCGTAAGCCAGACGCTGGTTGAAATAACTTTGCGATACGTTGGAAATTAATAAGATATGCACCGCCCGATGCGCCTCTTCGCTGGCGAAGAAGTTCTGCCGTTCGGCTTCACTCATATTTTTAAGCCGCCCAAAGAAATCCAGGTCGAAACTGAGATTGAGTCCAGCTTCGAATTGACGATCGGTGCTGCTATCACCTTTTAATTTACCGCTGTAGGTACCGCTGGAGCCTGCCGTGATTTGCGGATAACGGTCAGCGTCCGTGACGCCATACTGCGCTCGCGCTTCCTGAACCTTCAGCGTCGCCATGCGTAAATCGCGGTTATTGATCAGCGCTTCACCAATCAACGCCTTCACCTGGTCGTCAACAAAAAAGGTTCGCCACCCCGTGTCCTGGTATTCACCAGGAGCCAATACCAGGGAATTCTGGCTTAAAGAAAATTGCTGTGGCACCGGCAAGGCCGGGCGCTGATAGTCCGGCGCCAATGAACAACCAGCGAGCACGAATATAGCGCTGAGAGTAAGAAGCTTAAATTTGCTCATAGTTCTTCTCGTCCTGACCGGACTGATGTCCCTAAAATAAGTAGGAATTTATAGTCTTGTACTTTAACGAAGTGACTCTGTTTAACCGGTGACAGGAAAATGACAAAACTGTCATTTTCCCAATAACAGATTGCTATCCGATCCCGCTTCCCTAGAATTGAAAGTCCGCACAACCAGTGCGAGAAGGAGAATGCGATGAAGGTTTTGATAGTCGAAGATGAGAAAAAAACCGGTGAATACCTGACAAAAGGCCTGACGGAAGCGGGTTTTGTCGTGGATTTAGCGGATAACGGCCTGAACGGGTATCACCTGGCGATGACCGGCGATTACGACCTGCTCATACTCGACATCATGCTGCCGGATGTAAACGGCTGGGATATCGTGCGGATGCTGCGTTCCGCCAACAAAGGAATGCCCATTCTTCTCCTCACCGCACTGGGTACCATTGAACATCGGGTTAAAGGTCTGGAATTGGGTGCTGATGATTACCTGGTTAAACCGTTTGCCTTCGCGGAACTGCTGGCACGGGTCAGAACGCTGCTGCGCCGGGGCGCTGCGGTGATTGTTGAAAGCCAGTTTCAGGTCGCGGATTTAATGGTCGATCTGGTCAGCAGGAAAGTCACCCGCAGCGGTACGCGCATCACCCTGACCAGCAAAGAGTTTACGCTGCTTGAGTTTTTCCTGCGCCATCAGGGGGAAGTTTTACCCCGCTCACTGATCGCCTCCCAGGTCTGGGATATGAATTTTGACAGCGATACTAATGCCATCGACGTCGCCGTTAAGCGTCTGCGCGCCAAAATTGATAACGATTTTGAGCCGAAACTGATTCAGACCGTGCGCGGTGTGGGATATATGCTTGAGGTTCCTGATGACCAGTAAACGATGGCGGCGCCCTTTTTCACTGGCGACACGACTGACCTTTTTTATCAGCCTGGCGACAATTGCTTCATTTTTCGCCTTTGCATGGATAATGATCCACTCCGTGAAAGTCCACTTCGCCGAGCAGGACATCAACGATTTACAAGAGATTAGCGCCACGCTGGAGAGGATTATTAACCAACCCAACGAGCCAGAATCACGCCGCCTGGAAACGCTAAAAAATGTGGTGTCGGGTTATTCGAACGTCATTATTTCTCTGGAAGATAGCAACCAGAAGGCCATTTTCCATTCGCCCAATGCGCCGGATCTCCGGCAGTTTATCGCCAGTGCAAGGCCGGATAAAAATGCTCATGCCAGCGATGTTTTTATTATCTCAGGCCCCACACTGCAAACCTCCAAACATATCCACGGACAGAAAACATCGTCTAACTGGCGAATGATTCGCCTGCCGGTAGGACAACTCGCCGATGGAAAACCAGCGTATACGCTGTATCTGGCATTATCGATCGACTTTCATCTGCACTATATTAACGATCTGAAAAACAAGCTGATTATGACAGCATCGCTGATTAGCATGATGATTGTTTTTATCGTGTTGTTCGCCGTATACAAAGGTCATGAACCGATTCGTAACGTCAGTCGTCGCATCCAAAATATCACCTCGAAAGATCTCGATGTACGCCTCGATCCGCAAGCTGTTCCTATTGAACTGGAACAACTGGTGAGTTCGTTTAATCACATGATCGAACGCATCGAAGACGTATTTAAACGCCAGTCGAACTTCTCAGCGGATATTGCCCATGAGATCCGCACGCCAATAACTAACCTCGTCACCCAAACGGAAATTGCGCTCAGCCAGACCCGCAGCCAAAAAGAGCTGGAAGATGTGCTGTATTCTAATCTCGAAGAGTTTGGCCGTATGTCGAAGATGGTGAGTGATATGCTGTTTCTGGCGCAGGCGGATAACAATCAGCTGATCCCAGAAAAAAAAGCGCTCAATCTGGCTGATGAGGTCGGTAAAGTGTTCGACTTTTTCGAAGCCTGGGCTGAAGAGCGTGAGGTTGGTTTACGGTTTGAAGGACGCGCATGCTGGGTTTCAGGCGACCCATTAATGTTACGCCGGGCAATGAGTAATCTGCTGTCAAATGCCATGCGCTATACGCCAAAAGGCGAGTCGGTAACCGTACGGGTGAAAGAGGCGGATGGCCAGGTGCAGATAGTCGTTGAGAATCCCGGAAACCCCATTCCCCCGCAACATCTTCCGCGACTCTTTGACCGCTTTTATCGAGTGGACCCTTCACGACAGCGTAAGGGCGAAGGCAGCGGCATTGGTCTGGCGATTGTGAAATCAATTGTGACTGCCCATCAAGGAAAAGTCTCGGTGACTTCCGACCCTCATGCCACTCGCTTTATTCTGACGCTGCCCAAGCACGCGATTTAATTTATGGTGATGACGCTTATACCCGTCATCACCTGTTGTCTGACACAACCGTCATAATCCTGTCACGCCACTGACAGCCCCTATTAATTATACTTTCTTCCGTAAACCCAAACAGGAGAAATATGATGAATAAGATGTCCTCTTTTTTAGCTATCGCGTTTTTTATTTCAGCTGGCGTTAATGCGGCAGAAACACCCAAAATGCATCAGCAGGCCGCAATGGCTCATGAAATGATGAATAACAGCGATGCTCCTGCACATCAACAAATGGCACAAGCACACGCCGCGCAAGCAAATAATTCATCGTCAATATCAACCAATGCGAAATCATTTTCACAAATGAATGAACATGAAAAAGCGATGGTTGTTCACCAATCGGTAAACAACGGCCATTCATTTGCTCATGAGGTACAGGCCGAGCAGCACCGCGCGCAGATCTCCACTCAGGGGTAAAGACGAACTATATTGACAACGACATCCATAAATACGCGAAGTTTGAATATTGTGGACTACTCTCCCCACGCGGGCCTGTTTATATACAAGCCCGCGTCCCACTTCATCGTTAATGTCAATATTAATAATTTATTAAATCCTTCCTCTAAAAGTAAATACATCTTAGCTCTCTACCCGGATTGTATAAAATAAGTAAATAAACGGCTTGTTTTGTTGCGTATTACAGCATTCATCACCCCACCCTAATTATAAATTAGGATTCCCCCTGGTATGCTTCATTAATATTTAATGGGAGACTGCCGTCGTCGTAAACATGACAGCCCAAAAGTTCGTATTCCTATAAATAAATTTAATGATGATAGTGAGTAAAAAATGAATAAACGTCTGCTAACCCTCCTGGTCCTTGGCCTGACAACTGCCACAACAGCATGTGCAATTACCCCGGCAATGCAGAAAAAGTATGAACGTTCAGGTTGTACGCAGATGAGTGAACTCAATGGCTGCGATGTGAATAAATCCTATCAGTGGAACCGCGATCATGGCTTTATTGAGAACAGCAACGGCCAGCAGAATCGTCATCATCATGGTGAAAAACAGCAAAATACCACTAACACGGATAACCACGATAATGCCGGTATTGATGGCAAATTCAGCGGAAATTACGTAGCCAAATTTGCCAATGGTCAACGCAGTGTTGATATTCACGTCGAAGATTCCGGCGTTTACGTCAATGGTAATGAAGTGCGTGACGTAAATACCTATAAGGATACGATGACCTTCCGTGTCGGCTATGCCACCTATACGATTAAAACAAATGGTCACGGTAGCTGGAATGACAGCGATGCAGGAAACGCAGGCAAAATTGTGCGTGAATAACGGATAACGCTAAAGAGCGCTGAGATCACAGCGCTCTCAAAAGCGATGCATTACAGTATGCCGTTTTAATACGGGAGTCAGGCATGGCTTTAACCCTCACGGTGCTGCTTGAAAACCGACGCGCTGCTGGCGCAGAAAAATCAATACTGGCCAAGCCTGGATTAAGTCTGTTAGTTCAGGATGAAACAACCACAATATTGTTTGATACCGGGCCGGATGGCAGCTTCATGCACAACGCTACGCAAATGGGCGTGGACCTGACCCAATTAACCGCCGTAGTGCTGTCGCACGGTCATTATGATCACTGCGGCGGCGTGCCGTGGCTTGCGGATAACAGCCGTATCATTTGCCATCCTCAACTGGCCTGCGAGCGTTACGCATCGATAACGGTTGCGGGAATACCACGAAAAATTAAAAAACTCTCGCGTGATAACAACTACTCTCGATTCATAATGGAATACACCCGCGAGCCGCTGGCTATCAGCGATCGTTTTTTGTGGTCCGGGGAAATCAGTGTCCCCACGCCACAGTCCTATGGCGTGATTAGCGAGAAAACACTCCAGCCAGATTACATCAGTGACGAAGGCGTATTGATCTATAAATCTGCACGCGGGTTAGTCATCATTACCGGTTGCGGGCATCGGGGAATAGAGAACATCGTACGCCATTGCCAGAAAATCACCGGGGTTACCAAAATTCACGCCCTGGTCGGTGGCTTTCATTTACGCGCCGCCTCCCCCGCTAAGCTATGGCGGACCCGACAATTTATTCAGCAACAGCAACCCGAAAAACTGCTCGGCTGTCATTGCACCGGTTCGTGGGGGCGATTGTGGCTACCGGGAACTGACGCCCCGGCAACGGGAGATGTGATAGTGCTGGCTGAGTAACAACAGTAAAACGTTGCCCAAACAGCAATAAAAAACGGGAGCCTTACGGCCCCCGTTTATCAGTCATCACTACATGGTGACAATTGCTGGTTCATCAAAGACGGTGAGTTTTGGCGCTTCACCGGTGTATTTTTCTGCGTATACCAGGCTGGTATTCCCGGCACAGCCGTTCGCCAGTCTTGAAGTCGGGATATCCGCCGTCAGCACGTTCGCGCCGCCATTTTTACAGATACCGTTTTCAATATCCGGCCATGCGCCTTCATGAATACAGATGATGCCCGGTTTGATGCCGTCGCTGACGTGCGCCCCAACCAGAACCTGTCCACGAGCATTCCATACGCGGACCAGATCGCCCTCGGCAATCCCTCTGGCTTTTGCGTCATCCGGATGAATCGTCACCGGTTCACGATTGGCAATCGCGTACTCTTTACGTAGCGACGCGTAGTTCAGCTGACTATGCAGACGATGTGCCGGGTGCGCCGTCAGTAGCTGCAGCTGATCTTTATCCGCAGTTCCTTTCCATTCATCCGGTTCAATCCAGGACGCATGCGGCGGACAGTCTTTATACTGATAGCCTTCAATCGTTTTCGAGTAGATTTCAATCTTGCCGCTCGGCGTTCCGAGTGCGTTCATCACCGGATCGCTGCGGAAATCCGCGTAGCGCACATATTTGTTATTCTTTTCATTCTCACGCATTTCGATCAGCTTATTCTGCTGCCAGAACGCGTTGAACTGAGGCATGGCAACACGCTGGGCGCGGGCGGCTTTTTGCGCGACGTCATAGAACTGCTTCAGCCACGCCATTTCGTCTTTGCCTTCGGTGTAGACAGCTTTCCCCCCCGGCTTGAGCATCTCAGCCAGATCGGCAAATACGTCAAAATCACTACGCGCTTCAAACTGCGGCTCAATGACCTGCTTCATCGGTACCAGATGCTGGTTACTGTAATCACCGGTCATGGTCAGATCGTTACGCTCAAACGAGGTGGTGATTGGCAGAACGATATCGGCGTGTTTGGCCGCAGCGGTCCAGGAAGATCGGAAGAGCACACGTCTGAACTCCCGTCACCTTGTAATATCGTATGCCGTC
>OBHX01001612.1_pt1 | contig 18903 bp, 18 predicted proteins | sample 1519331 | NCBI WGS metagenome assembly OBHX01 (sample SAMEA2602897, study PRJEB22501) | metagenome
TTAATCATACCGGACATATCCGATGCCAAAAACAGTACCAGGGCTGCCACTTCATCTACAGTTCCGAGCCTTCTCTGAGGAATCGTCTTCAACACATGATCTCTGAATTTTTCATTTTCAAATTCAGCTTTATTAATCTCCGTCACCACATAGCCCGGGCAAACAGCGTTTGTCTGGATACCGTAACGACTCCATTCAAGAGCCATGGTCTTCGTCAGATTGATCACACCGGCCTTGGAGGCACCGTAGAGTGAAAGCGCGCTTGTGCCTTTTAAGCCGCCAACAGAAGCAATATTGATGATCTTTCCGCCCTTTTCGGATGCCTTCATCACAGCTGCCGCTGCCTTGGAAGCAAACAAAACACTTCTGAGATTCGTCTCCATAATCATGTCGTAATCTTCTACGTCCAGATCAAGAATCTTTTTCGTAATCGCGACACCGGCACAATTAATCAGAATATCCACGCCACCAAAAGTCTCCGCTGCACCTGCAATCAGGGCATCGATCTCATCAATATTTCTTACATCGGTACGAATACCCTTACCATGACCGCCCGCAGAAGTAATCGCCTCTGCAACAGCAGTACATTCATCCTCATGTCTTCCGGCCACAACCACATTGGCGCCGCACTGACCAAAAGCCAGCGCAATTGCTTTACCGATACCCTTTGTACCGCCGGTAACAACCGCCGTCTTGCCAGCCATATCGTAGGATGCCATCTTCACAGGCCCATTCATATTTACCATTTCAATACCTCCTATTCCTTCAATAGTCCACCAATTAATATCTGCTTATAAAAGCAGCTTTAACTATCAACTGTTTCAAAAAATCACTCACATTAACAACAAACTAATCGCAAAAAGGGAGCTACTGTGACAAATTTATCCTGTCTGACAGCAGTTCCCTTTTGATAGGCAACAGATAATTTCAAAACTCATTTTCCTGGATAAACGTAAAAAATTATTTTGAAATTATCTGTACCGTTTTTTAGAATTTATGATGCAGTTTAAGGATATCGATCAGCATCTTATCTCTGTACTGAGCGATTTCTGCATTTGTATGGCCCACTTCATCTGGAAGATTTTTCATAATCTCATCCATTTCCTTCTGAGCCTTTGTACCGTAATCGGCAGGAATTGTATCCCATGCAGCGATATCTGCACAGAGGTTAAAGCCACCTGCCAGCATATCCATCATACCTTTAAGACCATCTTTGTTGCCTAACTGCATGATCATGTTATGGCCAAAGATTGCCCATCTGATAGCAGGGCCAAATGTCAGAGCCTTATCAGCTTCTTCTACTGTACAAACACCTCTTTCAACAAGGTCAACCATTTCACGGAATACAGCAAGCTGCAGTCTGTTGCAGATGTAACCTGGGCAGTCTTTCTTCAGAACGATTGCCTCTTTGCCAAGAGATTCATAGAATTCTTTTGCAAGTTCAACATTTGCTTCGTCTGTCTTTTCTGTCTTTGTGATTTCTACGAGTGGGATAAGGTGTGGTGGGTTGTAAGGATGACCGCCAACACATCTTTCAGGATGTACAGCATGTTCTGTAATCTGTCCAAGAGGAAGACCTGATGCAGATGTAGCTACAATTGCATCAACCGGCGCATACTTTTCGATTTCAGCAAGCATGCTGTGTTTGATCGGAAGTCTTTCAGGACCGGATTCCTGAATAAACTGAGCATCCTTTACAGCTTCTTCCATGCTTGTTGTAAACTGGATTCTTGCAAGAACCGCATCCTTGTCTTCAATTGCACCGTTTTCAGCAAGGAATTCAAGGTTGCTTACGATTGTCTTCTTATCGTTTGCAAATACCGGCAACATTCTTAATATCTGCTACTTTCATTATTCACACCTCTGTAAAAAAGTTCATTTAAAAGTTTCTTTATTAAGCCGCCCAAAGCTGGCATCATAAAATGTCAGCTCTGAACGATTCTACATTTATTTTTATCTTACAGTAATTCAAATACTGCTGCTGCGCCCATACCGCCGCCGATACACATTGTAACAAGAGCTGTTGTCTTCTTGTTATCCTGAAGGTAATCAAGTGCTTTACATGTAAGGAATGCACCTGTTGCGCCCATTGGATGACCAAGAGCCATTGCGCCGCCGTAAGGATTAACCTTTTCAGGATCCATTTTCAGAACTTTGATACATGGAATAGCCTGAGCAGCGAAAGCTTCGTTCAGTTCGATGACATCCATATCATCAATTGTCTTGCCGGCACGTTTCAGAGCCTTTGGTACAGCATAGATTGGTCCAAGACCCATCATTGTAGCATCACAGCCTGCAACACCGAAGGATACCATCTTTGCAATTGGTTTGATACCAAGTTCTTTTGCTTTGTCAGCAGCCATTAATACAACGAATGCTGCAGCATCAGATGTCTGTGAAGAAGTAGCAGCTGTAACTGTACCGCCTTCTTCAGCTGGGATGAAGCAAGGTTTAAGACCTGCAAGTGTCTCCATTGTTGTTGTTGGACGGATACCTTCGTCTTCTGTAACAACTTTTTCGTTGCCATCCTTGTCAACAACAGTTACAGGGATGATAGATGGAGCAAATTTGCCTTCCTTCTGAGCTTTTGCAGCTTTCATGTTGGATTCGTAAGCCATACGGTCCATTTCTTCTCTTGTTACGCAACAACAGTTACAGGGATGATAGATGGAGCAAGTTTGCCTTCCTTCTGAGCTTTTGCGGCTTTCATGTTGGATTCGTAAGCCATACGGTCCATTTCTTCTCTTGTTACGCCGTAGTTCTTAACGATGTTTTCAGCTGTCATACCCATGCCCATGTAAGCACCTGGCGCATGCTCATTTAACCATGCATCCTGGAATTCTACAGGATATGGTGCGTATGTATCTGTCATACTTTCAACACCACCGGCTACGATAACATCACCCTGACCGCAAGCGATTGCATTGGCACCTGTTGCGATAGCCTGAAGACCTGAAGAACAGAAACGGTTAATTGTATGACCTGCTACGCATTCCGGCAGTTCTGCTCTTGCGCAAACACTCTTAGCAATATTCATAGATGTTGTACCGTGCTGTACTGCACAACCCATGATAACATCTTCGATTTCAGAACGATCTAACTGAGGCACTTTGTCCAGTACACCCTTTAAAACCTGTGCGGAATATTCGATTGGGTGAGTACCTGCGAAAGAACCTTTTCTTGATTTACAAACTGCTGAACGACCATATGCAACAATAACAACTTCTCTGCTCATTTTGCAAAACCTCCTAATAATCTTTATGAAATCATTCGTGATATCTGTTGAAACGATATCTTGTTTTTCGTATTTCTTTTCATAGTTAGCATACCACATTTCTTTTTGACACTGAAATAACCCTTTTCGGCACGTTTATACAAAAACTGAATAACCATAAATATGGTAGAAACGGGCTTTTGGCACGCAGTGTCTTTTTTAGATCAGACAGCGATTTCGCCGTAATTTCCACCTAATCGAAAAAAGGCACCCGATTCATTACTGAACCGGATGCCCGAATTTCAATTAGTCTGTGATATATGGCATTAAAGCGATATGTCTAGCTCTCTTGATAGCTGTTGTAAGCTTTCTCTGATGTTTAGCACAGTTGCCTGTGATTCTTCTAGGAAGAATTTTACCTCTTTCAGAGATATATCTCTTTAACTTGTTTGTATCTTTGTAATCAATAACTGCATTCTTATCTACACAGTATACACATACTTTTTTTCTTCTACGCATAGGTCTTCTCTTCATCTGAGTGCCTCTGCCTTCTTCTTTATTGTATGGCATATCAAAACCTCCTTCTCAAATTCAATTCTTTCTGTTATTCATTCATAACAGATCATGTCCTATTTTAGCTGAATGGCAATTCCTCATCAATGCCATCCGGAATGTTCATAAAACCATCCGATGGTGCCTGACTTGGTACAGGTCTGCCGGACTGCTGATAACCACCGCCATACTTATTATTGGCTGCAAAATAACTGCTGTTCCGATCACTTGCTGCTTTGCTCGCCATCCGGAATGTTCATAAAACCATCCGATGGTGCCTGACTTGGCACAGGTCTGCCGGACTGCTGATAACCACCGCCATAATTATTATTGGCTGCAAAATCACTGCTGTTGCGATCACTTGCTGCTTTGCTCTCGGCAAATTCCTGTTCTTCAACAATAATATCTGTTGTATAGACTCTCACACCGTCTTTGTTGGTGTAACTGCCTGTCTGGATTCTGCCTGTGATCACAATGCGAATGCCCTTATGAAAATACTTCTCTGCGAACTCAGCCTGACGGCCAAAAGCAACGCAGTTGATAAAATCGGCATCCGGCTCACCGTCACGCTTAAATGTACGGTTCACTGCCAGTGAGTAACGGGCAACTGCTGTTGAGCGCTCACCCTGTGAATATCTGATCTCCGGATCTCTGGTTAATCTTCCCATCAAAATAACTTTATTCATTTAGACTTACCCCTTTTCTAATTAAGCGTCCTGTCTAATGCATAAGTATCTGATTACATTCTCCATAATACGGACACGCTGTTCAACTTCGTTTGGACAGTTTGAATCGGATTCGAAAGTGATGAAGTAGTAGAAACCTTCTTTCATCTTCTGAATTTCGTAAGCAAGTCTCTTCTTGCCCCATTCGTCAACGTTAGTAACAACGCCACCAAAACGAGCGATAACTTCCTTGATCTTCTCGATGCTTGCTGCTCTTTCTTCATCTTCGATCTTTGTAGTAAGAACTACTGCTAATTCGTATTTGTTCATGCTAGTGCACCTCCTTCTGGACTTCACGGCCCTCCCATTGTGGAGAGCAAGGAATTAATATATAACATATCACAGTTATCCAGTTTACCATAAAAAAAAGTGCAAAGCAAGCACTTTTTTTCATAATTATGATATAAAATTTTCGTAACTGTTCAGAGCTAACCTCCAAAATGCTACGTATTTCGTCACCTATCGGGTAATCTTCATTTCTTCCCCATTTCTCTCCAGTCTCCGAATGTTCTTCTCCACCAACTTGCGAGCCATCATCACCTGATGCTCACAGCCGCAGCACTTTAATCTGAAATCCGCACCACTTCGAAGCACTTCCCAGTCAAAACTGCCGCAGGGATGCTTCTTCTTCAGCCGTACGATGTCGCCTGTTAAAATCTCCATTATGTGCCTCCTTGTATAGTTGTATCATCCACGCTATTTGCAAAGTATATGCCAAATTCTACTCACTTGTCGCCCTTTAAGTATAACGAGGATTTCTTCAGATGACAAGGCATTATCTGTTTTCTACTCTATTTCCATCCATTCTTCTATCGAATAATAAGTCCTTCCTTCAAAACGAGCACTCTTTTCCTCTATACATTTTCAATAATATATGCTACATTGTAAATCGAACATCCTTATTTAACATTCAAATACTTCAACCCGGTAATTGCGGCTGCTATCTTGAATTGAATATAGAAATTAACCGTTCACAGAAGGTGCTTCTAATGCCTCCGGTACTTAGGTGGTGTCTTTTACCACCTTATGTACCGCTGAGAGCATTAGGCAGTGCGAACGTGCCTGCTGTGAACGGCTAATTTCTATATTCTATCAATACACTGTTTCGCAATTACCGGCCGAAAATTTATTTTTGGAGGAATTTACAATGCAGCATTCACTTAATCAGGTGCGCATGATTGCCACTGACATGGACGGCACTCTGCTGAACAGTCAGGACCAGATGCCCCGTGATTTTTTTGATATACTTAATCAAGTTCACAAACTCGGAATTCTTTTTGTCATTGCCAGCGGGCGTCCATACCCAACCCTTGCCATGCAGTTTGAAAGCTGCATGGACAAGCTTGTTTTTATGGCTGAAAACGGCGGATGTCTCGTCAACGGCGACCAGCTGGTTCATCAGGACATTCTTGATACGGATGCCCTTTCTTATCTTCTCGGGCGCTGCCGTCAGGTTCCCGGCGCCATTCCGATTCTCTCCGGTTTCAAAACGGCCTATCTCTTCGATCAGACATCGGATGATGCCCGCAAAGAAATAGGCCGTTACTATAAGAAAGTTCAGTATATCCATGATATCTCTGAAATTGATGCCCCAGTAAGCAAAGTGACTGTCTGTGACTTCAAAGGTGCCGAAAGCAATTCATTTCCGGCCCTGTCTGATGTCCGTGCACCTTTTAAAGCTACTCTGGCCGGATACATGTGGACAGACCTCAGTCTTGCCACCACAAACAAAGGCCGCGGACTCGCTGCACTTCAAAAAAATTATGGCATTTCACCGGATGAAACCATGGTTTTCGGAGACTATCTCAATGATTATGAAATGATGAAACAGGGCTATTTCAGCTACGCTATGGCCAATGCTCACCCTGATTTAAAAGCCATCAGCAACTTTGAGACATTGTCAAATGATGAAGATGGTGTACTGTACATCATTCGTCAGCTCATTCACAGCAGACAATAAACGGCGGAGATTTCGATAATTAAAGAACCCACTTCTCAATGGCCGCAGCAACACCATCCTCATCATTCGACAGTGTAACGTCATCTGCCATGGCCTTAATCTCTTCATCGGCATTTCCCATAGCCACTGCCAGGCCTGCTGCCTCAAACATGGTTCTGTCATTCATCGTGTCCCCACAAACCATGATCTGTTCCGGCATAATTCCAAGTTTCCCGGCCAATTTCAGCAGACTATGACCTTTATTGGCTGTCGCAGCAGTGATTTCCACATTAAAACTATTGCCGAATACCACACTAAGCTCCGGGTCATTATGCATTTCATCAAACAATTGCTGTCTCAAGATCATATCATCAAAAGAGGCCAGCATTTTCTCTATATTAAACTTTCCCGAATAAACCCGTTCCCGCAAATCATCCACCGGTATTCTGGAAACCTTAATATACTCCTTGAACCAATCCGGGAAGTTTTTATAAACATGAAGTGCTCTGTTATAACTTTTTCTGTCAGCATAGGACTTTCCATCATGATAAAACTCAATCAGCGCATCTATCTGAATTAAATGATCAATGACTCTGCATGCCGTCTTATAAGGTATAAAATCCGCATAGATAATACTGTCCTCCCACAAATCAACAACCGCTCCGCCATTGGAAGTCAGTGCATAACGCACCCCTGGAATTGAAGTAAAGCTCTCCGGCAAACCGGTCTTTTGCCGTCCGGTGGCAGGCATGACAATTACACCCTTTTTAATTGCTGCCGCAATCGCTTCCCTTGTTCTCTCTGTTATGACCTTCTCTGAATTAAATGTGGTACCATCCAAATCCAATGCTACAAGCTTAATCTCTCTCTCCATTCTGTACTCCTACAATAAAACATCTGCATCCAAAAATCTAAGAACAATATGTAATAGGAAATTCTAACGGAATTTCCTAATTACACAAAAAAAGACTTGATATTCATCAAGTCTTTGAGTTGCGGGGGCCGGATTTGAACCAACAACCTTCGGGTTATGAGCCCGACGAGCTACCGGGTTGCTCTACCCCGCGATATTCTGTTACGACTTATCTGTCCCATAAGTCGTAAATCATTATATCGCGATTATAGAGTATTGTCAACCGTTTTTTATAACTTTTTTGATATTTTCTTAAAAGTCATCCTTATAAATCCGTTTTTAACTGTTTTTGGCACTGTACGACTTTGATAAAAAATACGATGCCTGGCAATTGATGATTCTCTGTTAGATACTACTGAATCTCTGAAGTCATAAACCCATACTGTGCATCTCCGTATTCCCAGCTGACGGTGACTTCATACACATATCCCGGCTCCACATCTCTGACAACAAACTCTCCGTCAACACTCTTTTCTACATTGACTTCTTCTGCCAATGCATCCAAATCATCATCCACAGAAGCCGGATATTTATCTGAATTCCAACGGCGCACAGTCACCTTTGTCGGTGTCAGATCACAGCTGATGGTAAAGTCCGTCTTACCTGCATCCATGGACATTTTCTCCAGATTCTCCCACTGCATCACTGCTGAACCGCATGCTGTCACTGTGTTATCTTCTGAACTGTCCGTTTCAGAATCGCCTGAAGGCGCTGTCCATGTAGAGTTGCCCGGCCCGCTCATCAATGACATGGTCTGACCAAGAGATGAGCTGTAGACAACACCCACTGTCGGGACTGTACTTGTATCCGGTTCAGCAAAAACCATATCAATGACATCCTGGTACTGCTTCACTTCATCTGCCGTACCCTCACCGGTAACGACCATCTTGCTGACTCCCGGATACTGCCCCGGGTAGCTCTCCAGCATAATGCCGTCTCCATAAATATTCACATAATCTCCGGCTTTTAAATTTTCAGATGTGATTTTTTTGCCGTCATTATCCTTCAGATCATTTGGAATAGATGTCGTAAACACCGTTCCGTTGTCTCTGTCTGCCAGAAGCCATGTGCCGTTCTTCCCTGCCAGCAAAATACAATGCTGCGCCGCTGAGACTTCATCACCGCTTAAATCACCTGTTTCCCTTTGATTGCCCGCTGTCTGACTCTCTGTCTGCGCTGCTGACTGGTTGTCAGTGGTCTGCGTGTTCTCTCTTCTTACTTTCTGTCCGCATCCTGCAATTAATGCTGCTGTCAGACATACCGCCATCAAAATACCCGTTAATTTCTTCATCAATATAAACCTCCTACATATCTGCTATCTTTTTGCTTCCAAAAAATTATTGTCCTTCTTGATTCATCTCAGGACTCGTACATCGTTGTGACAATAGATATACGTATGGCTTTATGATTTTTTATGGATAAATGAATATTTTTCTGTAAATGTTCAGAATCAATTACTTTCGAATGGCAGCTTCTGTACGAAAAGTCTCTTCCATCTTTCTGTTTTTGCCTCCTTAATTCATCCGATGTTTCATTTTCCTCAAATACATCAGACCTTTTAACTGTTATTTTCTTCAAATTGTGTTTTTTCTCTTATTTTTGCGTAAATACATCTGATGTATTTATCATATATTTATTCTGAAAAAAAGCAATACTGGAATTTTATCTAAATTATTATCTACTATTTTGTACATTTTAACCTTTTGACATTCCCTTTAATAACCATTATTATAATTTATAAGAAGAATAAATCCAAAGAAATGGAGAAAATCATAGGATGATTTCGTCACCAGAAGAAAAAAGTCTTCCACAGAAAATATCAGAAGACATTATCTCATTTATTTTAGAAGAAAAACTACAGCCGGGAGATAAGCTTCCTAATGAAACCGTCCTTTCCGAACATCTTAATGCCGGAAGGAGTTCCATCCGTGAAGCCATGAAACTCCTGGCTTCCAGAAATATCGTTACGATCCGCCAGGGCTCTGGTACCTATATTGCTTCATCCCCGGGGGTGGTGCAGGACCCACTGGGATTCACCTTTATCGGCAATAAACAGAAGCTGATTCATGATCTGCTGGAAGTGCGTTTTCTGCTTGAACCTTCCATTGCTGCAATGGCTGCTGCCCATGCCGATGAAAATGACATAAAAAAAATCACCGCACTTTGCGATGAAACGGAAGCATTATTAAAGAGGCATGATGATCACACACAAAAGGACATTGAATTCCACACAGCTATTGCATTGAGCAGCAAAAATGTTGTTGTTCCCCGTCTGATTCCTGTCATTAACAGCTCTATTCCGCTGTTTGGTGAAACAACCAGTGGGGCTCTGCACGAAGAGACAGTCGAAACACATCGAGAGATTGCAGATGCAATTGCCGGGCACGACCCGCTGCGCGCTCAGGATGCCATGTATCTTCATCTGGTATATAACCGTAAGAGAATCCTGCTTATTGAAAAGAATACCGATCAGATATAATTTCACATGTCTCAGCAGCCGCACCATCAAAAGAAGGAGAACATTATGAACAAAATATGTAAATTCCTTACTCTTATTATTCTAATTGTTGTCGTTCTCCTGTTTGGGATTTATCAGTATCGCACCTTCATTCAAACAGAGATTTACCAGGAGAATTCTGAACATCTTCTGGCAACCTATGAACAGGTCAACCGGACCTTTACGCTGTTTACGCAACGCAACTGGAATGTCCTGTCTGACTGGGATGAATATCTGCAGTGTATATCAGATGCTGAGAATACTGAAACGGTATGGCATGATTTTGCAGACCGGAAAAACAACTGGCAATACAGTGATTTCTATATGTTTAACGAACACTGTGATTTTCTTACAGCCAACAACCGGAAAGGCACTGCAGACAGTATCCGGAACTGTTTTCAGGAAATGTACAGCTTCGAATGCCCCACTATTTCTGACTATACTGCCAGCAGCGGCAAACATAAGGTCGTCTTTGCGATTCCGTTGAGCCATCCATTTTGCCTTAATAATATAACCTATACAGGCGTCGCTGTCAGTTACGATGTCACTACAGTAGAGGACATGATATCTAATAATGTATATGGCGACAAAAGCAGCTGTTATCTCGTCAATGCAAAGGGACACGTCATTCTTTCTCTGGAATCTCAATCGGAGTTTCTGTCAGAACATGAGAATCTGTTTACCTTTCTGAAGGACAATGCCGTATTTTCAGAGAACACATACGATGCCGTTGAACATGACCTTCAGAAGGTTGTAAAAGGCCGTGCTAAATTTAACAGTCAGGGGACTTCATATTACATGGTCTACCAGCCTGTTGGTCTCAATGACTGGAGCATTCTCGGAATTGTGCAGACAGCTGCTGTCAATTCCCAGGATGAAAAAATAATGCATGTTACCATTGCTGCAATCACCATACTTGCCGCCTGCCTGCTTCTTTTACTTCTCAGGCTGTCGTCTTTAAACGCAAAATACAAGCTGAAGCAGCAGGAATTACTGCATCAGGCTCTAAAAGCCCAAAAAGAGCAGACCGATCAGTTATTTTACGGAATGACCTGCATTGTGGATCGCTACACAGTCGTTGACCTGATGAATGACAGATATGAATACCATGAATACAGCAGCAACAGCCTGTATCCCGAAACCGGCTCCTATCAGGATCTGCTCGATACGGTTGCAAGAAACTATATCGTATTATCCGATACAGAAAATATAAAAATAAGCCATCTGCTGAACAAAGAATACCTGCAGAAAGTGCTGCATAAAGGAAACGGTATCATGAAAATCGAATACAGCAAACGAACAGAAAATGTTTACAAAATTATGAATGTCGTTGCTGTAGAATGGGATGAAGCAGGTATCCCGCAAAAAGTCATGATGATTGCACAGGATATCGGCAAACGACATGAACTGGAGAATCTTGCCAACACAGATGGCCTGACCGGCTTATTCAACGAGCGTTATTTCAGTTCTGTCCTGCACCGCAAAGAACAGAAAAAGCTTCCTTTTGTTCTGTACTATCTTGATCTGGATCATTTCAAGCCTGTCAACGATACCTACGGACATGATATGGGCGATAAACTCCTGAAAGCAGTGGCAGAACGACTTTTAAAATGTATCCGCAGCAACGACTTTGCTTTTCGGATTGGCGGAGATGAATTTGCACTGATTATCAGTGCAGAAATGGAGGATTCACTCTGCATGCAGACGAAAATGCGCATCGTCCAGTCTCTGCTTCTTCCTTATGAAATTGACGGCAAGACACTGCATATCGGTGCCAGCTGCGGCTATGCTGTCTATCCTCTGGAAACAGAAGATACCGGCAAAATCCGTATTCTTGCAGACCAGCGGATGTATGCAGAAAAAAAAGAAAATCATCGGAAAGCCGCAGAGTCTCAGTCCAAAGATCCTTCTCCAAATGACTGAGTGCAAAAGAGGGGCTGTCGGGAAATGTAATTTTTCATCCCGACAGCCCCTGCTGCATTATCTTCTGATGCATCACAACGAGCATCAACTTTCTTCTAACTCTCTTCTATGACGTTCTTTTATTCTCATACATCCGTTTGTCTGCCTGGCAAATGGCCTCCATTATCGGATGGACACCACAGACACCGCCGATACTGACTGACAGATGCAAGGTCGGATATTCTGTAAATACAATATTCGCCACAGCTTCTTTGATTCTTTTGTTCTTCTCTGCCATATCGTTCTCCGACATCTTCGGAAAGAGCAGCAAAAATTCATCTCCGCCATAGCGAACCAGTATATCACTGCTACGGATACAGGACTTGATAGCTGCTGCAATATCTCTCAGCACCACATCCCCCGCCGGATGGCCATATGTATCATTCACCTGTTTGAACTGATTCACATCTATAATTTCCACACATTCCATGCCCTCCATATGAGTGAGATATGTCTCAAAATAGCGTCTGGAATATGTAGCTGTCAATGGATCCAGGAACAGTTTTCGACTCTCTCCACGACTTTTATCCAACAAAAACCTTGTTCCGTTTGCATCGATCCAACGTCCTTCATTCATCTTGGACAGCATTTCCATAACACACGGTGTTCCGTTAATACAAAGATATTTGGAAACGACATAATACATATCTGTCTTGGTAAACTCCAGCTTATTCAGCATTGTCTTCTGAGACAAAGCACGGGTCGAAATACAGTTTGTACAATTCCCCCCTGTCTCCCAGAAAGCCGCACAATGCTGGTCGGTTTTCCTCAATGTTCCATTATGATCCAATTCCAGCACTGCATTAGCTGTCGGATCTACAAGCCGAACAATGTCAAAAATCTTCCGAAGCTGATCAACAATAGCCTTTACTGCCATTCCATCTGCTGTATCACTTTCTGCAAGGCCATCCAGAATTGGGATATCTGCCGACACCTCCTGCGGCCTGACCAGCTGCCCGACTGCTCCGATATAATGTTCCGGGGACAGATCCGACCAGAGCGAATGTACCCTCAGATCACACCACTCATACTCATTTCCCTTTGGCATCATGATACTCATTGAAAATTCCCTGTTCTCCGGTGTCGTTGCATCCAATGCGTCTTTCAACCGGTGAAAATCCTTCTGACTCAGGCAGGTAAAGCAATTGGTATCTGCAACATTTTTGACCGTATAACGGTACTGCGGCGGTTCATCCCAATTAGTAACATTGACCAGTCTGGAAACAGAATCATAATCAAATTAAATTCCACCTTTTAATGAGGCAAAAAAATTCATCCGCTCCTGCATGGATTCCAGCATATGCTGAGAACGTTCACTGCTTGGTATCTCCGTTTTATTCATAATTTCCGTGGTCAGACGGTCTGCTTCACTGCGGTAGAGAGAATCTCCTGCGTCATACTGTGCGTCCATTCTGAGCCTCGGTGCAATATCCTGCAGGCACTTTAAAAGCAGCGGATTAAAGGCACCACATTCACCGGCCAGAATCATATCCAGTGCCGTTTCATGATCATATGCATCCTTATAACATCTCTTGCTGGTCAGTGCATCATAAACATCTGCCAATGCAACCACCTGTGCCGCGATAGGAATCTGCTCTCCAATGAGTCCATCCGGGTAGCCGTGTCCATCCCACCGTTCATGGTGCCATCTGCAGATTTCTCCGGCAATGCGCAGCAACGGTTTTTCCATTTTTGTCGTCATCTGATTGATAATATCCGCACCAATCGTTGTATGTGTCTTTATAATGCTGAATTCCTCCCGGGTCAGTTTTCCCGGCTTGTTTAAAATACTTTCAGGAATACTGATCTTGCCAATATCATGCAAGGCGGAGGCTGTTGTAATCATAACAATATCTGACTCGGACAGATGATATTCATCCGTCTTCTGAACCAGTCTGCGCAGCAGAAGTTCTGTAGCTGTACGAATATGAAGAATATGTTCTCCGCTCTCACTGTTCCGGAATTCCACAACATGACTCAAAATTCCAATCATCAGATTATTGTTCTCTTCTTTTTCATAAATCTGATCTGCAACCATCTGCATCAACCTTTTCTGATTGGCATACAGATTGAGTATATTCTGTACACGTCTTCGCACTATAAACGCATCAAATGGCCTGCGGATATAATCTTCCGCTCCAAGGATATAAGCCCGTTCTATGACATCTTTCTTCTCCTCTGAGGATATCATGATTACAGGTATATCATTAATCCAGTGAAATGTATTCATCCGGTCCAGTACCTGAAAGCCATTCATTTCCGGCATATTAATATCCAGAAGCATCAAATCTATATTCATATCCTGCTGCAGAATATGAATAGCCTGACGCCCATTTTCCGCCTGCACATATTCGTATTCATCACCAAGAATCACCATCAGAATCTCCCGATTCATCTCTGCATCATCAACAATCATGATTTTCGCTTTTGTCTTCATGGATTCTGCCTCTTTTCTTCTGTATATTTACCCATCATCCGTTTCATAATCCGCTTTTTAATCAGGTCAAACCTTTTCTGATTGTTCCCCATTTACAGAAGCAGACATCGTCTCTGTCTGCATTAAACTTATAAGTGCTTTTTCAGGTAGCGGTTTCGAGAAATAATATCCCTGAATCATATCCACACCCCATCTGCTGATCAATTCCATCTCTTCTCTTGTCTCCACGCCTTCCGAAACAATATGATAGTTCATTTTGCGGAATGTTTCCACAACACTCTGGTAAAACTGCGCGCGCTTCTCATCATTGCAGATATCAAAAAGAAGTGAGCGGTCAAGCTTGATGGTAGAAAACGGAAGCCGCATCACCGTATTCAGATTGGCATATCCCGAGCCAAAATCGTCCAGACACAAACGAATACCTGCTGCTGTCAATCCGTCCACAACCATTCCCAGACTGGCGCTGTACTCTGTTGCAACTGTTTCAGTAATCTCAAACTGTATCCACTCATGCCTGATCTCATATTCATCCATCATACGGATAAAATGACTGCTGCAGTCATTCCGCATCAAATCCAGAGACGACAGATTCACCTTTACGTTCAGCAGGCGTGACATCAATTCCCTGTTTTCCTTCAGGAATCTGCAGATACGTCTGAACTGCATATCTGTAATCTGTTCAATCATATGATTCTTTTCTGCAATCTGAATAAACACATCCGGTGCAATCCAACCCAGTTCCGGATGATACAGGCGGCTCAGCGCCTCCACGGTAATAAATCTTCTTTCCCTGGTAGAATATACCGGTTGATAGTATACTTCAAAGAGATCTTCCTCAATTGCTTTGTGAAGATACTGTTCCACCCGTTTGTAATACATAAAACCATTCATTGTCTGGCGGTCATCCTGTATCACTTCTGTCAGTCCGCTCTGCGGTGTCAGAGACTCCAGATATTCCGCATATTCCATGATCAGACCGCTTTCTTCAAGCTTCTGAGCATTGATAATGCCGCTTATAATTACCGGAACAGCGATATTTTTATCTTCCACATCCAACACCTTATTTACATCAAACAGCCTCTTCAATTTGGCAAAATAATATTCATATTCTTCCAGAGAAGAAGTCAGCACAAGAAAGCGCTTTCCGGTAATACGGGTCACCTTCTGACCACAGAGCGCTCCAAGCTGTCCGGCTATCTGCTGCAAAATAGAATCTCCCCCCTGTACCCCTGCTACCCTGTTAATATGCTTCAGCTGATACAGATATACTGTAATAATATGAAAAGATTTTCCTGACGCAATGAGTTCGCCCATCTTTCGTGTCAGATAAAGATGATTATATAAGCCGGTCAGACTGTCCAGATTGGCATTTGGATTGTTGATCGTAATGAACAATGCCAATATACCAAGACTCATTCCAAATCCAGTCATCAAAAGTGACTGACAAAACATCTGCAAGACCACACCGACACCGGATATCACAAAAATCTCCAAAAGTATTTTTTCTTTTTGAGGCCCAAGCTTTTTGCGCCAGAGCAGAATAAGCAATAATGCCACTGCAAAATGCCCCAACGCACTGACATACATCAGCAGATACCATGGTCCTTTCACATATCCCGCTGTCACATCAAAAGAAAAAAGCTTTTCCGTAAATGGATTTGTCAGAATCACACTAATCAGAACAAGGGTTGGCACACCGGATATAAACATCTTCTTAGCTGAAATGATTTTCTGCTCATGCAATGTCTGAATGTAAAAAATAAATGTAACGGGAAGCAAGGCCTGCAGCAGATAAAATATCGTTGTCACGATGACTGCGGCATTTTCCATATCGCTGTTGTATGAAGTAATATAGTAATTAGTGAAAAATTCAGCAACAACATCTGCCGTTCCAAGAACAGCAAAGAAAAGAAATACCCGGTTATTCAGATCCTCTGCTCTTTTCTGTCCCAGAAAATGCCACAAAATCAGCAGCAAAATAACCATTGCCGAAATCAGAAAATCCATGTTGTAAATCATATCTGTCCTCCGCCGTGTTTCATTTATAAGAAAACATCATTCTGTCTGCCTGCATTTTCCAGTCACTGATAGAAAGCAGTGTTCCATCCGCTTTCCTCAGGTAACTGCAGCCAAATTCCAGTTGAACAGGATACCTGCTTCCGGATTCTTTTTTCATCTCATTCCTTATCATCTGCTCCCACTCTTCCGGTCTCTTCTGCGGACGAGTCACCACAATTGCAAACTCATCACCGGCAATACGAAAACATTCTGTATGCTGCTCACATGCGTCACTTTCTGCCGCCTGAATGCTCCGGGCAGTCCGAATAACTGCTTCATCGCCTATCTGCATCCCATATGTATCGTTAATCGTTTTCAAATTGGCAATATCTATAAATATAAGCAAAGCATTTTCCAACAGCATTGCATCCTGCTGAAGTTGATCCAGCTGCTGTTCAAATGCCTTTCGATTCTTCATTCCCGTCATCCGGTCTTCTATAGACATCCTTTCATATACGGCCTGTTCCATACGATACTGAATATCATTGGATACTTTACAAAGCAGTCCCCAGAACAGAAAAGAAATAAAAAGTAAAATACCAAACTGAAAAAGCGCATTATACCAGTAGATGGCGTACATCCAATATAAAGCCAGGGCAATCACTCCGCTGATGCCCAACACGCCAAATGCCTTCAGACAAAGCTCCAGCTCCTGCGTCTGATGCTTTTGATATTCTCTCCATAGAAGAATGGCCATCGCTGCAACACCTGTAAATAATATCAAATGCGTTACAAACAGCATATTTTTAAAAGGAACCGCAAACCAAATATTCACGATGCCCTGTCCTATCGCATTCCCATAAAAAAGTAAAATCCATATCTCCGGAATCCATTGATTTTCCTTACTTACCGTATTCTGTATAAAATGCAGCATCGGCACTGACATCAGCATAAATGCATAGAAAGACACTAAACTTCCTGCTGCACTATGCTTCCCATACATCTGGTAAATTCCAGAATCCAATATACACCATAAGCTGCATATAATCAAAAAAACTGCGACATTCACAAAACGTTTTTCGACAAGCTGCCGATGTCTGGTATAAAGGAAAATACTTACGGCGACAATTCCCAATCCCAGCATACTGACGATCATTAAAATCGAAAAAGCAGAGGCCTGAAGATGTCTCACGACAATTGCAGAAAAACTGCCAAGTATCGGAACCCGTATATCAAGACTTCTACCTGCTGTTCCCTCATAAATAAAGCATAGCGGTTCCTGCCCCGTCTCCTCCGGCAGGCGGACATCTGCCCACATCTTTCCTTTCATCTGTTTGTTCTTCTGGAACTGGTTATCCGCATAATGATAAAGAATACGCTCCCCTGTCCTGATTTCCAGATTATCCTGTATTCCTCTTGTGGATACAATTAGTCCCCTGTCATCCTCTGTCAGAGTATCATTATAAAGAATTACTTTTCCTTCCGCATCCGCAGTCACAGAACAAGGCAGTTCAAGTTCAATCCTTTTCCCGTCCTTCATCTGATACCACCCACTGCAGAGTGACCGGATGCTTCCCCTCTCCGTTCTTGACTGATAGTATATTCCGATCAAAAAGGACATGAAAGCCACTACAATGATAACACAGACAATTTCGATTTTTTTCCATCCCGGAACCTTTTTCATAACACTTCCTCGTCTACATCCGTAACAACGCATGATTTTTGTGCTTTTGCAGCATACATCAGTTTATCCGCACGCTCAACAGCCTGCTCAATCTCCTCGCCTTGGGCAATAACCCCTCCGATACTCGTAGAAACATGCATTTTCCCATATTCAGGCACTTCCGACTGATAAATGAACTGATGTATCTGAAGCAGCTTTTGATGAAAAACCTGAGACTGCATTCCCGGCATAAGCAACAGGAATTCATCGCCGCCATAACGAATCAGAATATCATCCCGGCGTATCACACTCTTAATTGTCATAACCGTTGTCTGCAACACAAGGTCACCCGCATGATGTCCATAGGTATCATTATACGCTTTAAAATTGTCCAGATCCATCATCGCAATTCCGGTATTCTTACTTACAGATATCATCTTCTCTTGGAAAAACCGCCGATTATAAGCCCCTGTCAATGAATCATGATAAATCTTCTCATTGTAATAGGCCAGCCGTTCCGGTATCTGATCGGACTCCAGCAATGCCTGTAGAATTTTTTCATCAACTTCCTGCTTAATCTTTATCACGTAAGGCTTCCCGTCTATTTCTATACGCTTTGCCTTTACAAAGAAAATATCTTCCTTCAGGTACTCAATCTCACAGTATGTTTCCTCACTATCCATCGTGTCATATCCACTTTCCAATCTGACTACAGTAAAAAACTCTCTGATACATTTCATCATTTCCAACACATCCTGCATTGTCATACTGTCTGTATCCTTCACTCTCTTCTGACATCCTTTCTATACGAATTTGTGGCTATCAAATTCTATGCAGCTACAACAGTACATCATAAGGGCTTATGATTTTCATTGCTTGTAAAAGTACTAAAAATCGTCTGTATTTTACTAAAAAAGCAAAAAGTCACCTGCGCTCTACAGGTGACTGAAAAAAAACAAAACAAAAAACAACGGTAATTCTTTATCGCAACCGGCTGACATAG
>OBHX01001616.1_pt1 | contig 18877 bp, 20 predicted proteins | sample 1519331 | NCBI WGS metagenome assembly OBHX01 (sample SAMEA2602897, study PRJEB22501) | metagenome
TGATGCTCTCTGCCAACAACCTGCTGCGTCCTCAGGACGGCGGCCCCGTCACCGTGCCTACTCAGGATATGGTGTTGGGTTCCTACTACCTGACCATTGAGCGGTTTGAAAACGGCATGTGCCAGCTGGAAAACGACGAGTATTGGCCCACAGGCATCGACTTCGCCCTGGCCGGCAAGACCTATGACGAGCTCACCGATGAGGAAAAGGCCAACAACCCGCTGAATATCTATCGTGATGAGGACGAGGTGCTCATGGCCTATAACGACCACGTCATCGGCATCCACCAGCCCGTCTGGGTCCGGGTGGAGAAGGAGCTGAACGGCGAAAAGGTGCGGCATGTGGTCCGGGGCACCGCCGGGCGCATCATCTTCAACCGCAACATCCCCCAGGATCTGGGCTTTGTGAAGCGGGTCAATGAGGACGGCACCCCCACCGACAAGTATTTCGACTACGAGATCACCGAGGTCTGCGGCAAGAAGCTGCTGGGCAAGATCGTTGACCGCACCATCAAGCAGTACGGCTTCACCGTGGCTGCCGAGGTGCTGGATAATATCAAGGCCACCGGCTATAAGTATTCCACCCGTGCTTCCATTACCATCTCCATCTCCGACATGACTGTGCCCGAGAAGAAGTACGAGCTCATCGCCGAGACCGAGCAGCGGGTGGTGGACATCGAGGATCAATACAACATGGGCTTCATCACCGACGAGGAGCGCTACAAGCTGGTGGTCCGCGAGTGGGAAAAGACCACCGCCGACGTTACTGACGCCCTGACCGCCAACATGAACAAGTACAACCCCATCTTCATGATGGCGGACTCCGGCGCCCGTGGTTCCATGAAGCAGATCCGTCAGCTGACCGGTATGCGCGGCCTGATGGCCAACACCGCCGGTAAGACCATCGAGATCCCCATCAAGGCAAACTTCCGTGAGGGTATGTCCGTGCTGGACTACTTCACCTCCTCCCGTGGCGCCCGTAAGGGTCTGGCCGATACGGCTCTGCGTACCGCAGACTCCGGTTATCTGACCCGCCGCATGGTGGACGTGTGCCAGGATGTCATCATCCGTGAGGATGACTGCGGCGTGGACAAGGGCATCGTGGTGTCCGAGATCAGCGAGAACGGCCAGGTCATCGAGAAGTTCTCCGAGCGTGTCAAGGGCCGCTTCCCGGTGCGGGACATCCTGAAGCCCGGCACCGACGAGGTGCTGATCTCCAAGGATCACATGATGACCGAGGACGACGCCGCCCTGCTGGAGAAGTTCGATATCCACTCCGCCGAGATCCGCACCGTGCTGACCTGCAAGGCCCACAGCGGTATCTGCGCCAAGTGCTACGGCATGAATCTGGCCACCTCCAAGCCGGTGGGACCCGGCGAGGCCGTGGGCATCATCGCCGCACAGTCCATCGGTGAGCCCGGTACCCAGCTGACCATGCGTACCTTCCATACCGGCGGCGTGGCCGGCGGCGACATCACCCAGGGTCTTCCCCGAGTGGAGGAGCTGTTTGAGGCCCGCAAGCCCAAGAAGATGGCCACCCTGTCCGAGATCGGCGGCAAGGTCCGCTTCGAGGATGCCACTAAGGGCAGCCTGCTGAACATCATCGTCACCGCTGACGACGGCGACACCCGGACCTATTCCATGCCCCACACGGGCTTGCAGGTGCGGGACGGCGATGTCATCGAAAAGGGCAAGCAGCTGCAGGACGGCGCGCTGAACCCCCACGACGTGCTGCGCATCCGCGGCGCCAGCGCCGTGCACAACTACCTCATTCAGGAGGTTCTGAAGGTGTACCGTCAGCAGGGCGTGGATATCAACGATAAGCATATCGAGGTCATCGTCCGCCAGATGATGCGCAAGGTCCGGGTGGAGGAAGCAGGGGATACAGGCCTGCTCTCCGGCGCCATGGCCGATGTGCTGGAGGTGGAGCACGAGAACGCCAAGGTCCGCGATCGCATCGCCGCTGGTGAAGTGAACGCCGAGACCGGCGAACCTCTGAAGGAAGCCACCTACACCCAGCTGCTCATGGGTATCACCAAGGCCTCCCTGGCCACGGATTCCTTCCTGTCCGCCGCGTCCTTCCAGGAGACCACCAAGGTTCTTACCGAAGCTGCCATCAAGGGCAAGGTGGACCACCTGGTGGGTCTGAAGGAGAACGTCATCATCGGCAAGCTCATCCCCGCCGGCGCGGGCCTCACCGCCTACCGCCACTTTGCCGAGGAGCTGGTTCCCGAGAAGGAGGAGCCGGAGCACGAGGTGCAGATCATCTCCAACGCTGTAGCAGCTGCCCACAGTGAAGAATGATCCTGTGGCCCGACAGTGAAAGGCTCTGCCTGCCGTGCCTGCTGTGATAGAAAAAGGCCCCTGCCGCAAGGCAGGGGCCTTGAGACTGTCGGAAAACCACTCTGTTTTTTTCGACAAAAGGCCCCAAGTCTGCTGCATACAATTTGCCCGTCAGGGACGGACAGATTCCACGCGGGCAGCCTGAGAAGTATTTTCCCTCACGCACAGGTCGTGAGAGAAAATGATTTTAATTTTTACCGCCTCCTGGTGACAAGCACTGCGAGGTAATTTTGATACGCTGAAGGGCGGTGTCCATCCGGACACCGCCCCTTTTGCCTATTTCGCCGGAATTGAGGTGTAAATTTCAGTGAAATATACAAAAAAACTTCTGAATGCTCTTGACGCATTTTCAAGGCTATGCTATAATTCTATCTTGCGTGGGTAGCATCCTGCGGATTTTGTTATGCAAAAAACGGGAGGGACCTGCGTGGAGGAGACACACCGCCTGCATCCGGGCGTCACCGGCCTGCGCCAGACCCAGAAGGCCGTGGCCGGAGGACAGGCCCTGCGCGTGTTTCTGGCTAAGGATGCCGACCCCGCGCTGACGGAGCCGATACGGCGGCTGTGCCTGCAAATGGGCGTTCCCGTGGTGCAAGGGCTCACCATGTCCCGGCTGGGCCGCGCCTGCCGCATCGATGTAGGCTGCGCCGCGGCGGCGGAGCTGAAGCCGCAATGACTCGTTCCATCCGGAATAAAATCCTTTATTCCGTGGAAAATAGAGGGAGAAATTCTCCCGAGATCATTCTATAGAAAGGAGAAACTAAGCATGCCTACCTTTAATCAGCTGGTCAAGCAGGGCAGAAAGCAGACGACCTACAAGTCCAATTCTCCCGCTATGCAGAAGGGCCTGAACACTCTGAAGAACAAGGAAACCAACCTTTCCGCTCCTCAGAAGCGCGGCGTCTGCACTGCCGTGAGAACTGCCACCCCCAAGAAGCCTAACTCCGCTCTGCGTAAGATCGCCCGTGTGCGTCTGACCAACGGCTACGAGGTCACCGCTTACATCCCCGGCGTCGGTCACTCCCTGCAGGAGCACTCCGTCGTGATGATCCGCGGCGGCCGTGTCAAGGACCTGCCCGGCGTCCGTTACCACATCATCCGTGGTACGCTGGATACCCAGGGCGTCAACGGCCGTATGCAGGGCCGTTCCAAGTACGGTGCCAAGCGGCCCAAGAGCAAGTAATTCCCGCATGAAATGAGCTTTGCCGAAAAGGTTTATATATATCGTATGTACCTCTTTGGCAGGCCGTACAACAGCCTCTCCGGCTGTTGAGTACCTATGAAATCATATTTTTATGAAGGAGGGAAGCATAGTGCCCAGAAGAGGTAATGTTCCCAAGAGAGAGATCTTGCCCGATCCTATGTACAACTCCGTGCTGGTGACGAAGCTCGTCAACAGCATCATGTTGGACGGTAAAAAGGGCGTTGCCCAGAAGGTTGTCTACGGTGCCTTTGATATCATCAAGGAAAAGACCGAGAAGGAGCCTCTGGAAGTGTTCACCCAGGCTATGGAGAATATCATGCCCAGTCTGGAAGTCAAGGCCCGCCGTGTCGGCGGTGCCACCTATCAGGTCCCCATGGAGGTGCGTCCTGCCCGTCGTCAGACCCTGGGTCTGCGCTGGCTGACCGCATACTCCCGCGCTCGCAGCGAGCGCACCATGGCGGAGCGCCTGGCAGGCGAGATCATGGATGCTGCCAACAACACCGGCAGCGCTGTGAAGAAGCGTGAGGATACCCACAAGATGGCCGAATCCAACAAGGCATTCGCCCACTTCCGTTGGTAATCCCCGCAAAGAGAGAAAAAGGAGAACGGTATGCCGAGAAAGGTTACACTGGAAAATACAAGGAATATCGGCATCATGGCCCACATTGATGCAGGAAAGACCACCACGACCGAGCGTATTCTGTACTACACCGGCGTCAACTACAAGATCGGTGAAACGCACGAGGGTACGGCTACCATGGACTGGATGGAGCAGGAGCAGGAGCGTGGTATCACCATCACCTCCGCCGCTACCACCTGCTACTGGAAGGGCTCCAAGGATCAGTTCCCCCAGACCCGTATCAACATCATCGACACCCCGGGCCACGTGGACTTCACTGTGGAAGTGGAGCGTTCTCTGCGTGTGCTGGACGGATCCGTCACGGTCATGTGTGCCAAGGGCGGCGTGGAGCCTCAGTCTGAGACCGTGTGGCGTCAGGCTGACCACTACCATGTGCCCCGGATGATCTACGTCAATAAGATGGACATCACCGGCGCGGACTTCTACCATGTTCTGGACATGGTGCATGACCGCCTCAAGTGCAATGCCGTGCCCATTCAGCTCCCCATCGGTAAGGAGGATACCTTCAAGGGCATCATCGACTTGGTGGAGATGAACGCTGATATATATTACGATCAGCTGGGCAAGGACATGCGCGTGGAGCCCATCCCCGAGGACATGATGGACCTGGCCAATGAGTATCGTGAAAAACTGCTGGATGCCGTGTCCATGTTCGATGATGAGATCATGGAGATGTATCTGGAGGGTCAGGAGATCCCCACAGCCAAGATCCGCAAGGCCATCCGCCAGGCCACCGTGGCCGTGGAGATGGTGCCTGTGGTCTGCGGCTCTTCCTACCGCAATAAGGGCGTTCAGAAGTTGCTGGATGCCATTGTGGACTATATGCCCGCCCCCACCGATATCCCCGCCATCAAGGGCACCAACCCCAAGACCGATGAGGAGGAAGTGCGTCACTCTTCCGATGACGAGCCCTTCTCCGCTCTGGCCTTCAAGATCATGACTGACCCCTATGTGGGCCGGCTCTGCTTCTTCCGCGTTTACTCCGGTACGCTGAACACCGGCTCTGCCGTGCTCAACGCCACCAAGGGTAAGCGCGAGCGTGTGGGTCGTCTGCTGCAGATGCACGCCAACCACCGGGAGGATCTGGAGACAGTTTATTCCGGCGACATTGCCGCCGTGGTGGGCCTGAAGAACACCACTACCGGCGACACTCTGTGCGATGAAAAGCACCCGGTGATTCTGGAATCCATGGAATTCCCCGAGCCTGTGATCCGCGTGGCCATCGAGCCCAAGACCAAGGCCGGTCAGGAGAAGATGGGCATCGCTCTGGCCAAGCTGGCCGAGGAGGATCCCACCTTCCGGGCCTACACCGACGAGGAGACGGGTCAGACCATCATCGCCGGTATGGGTGAGCTGCATCTGGAGATCATCGTGGACCGTCTGCTGCGTGAGTTCAAGGTAGAGGCCAATGTGGGCGCTCCTCAAGTGGCTTACAAGGAGACCGTCCGCAAGAAGGTCAACCACGAGACCAAGTACAAGCGCCAGAGCGGTGGCTCCGGCCAGTACGGTCACGTGAAGATCACGCTGGAGCCCAACGAGTCCGGCAAGGGCTACGAGTTTGTCAATGCCGTCGTGGGCGGCGCCATTCCCAAGGAGTATATCCCCGCCATCGACGCCGGTATTCAGGGCGCCATGCAGGCGGGCGTGCTGGCCGGCTATCCCGTGGTGGATGTGAAGGTCACGCTGTACGATGGTTCTTACCACGAGGTGGACTCCTCCGAAATGGCCTTTAAGATCGCCGGCTCCATGGCCTTTAAAGAGGCTATGCGTGAGGCGGATCCCGTCCTGCTGGAGCCCATCATGAAGGTGTGCGTTATCGTACCCGACGAGTATATGGGCGACGTCATCGGTGATCTGAATGCCCGCCGTGGCCAGATTCAGGGCTACGAGATGCGCTCCGGCGCCCAGCAGATCGATGCCTTTGTCCCCCTGTCCGAGATGTTCGGCTATGCTACCAACCTGCGCTCCCGCACCCAGGGCCGTGGTCAGTACACCATGGAGCCCAGCCACTATGTGGAGCTGCCCAAGAGCCTGCAGGAGAAGCTGGTAAGCAAGCGCACCGGAAAAGACGAATAATTCTAATTAAGGATTGCTTTTCCGCCGCAAATACTGTAAAATAGCAATGTTAATGCTACACATTGCAGAAGAAACCATCAATACAAAATTGTTAAGGAGGATTTTTTCAAATGGCTAAGCAGAAATTTGAGAGAACAAAGCCCCATGTTAACATCGGCACCATCGGTCACATCGACCATGGTAAGACCACTCTGACCGCTGCCATCACCAAGTACCTGGCGATGCAGGGCGGTGCTGAGTACACCGACTACTCTTCCATCGATAAGGCTCCCGAGGAGCGTGAGCGTGGTATCACCATCAACACCGCCCACGTCGAGTATGAGACCGCTAAGCGTCACTATGCTCACGTTGACTGCCCGGGCCACGCCGACTATATCAAGAACATGATCACCGGTGCTGCTCAGATGGACGGCGCCATCCTGGTCATCGCCGCTTCCGATGGCCCCATGGCTCAGACTCGTGAGCACCTGCTGCTGGCCCGTCAGGTGAACGTGCCCTCCGTGCTGGTCTTCCTGAACAAGTGCGACCAGGTGGACGATGAGGAGCTGCTGGAGCTGGTGGAGATGGAAGTCCGCGAGCTGCTGGACTTCTATGGCTTCCCCGGCGATGACACCCCCATCATCCGCGGCTCCGCTCTGAACGCCCTGGTTTCCGAGTCCACCGATCCCAACGCTCCCGAGTATGCCTGCATCAAGGAGCTGATGGACGCTGTTGATACCTGGATCCCCACTCCCGACCGCAAGGAGGATATGCCCTTCCTGATGCCCGTGGAGGACGTGTTCACCATCTCCGGCCGTGGTACCGTTGCTACCGGCCGTGTGGAGCGTGGCATTCTGAACCTGAACGAGAAGGTCGAGATCGTCGGTCTGTCCGATGAGAAGCGTGAGACCACCGTTACCGGTATCGAGATGTTCCACAAGCTGCTGGACTACGCTGAGGCCGGCGACAACATCGGCGCTCTGCTGCGTGGTGTTGCCAAGACCGAGATCGAGCGCGGCCAGGTTCTGTCCAAGCCCGGTTCCATTCATCCCCACACCAAGTTCACCGGCCAGGTGTACGTTCTGACCAAGGACGAGGGCGGCCGTCACACCCCCTTCTTCAATAACTATCGTCCCCAGTTCTACTTCCGTACCACCGACGTGACCGGTGTCATCACCCTGCCCGAGGGCACTGAGATGTGCATGCCCGGCGATAACGTCGACATGAAGGTCGAGCTGATCACCCCCATCGCTATCGAGAACGGTCTGCGTTTCGCTATCCGTGAGGGTGGCCGTACCGTGGGTTCCGGCGTTGTTATCGACATCGAGGAGTAATTTTCTCACAATTTCTAAAAAGGCTGTCCTTCGGGACAGCCTTTTTTACCTGTAAATATAATCTGTCGCTGCACGGGCGCAGTGCGCCCGTGGAAAACCGCGATCCCTCCTGTATTTTCGTATAAATTTCGCCCTGCTGCGCAACCTATCCGTGGAGGCGATGAAACATGAACGAAAAATATAAGTTACCCCACGATGCCACGCCGGATGTCCATGAATTCCACGCCCCGCCGGAGGATATTCACGACATCATCAATGGCTGGGGCACCTATAATATTCAGGCCACTGCCAATACGGAAAACACCTTTCCTATCATCGGCACCGGCCTGCCCAAAAAGTGGAAAGACCGCGAGATCAGCAAGGAGGATATGGAAAATCAGTCCTGACGGGGGATGTACCATCTTGATAGATCGTCAGTTCTCCTGCCCCGGCTATACAAAAAAGACAGCAAGTCGGTCCGCCTGCGGGGTTGCAAAGGGTTGGGAAATGTGGTATAAAGAATACAAATCCACATTCGCAGCCATCGCTGCGCATCATAGGACAGGAGGACTACAAATTATGAAGAAAATCATTGCCACGAAGAGCGCACCGGCAGCCATCGGCCCCTATTCTCAGGCTATGGATGGCGGCAGCATTCTCATCACCTCCGGCCAGCTGGGGCTGGATCCTGCAACCGGCGAGCTGAAGGGTGATATCACGGCTCAGACCCGCCAGTCCCTGGAGAATGTGAAGGCGATCCTGACGGGGGCCGGACTCACCATGGACAATGTAATCAAGACCACCGTGTTCCTGCAGCACATGAGCGACTTTGCCGCTATGAACGCTGTCTACGCCGAGTATTTCACCGAGGGCAGCTATCCTGCCCGCTCTGCCGTGGAGGTGGGCGCTCTGCCAAAGGGCGGCCTGGTGGAGATCGAGTGCATCTGCGTGAAGTGATAAAAATGGACAAAAAACGGAGGAAGCTTCGGCTTCCTCCGTTTTTTAAATTACGGAACTATAAAAAAATTATATAGAAATTTATCGATTTGTGTAAAACGCCATGGCATAATCGAAATATAAATGCAATATGTTAATTTGCAAATTGGGAGACGGCGGCGCAAGTTCTTTCTCGCGGGTGTATAGGCTGAGCGGTGTTTTAAATCGGCCTGTGCGCGATATAGTCTGAATTCTGAAATTACAGGACAGTTTGTAAAAGGATGGGACCATGAAGAAAAAAACGCGCACTGGTATCATCGTTTTCGCACTCATCATAGTCGCCGTAGGTGTTTACATGGCGGCCCTCAATATCCAGGGCAGAAAGGAGGTCCGGCGCATCACCGAGACCACGCCCCATGCGGATACAATGGAGGCCAGCCTGAAAAATTACGAAACCGGGGAGAGCGTTGAAGCGAGTGATCCGGCGGAGTTGGGGAGGATATGGGAAGCTTTATCGTGCATCCAGTATAAAGGACTGTGCAAAGGAAAGGATTTGATACAGCCCGGCGACCGCGTGTATTCACTCATCCTTACCGCCGGGGAATCCCATGTGACCATGACCCTATACCCCGCGGGCCATGACCAGTCCTCTTACATCAATGACGATCCCTGGGGCAGTTCCCCGAAGAACACCGATGCCCTCTATGAAACATTACAGCCGTTTTTTGGATAGGCTGCGAGGGCAGGCAGATATAAAAACAAGGGAGCCGCAGGGCTCCCTTGTTTTTGTGAAAGTAGTTTGCATTTTGCTCCGACAGATGTGTCGCCGGCCACTCACACCATCACCGGTGTCTGCCGCCAGTCCCTGCCGCAGGGGAGGAGAGAGCCGGGGTAGGCCAGGGCGTACACATCCGTCCGCCGTGCTTCCCTTGTGAAAAGTGCCTCCGCCGCCGGGCCCAAGCGGCCCACATCTGCCGCCTTGGTCAGCACGGGCACGCCGCTATCCTGCATCTGCCGCAGAAGCTTCCGGCCTGATGCCGTGGCGGCCAAGACACGGACATAGGGGATGTCCTTCGGGGGCGGCTCCAGGCTCAAAAACGCTGCCCACAGCATCCGCCGCACCCGGGCGGTAGGGTAGCGCTTGGTGGTGGCCCGGGTGAGAATATCCGTTAGGCTGCTTCCTGTCTGCACTGCTTGGTATACCCGGCGGTACAGTCCCTCGTTCCCGCCGTCGTAAGGAGCAAAATCCTCCTCATTCATCAGCCGCAGCCGGGAAAGCATGGCCCCCTCCAGCCGGGCGGGGTCCGTCGGAGCCAGACCCATTTCTATCTCTCGGTGCAGGATGTCTGCTGCCGCCGAGGGCATCAGGGCGAATGCATCGGTGCTTTGTCCCGCCGCCAGCAGGGCACGGATGCAGGAGGCCGAGGAGGCTCCGTGGTGGCCACCGTCCTCCCGGCGCACCGTGGCTGCGTCCAGAGAAAGGCCCCGGCGGCGGATGGCCTTGAGATATTCCACGGCCAGGGTGTTGTTGGGCTGGGCCAGCAGCGCGCCGCATCCGGCCTCCCGCTCCAGCACCGTCTGCCGGGCGGCGGCGTAGGGGAGCCCCCCGTCCATTTCCGCCCGGATGGCCCGGTGAATGTCCTCCCGCTGCAGCGCTTCCGCCGCCGCCCACAGGGCATCCGTATCCCCGCACTCACTGCCGAAACAGAGGGCTTTCACGCCGCATTGGGCCAGCAGGGACACGCCGCCGTCTGCAAATTTCTCCGCCGTGGCCATGGCCCAGGGGGTGGGCAGCTCCACTACCAGGTCGGCCCCGCAGCACACAGCCATCTCTGCTCGGGCGAATTTCCCCACGCAGGCCGTGCCGCCCCGCTGGGTGATGTTCCCACTCATGGCGCATACCACCGGCAGGCCCGTGGCCTCCCTGGCACTGCGCAGCAGCCTTTCATGGCCCCGGTGCAGAGGGTCAAATTCGCATACGATGCCTACCGCGTTCATGGCCACACCTCCTTCAGATACTTGTTCGTCTTCCATTTTACCCTATTTCCCCGCTCTGGGCAACGACCTGTTGCAATCCGGGGCAAAAAAAGGTACAATGTATATAAATTTGCAACCGAAAGGAGCTTTTCTCCATGAAAATAGGCATGATGTATGCCATGGACGGCGAGATCGAAAGCCTGCTGAAAAATGAAAACGCCCACCTGCTGGAAAAGATATCCGGCGCGTCCTTTTACCAGATCCGGGAGAATGTGGTGGCCTGCGCCGGGGGTGTGGGTAAGGTAAACGCCGCCATGTCCGCCCAACTGCTCATCAGCCGCTACGCCCCGGACGTGGTGCTGAACGTGGGAGTGGCCGGGTGCTTTGAAAATGTACCCATCGGCACACTGGTGCTGGCCACGGGCTTCGTGCAGCACGACTCCGACACCTCCGCCCTGGGCGACCCGGTGGGCCTGGTGTCCACGGTAAACAAGGTGGAGTTTCCCACTGCCTGGCCGGAAAAGGCCCGGGCCGCTATGGACAAGACCGGCCTGCCCTATCGCACGGGACTGGTGGCCACCGGTGACTGGTTCGCCACCGATACCCCCCGCAGCCACTGGATCTTCGACACCTTCCACCCCTTGCTGTGCGAGATGGAGGGGGGCGCCGTGGCCCAGGTGTGCTACCGAAACGGCGTGCCGTTCCTCTCCCTGAAGTCCGTCAGCGACTGTGTGCTGGAGCACCACGACTTTTTCTTTAACTTCCCCGAGGCCATCCGGGAATTAAACGGCGTGGCCATGAAATTCATCGACAATCTGGAGGCGGAGTGATGGAACGTATTGCCAGCTTTACCGTGGATCACACCGTGCTGGTGCCCGGCCTGTATCTCTCCCGGCGAGACGGGAACGTGGTGACCTTTGATCTGCGCTTTAAAAAGCCCAACACCGGAGACCTGCTGACAAACAGTCAGATGCACTCCGTGGAGCACCTCATCGCCACCTTCCTGCGCAACTCCGAGAGCCGGGACGCGGTGGTCTACTTCGGCCCCATGGGATGCCAGACGGGTTTTTACTTTCTCTTTGATGGAGGCAAGCTGACAAATGCTCAGGCCATCGCCCTGGTGCAGGCGGTTTTCGCCCGGGCCGCCGAATACGCCGGACCCATGCCCGGCTGCTCCGCCGCCGAGTGCGGAAACTATCGCAACCTAAGCGTGGAGGAGGGGCGGGCCTGCTGCGCCTGGTATCGGGATCTGATCGGCTCCTGGACGGAGGAAAAGCTGGCTTATCCAACAAAATAAGCCGAAAAAGTGTCCGAAACCGGTTGACAGGCTTCCCAAAGTCTGTTAAACTATATAAGCCGCTTTGAATGGGTTACAAGCGCCTGCCTCCGGGCAGACCGCCCCCGACAGCGAGTCCGTAATAAAGGAAAGGTAGGTGCAACAAGTATGCAGGCAATCATCGTGACCGGTGGTAAGCAGTACAACGTTTCTGAGGGTGACACTCTGTTCATCGAGAAGCTGGATGTCAACGCTGGCGACGCCGTGGTCTTCGATCAGGTTCTGGCCATCGTGGATGGGGAGAACACCAAGTTCGGCACTCCCGTGGTGGAGGGCGCTAAGGTGGATGCCACTGTCGTCAAGAACGGCAAGGGCAAGAAGATCCGTATCTTCAAGTATACCCCCAAAAAGGGTTATCGCAAACGCCAGGGCCATCGTCAGCCTTACACCAAGGTTGAGATCGGCAAGATCACTTTCTAAGAGCGTATGACCACTGTTTCATTCCTTGTGGAGCAGGCCCGCATCGTGGGCTTTGATGTGCAGGGGCACAGCGGCTGGGGCGAAGAGGGCGAGGATATCGTCTGCGCCGCCATTACCAGCGCCATCCGTCTGGTGGAGAGCACCGTCAATGATGTGATGGGCCTGTGCGCCTCGGTAAAGGTCTGGGAGAAGGATGCGAAGATATCCTTCCGTCTGCCCGGCGGCCTGTCCGCTCCGGCGGAGAGCACCTGTCAGAATCTGCTGACGGGGCTTATGGTCTACCTTGCCCAGCTCCACGACGAATACCCCGAAAACATCGAAGTGATGGAGGAGTGACCTCCTGTTCCCCCGCAATCATCTTATCAGAAAGGATGGTACTGAATTATGCTGTATATCGGTCTGCAATTCTTCGCCCATAAAAAAGGTATGGGCTCCACCAAGAACGGCCGTGATTCCGAGTCCAAGCGCCTGGGTCCCAAGCGTGCTGACGGTCAGTTTGTTCTGTCCGGCAACATCCTGGTTCGCCAGCGCGGCACGCACATTCACCCCGGCAAGAACGTGGGCATCGGCACCGACGATACCCTCTTTGCCAAGGCTGACGGTGTTGTCCGTTTCGAGCGTCTGGGCAAGGATCGCAAGCAGGTCTCTGTCTACCCCGCCGAGTAATTTGCTTATAAAAACTCCTCCGACTGCTGTCGGAGGAGTTTTTTGCTATAAGAGATATTTGCTGCTGCGCAGATGGGCTGACGGCAGCATCGGCTTAGCCGCATCAACTTGCCTGCTATCCGTAGGGGGTTCTACCCCGTCCGGGGGCGACCCCAAGGGTTGCCCCCACGGAATGGCTTGTAGGGGCGGACGACCCTGTCCGCCCGGTCCCAGTATCGCAACACTTTGTAGGGCCGAGGCCCGCGTGCCTCGCCGCTGATGTCAGTGTTGCGTTTTATCAACAGACGAAGGCCCTCCGGCATCCGCCGGAGGGCCGTTATTTCCACCAAAACCGTGCTATAAGGTTAAGGGGTCACTATGTTATTGTACAGACGGAAGGACCATGTGCGGGAAGTGCCCATCTTGTAGGTAAGTCTCAGATTTGCACCGACTGCACTACCGATTACATCAGCAACATATTTAGTAAAGCCTGTTGTATAGGAAAAATTGTTATTTACGCTCCGATCATTCACATATTGGTTTTGGACGATTTGCGGGAAAGAACCATTGCATCCGTAATTGAGATAGGCTTGAGTAACCTGAACATTGCTGACATGAATTTTCCAGTAGCCGCTCACACGAGTCAACAAATACTCTGTTGGGGTGTTTTTTGTTTTGTATTCGATGGTTAGATAAACTGTAGAAGCAGCAGCACCATCACTATCCTTTGTGGTTAGGGTGTTATCGGCAGCATACAAGTCAAATGCATAAGTGGCAATGGCCCCATCTATTTTTGAACTTGAATGAACAGCGCCACTATCCACAAGCCGGCCGGAGACCAACTCGACATTGCCGGCACCATCATCGAGTTCCGCATAAACAGTTTGGCTCAAATTGCAAGAGTCAGTATCCACAGCATAGACATTAGATGGAACATCAGTGATTAAAAGCAGCATTATGGCAGCCAAAAGCGCACAAAATCCTCTCTTCATAATCAATTATCCTCCTTTTTCATCATGTTTGTTGCCGAAAAACATATTCCGCCACCAAAAAGCAAGAAAATCCAAGGATTTTTAATAAAAAAATCTATTCGTGGGGCGGTGACATTAAGCAAGTAAAGAACTGCAATCACAAAATACGCTCCCAGGATGATACAACACGGCCAAAAAATAGCTAAGGAACATTTTTTGCCTGTTGGGATGCGAATGAATGATGAAATGAGCCAACCAAAGCTAAAGAAAGCGATGGGCAGAAGAAGCACCTTGCTGTATAGCAGAAGCGTAACATCATAGTTTTGCGCAGCTACAGAATTTCCACGCAAAAAACATATGATATAAAGGGCAGTGGAGATGCAGAATATAACCAGCGGCGCTTTCCAACCTTTTCTCACAGTATGACCTCCTTTCCCGTCTGCAAAATGTAACCACGAGTGGGTTAAAACATCGGAATCCCCTTCTTTCATAGAAGCATAGATGTACGATTTTATTGATTTGTACTATTCTTTTATTCAGAACAATTATGAACGAGACAAAATCTTGTGTAATGATTATACAACGATATTGAAATAAGGCATATACATGAAATTAACAAATATAAATTGAATTTCTATGGAATATAAACAATTAAGATGCGTTTACGCGCTAACGTAAAGGAACAAGGACGGCCCTCCGGCATCCGCCGGAGGGCCGTCCTTGTGCGTTATGGATGGATCTCGGTGCCACAGATTACTGTTCCGGATCCTGCTTCTGCTCCGTCTCCTGGGGCTGCACGGCGTCTGTAGGGGCCACCTGCTCCACGGGAGCGGCCGGGGCTACAGGAACTGCAGGGGCTGCCGGAGCGGCCGGAACCGGCTCCTTCTTTCCGAAGGCGTCCTTGAGGTTGCTCATATCGGGGGAGAAGATGTCCGGGGCCGCTGCATCCCCGTTTTGGTTGCGGAGCTTGTTGTTGATGGAGATGATGTTCTTCACCGCCAGCACCGCCATCATCAGCAGCTCATAGGTCACCCGCACGCCGATGGGGCCCAGGATTATGAGCAGGATGCCCTTGCCGCCCATCCAGCCGTTCCAGTCGGTGCAGAAGAGCATGAAGAAGCCGATGAGAATGGTCAGTGCTGTGGCGAAAATGTACAGGGCCTGCAGAATTTTCTCGATGATGAGGTACTTGAAGTTGCAGGTGTCGTGCAGGAATTTTCCGAATTTGCCCAGCTTATCCCGCTTCTTCTCCGGCACGATGAAGATAAAAGCCAGTACGGTGGCCGCAATGGCCAGCAGCAGGGCGATGATCATCAGGGTGGCCAAGGCACCGGAGGAGCCATACCCGTATAAAGCGTAGTTGTAAAGCATAGCGATGTTCTCCTTTCAATTCTCTTGCTATCGGCTGGATCCCAGCTTCATCATTTTATAGGAGAAAAAGCCCTTCGTCAAGAGGCTTTCCCCGGTTCGGGCTTCCCAAAGGAAGCAGACCCTCACAGAATATTAAAAACTCGTTAAAAATATTCAAAACAAAGTGGACACATTGCATTTTGAATATTTTTATGCTATATTAAATAAAAAAGCATGTGGAGGGATAGCTATGCAAAAGGCGATCAGCTATAAAAAGCTCTTCAAGCTGATGATCGACCGGGATCTGAAGGGGCATGATCTGCGCCAGATGGCGGGGATCAGCCAGTCTACCTACTGCAAGCTCCAGCATGACCTGCCGGTGTCTACCCAGATGCTGGTGCGGATCTGCAGCGCGCTGGACTGCCAGCTCTGGGACATTGCGGATCTGGTGGATCAGCAGGACAACATAGAACAAAAGGAAGGCGAGGAATCAAATTGTTGAGTAGATCCAAAGCGAAGCGTAAAGCAAATTTTGACAAAACCCGCACCCTGCTCACGGAAAAGATCCGGGAGTCTCTGGTTTCGGTGCTGCCCATCATAGCCATTGTGACGCTGCTGTGCCTGTTCCTGGTGCCTATGCAGCCCACACTGCTGCTGACTTTTCTCATCGGTGCGCTGATGATCGTGGTGGGTCTGGGTCTGTTCTCCCTGGGCGCCGAGCGGTCCATGACCATCATCGGCAGCAAGATCGGTACCGCCCTGACGAAGATCGGTAAGCTGCCCGTCATCATCCTGGTGGCCTTTGCCCTGGGCGTGGCAGTGACGGTGGCGGAGCCCGACCTGCAGGTTCTGGCGGACACCGTGCCCAATATCGACAAGACCGTGCTCCTGGCAGCGGTGGGCATCGGCGTGGGTTTTTTCATGGTGGTGTGCATGATGCGCATTCTCTACGGCATCAACCTGCGTTGGGTGCTGCTGGGGTGCTACATAGTGATTTTTGTGCTGGCGGCCTTCACGGATCGGGAATTTCTGTGCATCGCCTTTGACTCTGGCGGCGTCACCACCGGCCCCATGACGGTGCCGTTCATTCTGGCCCTGGGCGTCGGTATTTCCCATGTGCGAAGCGACCGCCGTGCGGAGGCGGACAGCTTTGGCCTGGTGGCTCTGTGCTCCATCGGGCCCATTCTCTCGGTGCTTCTGCTGGGCTTTTTCGGCAGCGGCAGCGGCGAGGCTGCGGGTATCACCCCCGTACACTTCGACAGCACCACCGGCATCGGCACAGCCTTTCTGCGGGCGCTGCCGGTGTATATGAAGGAGATGGCCGTGGCCATGCTCCCCATCGTGGCCATTTTCCTGCTGTTCCAGCTGTTCGTGTTCCGAATGAACCTGCGCAGCTTTGGTAAAATTTTCGTGGGTATCGTGTATACCTATGTGGGCCTGGTCCTGTTTTTGACGGGCGTGAACGTGGGCTTTTCCAACCTGGGCGCGGAGCTGGGTGCGGCGCTGATTGAGAGCTCCATGGAGTGGCTGCTGATCCCTCTGGCGGCGCTGCTGGGCTGGTTCATCATCTCGGCGGAGCCTGCGGTAACGGTGCTGGAAAAGCAGATCGAGGAGGTCAGCGCCGGCGCCATTCCCGGCAAGGCCATCAAGGTCAGCCTGTCGGTGGCCATCGCCCTGGCTATGGCCCTGGCCATGCTCCGGGTGGTAACGGGGATATCCATCCTGTGGTTCCTGGTGCCGGGCTATGCCATCGCCCTGGGCCTGTCGTTCTTTGTGCCGGATATCTACACGGCCATCGCATTCGACTCCGGCGGCGTGGCCTCCGGACCCATGACGGCCACCTTCATGCTGCAATTCATGATGGGGGTGAGCATCGCCCTGGGCGGCAATGTGCTCACCGATGCCTTCGGCATCGTGGCCATGGTGGCCATGATGCCCCTGCTGTCCATCCAGATGGTGGGTTTTTACTATCAAATCAAGGCCAAGAAGGTTACCCAGGAGCTGGAGAGCTATGGCGACTACGATATTATTGAACTGTGGGAGGAACCGGCATGAACTATGTAATTTCCATCGTTACGCCGGAGGCGCTGCCCCGGCTGGAGGCACTGACGGAGGAGTTGGCTCTGCCGCTGAACGTCACGCTCCACGGATATGGCACGGCCATCCAGAGTATGCTGGACTTTTTGGGCATTGAGTCCAATGAAAAGCGCGTGATGCTCTCGGCGGCCACGGAGGAGAAGACCAAGGCCTTCATCGAGGGCCAGCGGGAGCGGCTGCACCTGGGCGTTCCCGGCCACGGCATCGTCATTGCCGTACCCATGAAAAGCATAGGAGGAGGAAAAACTATGGAATTTTTGAAGGGCACGGAGACCGGCTCCGGCAAGTACACTCCGGATCTGAATTTTGCCTATGAGCTGATCGTGGTCATCGCCAGCCAGGGCCAGAGTGACCTGGTCATGGAGGCGGCCCGCGCCGCCGGGGCCCGGGGCGGCACGGTGCTCCACGGAAAGGGCACCGGCGACGAGCAGGTGAAGAAGTTCTATAACATCACCATCGCTCAGGAGAAGGAAGTGGTGCTCATCGTGGCCCGGACGGAGCAGAAGACGGAGATCATGCGCTCCATTCTGCAAAAGGCCGGTCCGGATTCCCCGGCCCAGGCCATTGCCTTCTCCCTGCCCACTACGGAGGTAGCCGGCTTCGGCTTCCATAAGGCCCAGTGACCGCACAGACACAGCGGTCACTGCAAGACGGTTCTTGCGTTTTGCACAAAAATTTATGAGAAAACTGTGCAGAGCGGAGAATACGAAAAATCGCTTGCGGAATTTTCGTACAAGTGCTATAATATATCCGTTCATAGATATCGGGCCAGAATTGCCGGCAATTCTGCTTTTTGCGATACAAAAAGCACGAGGTGTTCCGGAGAGGGTGCCCGGGTCTGAAAACTATATTAGAAAAGGAGACTGAAAGTATGAGTAAAAACACTACCAAACGCTCCCTGCTTGCCAGCGTGTTCGCGCTGGTGCTGTGCGTGGCCATGCTGGTTGGCGCCACCTTCGCGTGGTTCACCGACACCGCATCCACCGGGGTCAATAAGATTGTGTCCGGCAATCTGAAAGTGGATATTATCGGCGCGGACAGCGATTCTCATATTGAGAAGCTGAACTTCACCAAAGCTGCTGTGACGGATGCAGAAGCTGGCGCAGAGATTCTCTGGGAGCCGGGCGGCCGTTATCTGACCGAGGGCTTCCGGATTGCCAACAAGGGTAATTTGGCTTTGAAGTGGAAAGCACAGGTCAACACGGGCACTACCGTTGCTAATGAGGGTAATTTCGATCTGTTGGATGTTATTGACTTCTATCTGGTAACAAAGGCAGCCGATGGAACAGAAACAGAAACTGCGCTTGACGTGTTCACCGGCAATCTGAAAAAGACCGAAACCAGCGATGTATACTACATCAAGGGCGTGATGCAGACCACTGCCGGCAATGACTATCAGGGCCTGACGCTGGACGGCATCTCCATCACCGTTGTCGCCACGCAGGACACGGTTGAGAACGACAGCTTTAATAATCAGTACGACAAAGATGCTGAATATCCTATTTTAGTTACAACGGGAGACGAACTGCAGGCCACTGTGAACAATGCAACAGCTCCTGTCAATATCGTGCTGGCGAACAGCATTACGACC
>OBHX01001622.1_pt1 | contig 18809 bp, 19 predicted proteins | sample 1519331 | NCBI WGS metagenome assembly OBHX01 (sample SAMEA2602897, study PRJEB22501) | metagenome
GGAGCGGCCAAGCTCCGCTAAAGCGGCGGGGGACTCGCTCTCCGTAAAGCCCACGATGCGGTAATTGCTGGTGTGGACTTTCAAAAGGGCGCGGGTCTGCTCGCCGATGGCGTTGGCGTAGTCGGAAAGGCGGGTCTTGTTGGTGGAACCAACTTCCCGGAGCACCGCGCCGCAGGCAGCCATCACATCCGGCATCCGGAAAGAGCCGCCGATCTCCACCAGCTCTCCACGGGAGGGAATGACTTCTCCTCCGGCGGGGAGGGCGGGGAGGAGCAGCAGCACCGCCGCTGCGGTGGTGGTTTCCAACCTTGCGGGCTCCGCCCCCGTGAGACGGGCTATAAAACGCGGACCGCGGCGCCGCGGCCACCCACCCCCCCCGGCCTCGGAAAGGCGCCGCCGATCTCCACCAGCTCCCCACGGGAGGTAATGCCTCCCCCTCCGGCGGTGAGGGCGGAGAGGATCAGCAGCACCGCCGCTGCGTTGTTGTTTACCACCATGGCGGCCTCCGCCCCGGTGAGACGGCATAAAAGCGGCTCTACATGGGCGTACCGCCGCCCTCGCTCCCCTGCTGTCAGGTCATATTCCAAGGTAGAATAGCCCTGAGAGACCCCTCTCGCTGCCGCTAACGCGCGGTCACTCAGGCAGGCCCGGCCCAGATTGGTGTGCAGAACGATCCCGGTGGCATTGATAACGCCCCGGAGGGAGGGCAGGCGGGATGCCCGGCACGACGCGCTGATTTGAGCGCAGAGGGCCTCCGTGGAGGGCAGCTCTGTGACGGTCCCCACCAGAATATCGGCGCGGAGCCGGTCCAGCGTCCGGCGAACCGCCTCCGTCACGGCGGCGGCACCCACCTCCGCCGCCAGGGTGTTCAGGGCGGGCAGGCGGAGCAGATCGTCTACCTTTGGAATTTGACGCAGCAGTGTATCCATGAGAACCTCCCTTGGTGATTTACGGCTTTTCCTTATCATACTGGATTTCCAACGGGTTGTAAAGCGTCCGGAAAACGGAAAAGCGCGCCTCCTTTCGGAAGGCGCGCTTGCTCACTTGCTGAGATAGTCTTTCAAAAATTTCACAGCCTCCACATAACCTTGAAACCCCAAGCCTTTATAGGTCTTGACGCAGGCCATGCCGGCGTAGGAGACCTGACGAAACGGTTCCCGGCTGTCCACATCGGAGATGTGGACCTCCACGGCGGGAATGGCCACGGCCTTCAGCGCGTCCAGAATGGCCACGCTGGTATGGGTATAGGCAGCAGGATTGATGACGATGCCGTCATAGACGCCGTAGGCCGCCTGGATGGCGTCCACGATGGCACCCTCGTGGTTGGACTGGGCAAAGCCCACCTCGATGCCCTCGGCATCGCAGGCGGCGCGGATGAGGGCCAGCAGGGACTCATAATTCTGGCTGCCGTAGATGGCAGGCTCCCGCAGGCCCAGCAGATTCAGATTGGGCCCGTTGATGACCAGAAGTTTCATAGCAGCGCCTCCTTAATGGTTTGTACCGTGACCTCCAGCGCCCCGTCGTTGGACACCGTCACATCGGCAAAGCGGCGGTACAGCGGCTCCCGGCGGGCGCAAAGCTGAGTGAGGTCTATGGTTTGGGAAATGGGACGGCCCTCCGTTGGCAGCTTGGCAAGGTCGCGGGTCAGGCGGAAAATGGTGCCGTTTTGATGCAGCAGCGGGTAGTTTTCCGGCCGGGTGACGCAGCCGCCGCCGGTGGAGAGGATGATGCCGGAGCGCTTGCCCTGCTCCGCCAGAACCTCTGTTTCCAGTTTCCGGAATATTTCCTCCCCGGACCGGGCGAAGATCTCCGGGATGGACATTCCGGCCCTTTGGGCGATCAATTCGTCAGCCTCCACTACCTCCCGGTCCAGCGCTTTGCCCAGAGCGGCGGCCACGGCGGATTTGCCGCTGCCGGGCATTCCGATGAGAATGATGTTCCGCAGTCGGGGGGTTACGGGGCGCTCCACCCGCCCCCAAGCTTCCTCGCCGATCACCCTGCCGGTGGACTGCTCCCTCGGGAGCTTGTCCCCGGGCACACGAACCAGCCGCCACTCCCCCCCGGTCCAGCGTTTGGCCGAGAGCGGCGGCCCCGGCGGATTTGCCGCTGCCGGGCATTCCGATGAGAAGGATGTTCCGCAGTCGGTGGTTCACGGTGCGCTCCACCCGCCCCAAGGCTTCATCGCCGATCACCGTGCCGGTGAACTGCTCGCTGGAGCGCTTGGCCTGGGCCACCAGCATGGAAAGTCCGCCTGCATGGGGAATCCCCAACTCTTCTGCCTGTAATAGCAGAGCGGTCCGTGCCGGGTTATAAACGATGTCCAGCACGCCTTCACAGCGGGGAAAACGTCGTAGATCCACTGCCGCCGCGTCGTTATGGGGATACATTCCCACCGGGGTGGTGTTGGCGATGATCTGGGCGTCGGCGTGTCGATCCAGATGGCCGTAGTCGTCCGGACCGCTGCGGGAAATGACGGTAACGTCAGCGCCCAGTTGCTCCAGCGCGGCCTTCACCGTGACGGAGGCCCCGCCGCTGCCCAGCACCAGAGCCTTTTTCCCGGCGGGGTCGATGCTGCTGCGGCGGACCATGTAGAGAAAGCCGAACAGGTCTGTGTTGTCGCCGTACAGCGTACCGTCAGGCCGGCGGACGAGGGTATTGACGCTTTGCAGCCTTTCCGCCGCCTCGGACAGCTCTGCACAGTAGGGCACCACCGCCTTCTTGTAGGGGATGGTGACGTTCAGGCCGTCCCAGCGGTCGGAGCACAGAAAGGCATCCAAGTCCTCCTTGGAGACCTCAAAGAGCCGGTAGTCATACTCCCCTAACTCGTGATGGATCATGGGGGAATAGCTGTGGCCCAGCGTTTCCCCCAGCAGTCCGCACCGCAGCATCAGACCACCTCGCTGTAACTGCCCAGATAGGAAAATTCCTCGCACAGAGAGGGCAGCTCGCCCATGAGCTGCAAAAATTCCGGGGCGTATACCGGCGTTTCCAGATCAAAGTAGAACATGAATTCAAAATTCCGCTCCGGCATGGGGCGGCTTTCCAGCTTGTTCAGGTTCAGGCCCAGGGCGTAGAATCGGGAGAGCACCCGGCACAGGGAGCCGGGCTCGTGAGGCAGCACCGCCATGAGGCTGGTGCGGTCCGCACCGGGGTAGATCTCCAGATTCTTGGAGATGCAGATGAACCGGGTGAAGTTGCTGCCCTGATCCTGCACCCCGGCCTCTAAGCATTCCAGCCCGTACAGCTTCATGCAGGAGCGGGAGGACAGGGCGGCGGCGTGGCCGTCCCCCTCCGCCACCTTCTGGGCGGCTACGGCGGTATTCTCACAGGGGATGACCTTCACATCGGGGAAGGCCTGCAGATACTGCTCGCACTGGCTCAAGGCCTGCTGGTGGGAGTAGATCTCCGTGATGTCGCTCCGCTTGGTGCCGGGCTTCACCAGCAGATTGTGGTCCACCTTCAGCCGCACACTGCGGACGATGCGGAAATCGTGCTTCATCATCAGATCGTAAATGGCATTGACGCTGCCGGCGGTGCTGTTTTTCAGCGGCCGGACACCCTAGCGGCCCAAACCCCCTTCGGTAGCGGGCAAAACCCCCCCCAAAGAGGGAAAGGACATGATGTGAGGGAGCCTTAAAAGCCTTGTGCAGGCCCACCGGGGATAAGGCCCCGCCACACCCCCACAGGCAACCGGCAACGTTGGCGGGAAAAGGGGGGGGGGGTGTTTTCGCGGGGGGCCCCCCGCGGGGCCGCCCCCACCCCTGTGCGGGGGCGACAACCCCCCGACAAAAGGGGGGAAAGGTACGTGTGGGGGGGCGGTTGAACCGGCTGGGGGCGGGCGGGGGGGAAAGGGCCCCCCGCCACACCCTGACAGGCAACGGACACGTTGGAGGGAAACAGGTTTGGCGTCTGGTCAATGGCGGTCTGAATTTCCGTGGTCAGCGGGGATGTGCTCCCCAGCAGCCGTCCCTGATAGCAGCGGCTCAGTTCAAACAGCATGGTGTAGAGAGAGGCGGTGTAATCCCGCATATCCTCCGGGGCCTGTGCCGCTACATCCAGCAGCTTTTTCCGCCCCCCGACAGGGGCCAGCACCCGCAGGCCCGGCTCCTTCTTGTTGGCGGCGATGCCGGCGGGGGGGGTCATCCGCCCGGGCGACAAAACTACCACCTGGCGGGCGGGGTTGTCGGTCCCCGGACCATAATAACCGAGGTCCACCGGCAGGCCGTGCTCCTTCTTGTAGGCGACGATGCCGGCGGCGGTGTTCATCCGCTGGGCAAACAACTCTACCAGTTGGCGGTCGATCTGGTCGATCCGGGCACGATAATCACTGAGTTCCATAGAGATTCCTCCCTTTTAAGACTGGCCCAACAGGGCGTCGTATACGGCGATGGCCGCCGCGGCTTCGATACAGGGAACGGCCCTTGGCACGATGCAAGGGTCATGACGGCCCCGGACCCGGAGAATTTCCGGGGTCAGGGTGTTCAAATTCACGCTTTGCTGCTCCTTGGCAATGGACGGCGTAGGCTTGAACGCTGCCCGGAAGGTCAGGGGCATCCCGTTGGTGATGCCGCCCAAAATGCCGCCGCAGTGATTGGTTGTGGTTCTGACCGTGCCGTTTTCCACCACAAAGGGGTCATTATTTTCGCTGCCACGGAGCCGTGCGGCCCCGAAGCCGATGCCGAACTCGATGCCCTTCACAGCGGGGATGCCGAAGACGATGGAGGAAATACGGCCCTCCATGCCGTCAAACAGCGGTCCGCCCAGTCCCACGGGCAGACCCAGCACAGCACATTCCACGATGCCGCCAACGGAGTCACCCTCCGCCTTGGCGGCGGCGATCTCTGCCCGCATGGTCTCCCCTACGGCGTCATCTACCACCGGGAATGGCTTGTCTGCCGTGGAAACGGTCAGAGGAGTGACATCTTCCACCGAGCCGATGGAGGCGATGCGGCTGATGACTTCAATGCCCTGCTTTTTCAGCAATTGCAGGCAGATGCCACCGGCGATGCACAGGGGGGCTGTCAGCCGCCCGGAAAACGCGCCGCCCCCGGCGAAATCTGCGTGACCGCCGTACTTCACTCCGGCGGTATAGTCCGCGTGGCCGGGGCGGGGCACCACGGAAAGGCCGTCATAGTCCCCGGAGCGGGTGTTGGTGTTGCGGATGATGGCGGTAAGCGGCGCGCCGCAGGTGACGTTCCCCACCAGACCGGAAAGAAATTCCGGCTGGTCCGCCTCCTTCCGAGGGGTGGACCAATCGTTGCGGCCAGGGGCACGGCGGTCCAAAAACGTCTGAAGGGCCGCCATGTCGATGGTCTCCCCGGCAGGCAGACCCTCCAAAATCATGCCGATGGCCGGGGCATGGGACTGGCCGAAGATGGTCAGATGCAGAAATTCTCCGTACCGGCTCACAGGCCCCCTCCTTTCAACGCGTCAAAATCTTCCCAGAAATGGGGGTAGGACTTGGAAACACAGGCCATGCCCTGCACAGTGACCGGGCTTTCGCACAGACAGGCTGCCACGGCGGCGGACATGGCGATCCGATGGTCGCCGTAGGAATCGGCAATGCCGCCCCGCAGACGGCCCGTGCCGTGGATCAAAAGGCCGTTGGGCTGTTCCTCCACACTGCCGCCCAGAGCTGTCAGCAATTGAGCCGTGGTGCGGAGCCGGTCGGATTCCTTCAAACGGAGCCGTCCAGCGTTGAAGATCTGGGTATCCCCCTCCGCCCCGGCAGCAGTGACGCACAGCACCGGGATCAGGTCGGGGATGGGGCCGGCGTCGATGGCCACGCCCTTCAATTCTCCCCGACGAACCGTTACGGAGCCGTTCTCCGTGGAAACACGCGCACCCATGGCGGCCAGAATGTTCAAAACGGCCCGGTCCCCCTGAGAGGAGGCCAGATCCAGTCCGTGAACAGTGACGCCCTCCGGGGACAAGGCGCCCATACACAGGAAGAAGGCGGCATTGGACCAGTCTCCTTCGGCGGTGAGACGGTCCGGGAAACGAAGGCGCTGGCCGCCGGGAATGTGCCACGTCCCCCCGGTTTTCCGCAGAGAGACGCCGCCCCGGCGGAGGGTGTCCTCCGTCATAGTGACATAAGCGGCGGATTCCAGTCCGCCGGTAACGGTGAGGGCGCTGCCCTCATTCAACAGTGGCAGAGCCATCAGTAAACCGGAAATGTATTGGGAGGACACATCCCCCGGCAGAGAAAACTCGCCGGGGCGGAGCCGTCCCCCGCAGTAGAGCAGGTCATGGTTCTGCCGGATGGTCATGCCGTGATCCGTCAGGACCTGATCCAGCGGATGCAAGGGGCGCTGCGGCAGCCGCCCTTCCATGTGGAACACGGCGTCTGCTTCCAAAACGCCGGTCAGCGGCAGAAGAAACCGTAGGGTGGAACCGCTTTCCTGACAGTGCAGATGACGGGTCCCCTGGGGCTTCTGGGTGATGGGCCGCACCGTCAGGTCCTCACCCCGAAGCCAGATCTCAGCGCCCAGGGCGTTGAGACAGTCCGCAGTGGCGGCAATGTCTCTGGAAATGCCCCGACAGCGGATCACCGTCTCATTTTGGCTCAGAGCGGCGCAGATCAGCAACCGGTGGGCCTGAGATTTGGAGGCGGGGATGTGAACGGCTCCGGTACGGAAACCGGGCTGAAGAATTTCGATCATCGCAGCCCTCCCGCCTTCAGCCACCCGGCCACCTCGTCGGCCGGGACCGGCTCCACACGGCAATGGCCCACCCGCTCCGGTACGATGAACTTGGTCACATCGTCCGTGCGCTTTTTGTCGGCCTCTGCCGCCGCCAGAATATCAGTCAGGGGATAGTCGGTCTCTGTGGGGAGGCCATACCGCTCCAAAGCGGCCAGCAGCCGGGGCAGCGTCTCCGGGGTGCAAAGTCCCTTTTCCACGGCGGCCCGGGTGATGATGGCCATACCGATGGCGACCCCCTCCCCGTGGAGCAGGGTGAAGCCGCTGCAAGATTCTACGGCGTGGCCTACGGTGTGGCCCAGATTCAGCAGTGCCCGCTGGCCCCGGTCAAATTCATCACCACGGACCACGTCCCGCTTCATGCCAACACACACGGAGATCACCCGCTCGAACTGCTCCCGCACCGGGGTTTTCTCCAGCTCCCGGAGAAAATCCTCGCTGTAAAGCATGGCGTATTTGATGATCTCGGCGCACCCGGCCCGGTATTCCCGCTCTGGCAGCGTATTCAGCAGGGATGGGTCGCACAGCACCAGAGAGGGCTGATAGAAGCAGCCCACCTGATTTTTACCGTGATCCAGATCTACGGCGGTCTTGCCCCCCACGGAGGAATCCACCATGGACAGCAGCGTGGTGGGTACCTGAATATAGGGAATTCCCCGCTGATAGGTGGCGGCGGCGAAGCCTGCCAGATCCCCCACCACGCCGCCGCCCAGCGCCACGAGGAAATCGCTGCGGGTGAAGCGGCGGCCGCAGAGGAAATTCAAAACCTGTCCGTAGGTGGAAAGATTTTTCTGCTGTTCCCCGTGCGGGAACAGGAAATGATCCACTTGAAATCCGGCGTCTGTCAGAGCTTTTTCGGCGGCAGCGCCGTAAAGGGCGAACACCGCGTCATCAGAGATCACGGCGGCCCGGCGGCCAAGGCCCAGTTCCGCTGCCATGGTCCCCAGCCGGGTCAGCAGACCCGGCTCAATGACAACGTCATACTCGCGGGAGGCCGCGATATGGATGGTGGTCAACGGCCATCCACCTCCTCTTTTCGTTTCCGGCCCTCGTCCAGCAGACGGACAAGGCCGGGGAGATCGTTATGTACCATGGCATCCTGATACTGGCGCAGGTTTGCCATCAGGGTATCCAGTTCCGCCATGAGAAAGTCCTTGTTTTCCAGAAACAGTTCCGCCCACATTTCCGGGGCCAGCCACGCTACACGGGTCATATCCTTGTAACTGCCAGCGGAGAAGCCCTTGTGCAGTTCCGCCGTGGGGCTTTTGATATAGGCGTTGGACACCACATGGGCCAGCTGGGAGGTAAAGGCGATCATCTCGTCATGCTGTTCCGCCGTGGTAATGGAAAACCGGCCAAAGCCTGCAGGAGCCAGCAGTTCCTTGACCCGACTCAGCAGGTCGATGTCGTTGTGGTCCGCCGGGACCAACACCATGGGGGCATTGTGGAACATGGTGGATGTGGCGTACTTGAAGCCGGAGTTGTGGGTGCCCGCCATGGGATGTCCACCCAGATAGGTGAAGCCGTATGCCTTCGCCAGCGGGAAGCAGGCGTCGCAGACCAGCCGCTTTGTGCCGCAGCAGTCGATGACCACCGGCTTCGGGCCGATATGAGCGCCGTGCTGCCGCAGATAGTCTACAGCGGCGGAGGGATAGACGGCGATCAGGATCAGGTCGCAGGAGGAAAGACTTTCCTCCGATAAAAGACCGTCCACCGCGCCGGAAAGAACGGCAAAGTCGAAAACGGACTGATCCGTATCAAAGGCCAGGACCCTATGGCCTGCCTCGTGGTAGGCCTTGGCAAAAGAGCCGCCGATGAGCCCCAGGCCCACGATCCCGACGGTCATGCCGTCACGACCTTCCGGATCTCGCGGATCTTGCCCATCAGAACGTCAAACTGCTCAGGCCGCAGAGACTGTGCGCCATCGCACAGGGCGTGGATGGGATCGTTGTGGACCTCAATGATGAGGCCGTCCGCGTTGCAGGCGGTGGCGGACATAGCCATGGGGGAAACCAGGCGGTTGATGCCGGTGGCGTGGCTGGGGTCCACGATGACCGGCAGGTGGGTCAGCTCGTGGAGCATGGGCACCGCCGCCAGATCCAGCGTGTTGCGGGTGTAATCGTCAAAGGTGCGGATGCCCCGCTCGCAGAGGATGACCTGCTCGTTGCCGCTGGCCATGATGTACTCGGCGCTCATCAGCAGCTCCTTCAGGGTGTTGGCAAGGCCACGCTTGAGGAGGATGGGCTTGCGGAGCTTGCCCAGCTCCCGCAAAAGGTCGAAATTTTGCATATTCCGTGCGCCTACCTGCAATACATCCACATCCTCAAAGAGGGGCAGGTCCACCACGCTCATGATCTCGGTGACAATGGGCAGACCGGTCTCCTGCCGGGCGATCTTCAGCAGTTCCAGACCTTCGGCCTTCAGGCCGGCGAAGTCATAGGGAGAGGTGCGGGGCTTGAAGGCACCGCCCCGGAGCATATTGGCCCCGGAGGCCTTCACCGCCTTGGCCACCGCCACGATCTGCTCCTCAGATTCCACGGAGCAGGGACCCGCCATGACGCAGAAGTTTCCGCCGCCGATCTTCACGTCGCCGACTTCTACCACGGTGTCCTCCGGGTGAAATTTGCGGTTGCAGCACTTGAACGGCTCCGTGACCCGCTTTACGGAATCCACAATGTCGAGACTGGCTACCAGGTCCATATCCACCTTGGTGGTGTCGCCCACCAGTCCCAGAATGGTCTGGTACTCGCCCTCGGACACATGGATGTGCAGGCCCAGATTCTGGAGCCAATCCATCAGCTGTTCACGGCTTTCCTGGGTAACACCCGGCTTCAACGCAACGATCATAACGGTTTCCTCCTATAAATTGTTTTTGATGATAAGTGATGAATGAAAAAACGCCCCACAGGCGTAACCTGTGCGGCGCAAAAATCGGCTTGGGGGGCCCTTTTGATTGCAACACAAATTACCCTTACTATGCGTGCATAGTAAAGTAGTAATAGGTGAAGAACATAACAGAAGTCATAGTAGATATCTCTCCTGATCTCATAAGGCTTTCCAAGATGGTTACAATGTAACACACCCGCAGACCCCTGTCAACAAAGGGCGACGAAAAAAGTACACAATTTTATCGGTTTAAAGCGACTGCGATTCCCGGCGAAATCACAGAAGGCAGAAAATCAAAGCTCCCTCCGGCCCTCCAAGGCCCGGGCCAGGGTCGCATCATCGGCAAATTCCAGATGGCCGCCCACGGGGATGCCATAGGCCAACCGGGTCACCTTGACCTCAAAGGGCTTCAAAAGCCGGGCGATATACATGGCGGTAGCCTCCCCCTCCGTGTCCGGGTTGGTGGCCATGATGACCTCCTCCACACCGCCCTGAGCCACCCGCTCCAGCAGTGGCTTGATGGCGATGTCATCGGGACCGACGTGGTTCATGGGACTGATGACGCCGTGGAGCACATGGTATTTGCCGTTGAACTCCCGGCCCCGCTCCATGGCCGCCACGTCCCGTGGGTCCGCCACCACGCAGATCACAGAGTTATCCCTCTTGGGAGAGGAACAGATGGGGCACAGCCCCCCGGCGGTAAAATTGCGGCATACGGGGCAGTAGGTGACGGTGCGCTTGGCGGTAACGATGGCGTCCGCAAACGCCTGAGCGTCCTCCTCCGGCAGGCTCAGTACATGAAAGGCCAGCCGCTGGGCGGTCTTTCCGCCGATCCCCGGCAGACGGGCAAATTGTTCGACCAGCGCCTCCAGCGGCGCGGGAAAATACTCCATGGGTCATGCTCCTTCACGATCCGCAGGGCAGAGCCTTCCACCCTGCCCTGCGGAGATTGATATGGTATACGGTGTTGAAAATTTGGATCAGTCTTCGTCAGGACATCCCCCGGGAGGGGAGTTTCTCTTGCCCTTATGGGACAATTTACCTTCCGTGCCTGATGAAAGACACGCTGTACCCCGCAAGTGTGCGAGTGTCCCACGCAAGCGAGGCGCCGTATCCTTGGCGGTATGGGATTCCAATCATTTTTGTCAGGACATGTGCCTGACAAAAATACCACATCTTACGCGCCTTGGGCGCGTTCACCAGTCCGCACATAGGCCCCCGCGAAAACCCAGCACAGCGGTTTTCGTGGGGAGAGGAAGAACAAACAAAACGGTATGCGGCCTGCCATCAGGCAGGCCAAACAAAGTGAAGTTTGTTCTGACGAGGCGGGGGGGAATCTAAAGGGAGGATGAAATTCCCTCTTTAACCTAACTCCATGGCGAACAGCGCCGCCGCGCCGCCGGTGTGGACGAAGGCGATGTGCTCCTGCCCGTCGAAGTAGCCCTCCTTCACCAGCATCAGGAATTTGGCCCAAGCCTTGCCGGTGTAAACGGGGTCCAGCAGGATCCCCTCCTGCCGGGCCAGTTCCTCGATGTAGGGGGTGTCCTCGGCGTTGGGGATGGCGTAGCCGGCGCCCACATGGTAGATCATCCGGAAACGGCTGTCCATGTCTGTGGGGACGGGCTGGCCCACCAGCCCGGCGGCTTCTTTCACCAATTCGGATACGATCTCCTCAAAGGGGTCGGTATCCACGCCCAGACCTGTGGCCTTGGCCTGCGGGAGAAACAGGGAGGTACCCAGCACCAGACCGGCGGTGGTGCCGCCGGAGCCAGTGGCGGAGGCCACATGGCTGATCTCGATCCCGGCCTCCTTGGCCTGCTCCGCCAGTTCCCGGACGCACTCGGCGTAGCCGATGGAGCCCAGTGCCGTGGAGCCGCCCACGGGGATGATATAGCCCTTGTGTCCCTGGTTGGCCAACACCTCGCAGCGCTCACGCATCTCGGCGTAGATGTCCTCATAGCTGTCGGTGTCCATAAATTCCACCTGCGCGCCGAAAATATCGTCCAGCACCAGATTGCCCTTGCGGTCCGTGACACCCCGCTTTTTCAGGATCAGGACACAGCGCAGCCCCAGACGGGCGGCGCAGGCGGCGGTGAGCATGGCATGATTGGACTGGGCCCCGCCGGTGGTGAACACGGTGTCGCAGCCCTGCTTCTGGGCGTCCGCCAGCAGATATTCCAGCTTGCGGACCTTGTTGCCGCCCAAAGCGACGCCGCACAGGTCATCCCGCTTGATCCAGATGCTCTTGTTGTAGATCCGGCTGATATTTTCCAGCCGGTAAAAGGGCGTAGGATACACGCCCAGCCTGAGCTGAGGCAGATTATTCCAATGACTCATACGCTCATTTCCCCCGGAGTTCCTTGATACGGGCAGGGATGTCCTCCGCCTTGTAGACGGCGCTGCCCGCCACCAGCACGTTGGCACCAGCGTCGATGCAGGTCTGGCAGGTGTCGGGGGCCACGCCGCCGTCTACCTCCAGTTCGCAGGCGGGGTTCCGCTCATTGATGAGCTTGCGGATGGCGGCCACCTTGGGCATCTGGTCCGCCATGAATTTCTGACCGCCGAAGCCGGGCTCCACGGTCATGACCAGAATCAGCTCCACCTGATCGATATAGGGCAGGACTGCCTCCCAAGTGGTCTTGGGCTTCAGAACGATGCCCGCCTTCTTGCCCTTGGCGTGGATCTTGTCGATGGCGGCCTGAATGTTTTCCGGGAAATCCGCCTCCACATGGACCGTTACCAGATCGGCGCCGGCATCGCAGAATTCCTCCACGTACCGCACCGGCTGCGTGATCATCAGGTGAACATCCAGGAACATATCCGTGACCTTCCGGATAGACTTCAGCACCGGGATGCCGATGGAGATATTGGGCACGAACACGCCGTCCATCACGTCTACATGGACGTAATCGGCGTCGGCAATGCGGTGAATGTCTCTCTCCAAATTCGCAAAATCGGCGGAGAGGATAGACGGAGAAATTTTAATCATGGAGATGACCTCTTTTCTCTAAATTTCCGGCAGATGGGCCGGAGATGTGGGACATGCTTCGTGGCAGACGGCGGCGGGGATGCATAGGATGGCACAAGTGGCATGAGCGTCCCCGTTGATACGCCCCGCAGTGTCCGCCCCCGGGTCTGGCGCCGCCGCTTTTCAGATAGGGGGCCGGCGGCAGCGCCGGCCTCCATTAGGGCGCAAAACAACTGCAATTTCGATGACTGTTTTCAGCCATAGTGTAGCAGACATGGGCGGCAAAAGCAACGCCGGGAGGAAAATTTGTGCCCCGCTCCTTTTATTGACCAACGATAGTGCCTATGCTATAATCACCTTGTATGAAGGAAAGGAGGTGGCTTATGCCCGCTATTTCTGTGATCGTACCGGTCTATCAGGCGGAAGCGCTGCTGCCCCAGTGCGTAGAGAGCGTTTTGGCCCAGACCTTTTCCGACTGGGAACTGCTGCTGATTGACGATGGCAGCCGGGACGGTTCTCCGACCCTGTGCGACGGCTACGCCGCAAGAGACCCTCGCATTCGCGTGTTCCACAAGCCCAACGGCGGCGTGTCCACCGCCCGGAATCTGGGGTTAGAGCAGGCCACGGGACCGTATATCGCCTTTTTGGACGCCGACGATGCCTTTGAACCGGCGGCGCTGGAGACCTTGTGGTATCTGCGGGAAAAGGCCGGGGCAGACAGCGCCGGCTGTGCCCACTACAACGTGACGCCTGACGGGGAACGGCGGACAGAGCTGTTGCTGCCGGCAGGAATCTATGAAGAGACCGGCATCCGGGAAAAGATCCTCTGGCCTCTGGCGGGGGACCGGCTTCAACCGCCGGGGTTCAACGGCCTCATCTGGCGTTTCCTCTTTGACGCCGCCATCCTCCGGGGCAACGCCATTACCCTTGAGGGGGGCTATCTGGAGGATGAGCTGGTCCTGATGGGAAAATTCGCCCATGTGCACCGTCTCGCGGTGCCCGGCAAGACCCCGTACCGCTCTCTTGCAAAACCCCGAAGCCGGCGCCGGTTGCCCCCACTACAACGGGCCGCGTGGGGGGGACCGGCGGACAGAGTTGTTGCTGCCGGCAGGAATCTATGAAGAGCCCGCCACCGGGAAAAAGATCCTCTGCCCTCTGGGGGGGGCCCGGTTTCAACCGCCGGTGTTCAACGGCTTCATCTGGCGTTTCCTCTTTGACGCCGCCATCCTCCGGGACAACGCCATTACCTTTGAGGGGGCCTATCTGGAGGATGAGCTGTTCCTGATGGAATATTTCGCCAATGTGCACCGTCTCGCGGTGACGGACAAGCCCCTGTACCGCTATCTGGAAAACCCCGCCTCCGCCACCCACCGCTATATGCGGGACTATCCGGCGGTATTCGCCCGGTTTTTGGAGCGAAAGGCGGAGATCGTGGAGAAATACGGCCTTGACGCCGCCCGGCCTCAGTGGCGGGCCAACACAGTGTGGGCAGGGCTGCTGATCGCCGTGGGCAACGAGTATGTGAAGAGCAATCCGAAGCCCGTCCGGGAAAAGCGGAAGGCCGTGGAAGCCCTCTGCGCCCAGCCGGAGTTTGCGAAAGCCATCCGGGAACTACGCCCCAAGGGCTTGGGCCGCAATAAGCAGATCGTGGCGGATCTCATCGGCAGCGGCCGGTTTGGTACACTGACGGCGCTGTACCGCCTGAAAAATCATATGTAAGGAGCAACTATGACACTTTGGCAAACCAGCCTGACCTATCAGATATGGGTCTGGCTTTGCGATGTCTATGAGGACAGCACCCTCCACCGTTTTCTGGCGGCAGCCGGCCGCTGGTGCAGTGGACAGGTCGAGGAGAGCCGCATCCTGCGGCCGCTGTGCCGGGAAGGGATTGCGGCCCGGTCTTGGAAGGACAGCTTCCTGTGCCGGGTGCTCAGCGCTCTGGTGAACCTGCCGGGGACGCTGCTTCACGCCTGGTACAAGGCGTGGAACCTGACCTTTGAGGACAGCTTTTTCGCACGACTGGCCTTTGACATGGGAGACAGTGCCTCCATTGCCCAGTCCTGGTGCATCGCGGCGCTGTGGTGCATCCCCTACGAGCGCTGGAACAACGCATATAGCTTTATGACCGGCGTTTTGTTGCTGCTGCTGTTTTACGCCGGGGCTATGCGGACGGGCCGCCGTCTGGATGTGGCCCGGATCGGCTTCTATCCGGCGCTGATGCTGGCTGCCGTGACGCTGGCCGTGACCTTCTCCTATGCGCCGGGGCTGTCCGCCCGTTTTTTGATCTACCATGTGTCGGCGGCGCTGCTGGTGGTCATCACCGTCAGTGCCGTGCGGAATGGGGAGGACCTGAAGCGGCTGTGCGCCGGGGCGGCTGTCTGCGTGGGCGCAACAGGCGCTTACGGCATCGTCCAGCGAATTCAGGGTGTGAAGGTAAATCCCTCCTATGTGGATCTGAAGGTCAACGCCGGTATGCCGGGGCGGGTCTTTTCCATTTTCGACAATCCAAACACCTTCGCACAGGTGCTTTTGCTGCTGCTGCCGCTGGTGCTGGCCCTGTTCCTTACGGCGAAGCACTGGCAATGGAAGGCCATCTGCGCCGGTATCTTCTGCGTGGGCGGCATGGCCATGGCCATGACCTATTCCCGGGCAAGCTGGGTGGGGCTGGCTGTCGCTATGGCGGTATTCGTGTTCCTCTGGAAACCGAAGCTGATCCCAGCCTTTATTCTGCTGTGCGTACTGGCGGTGCCCTTCCTGCCCACCACGGTGCTGAACCGCATCCTCACCATTACCAATACGGCGGACTCCTCCACCTCCAGCCGGGTGTCTCTTTACAAGGCGGCCATTGAGGTCATCCGCCGTTCCCCCCTCACCGGAGCGGGCCTCGGCACCGCCGCCACCCAGACATACATCCGGGAGTTCAACCTGTATCACGACAAGGCTCCCTTTGTCCACTCCCACAATTTCTATTTGGAGGTCTGGATTCAGATGGGCCTGCTGGGCGTCACCGGTTTTGTGGGTTCCATGCTGTGGAACATCAAAAACGCCGCCCGGGCGGTCCGGCATAACGGCCCCTCCGTGGGGAGGACGGTAGCAGCCGCCGCTGCGTCTGCCATGTGCGGCGCGATGGTCTGCGGTCTGGCGGATTTCCTGTGGAACTATCCCCGCGTGCTGGTCATTTTCTGGTTCACCTTCGCCATGGCCATCGCCGGCGTCAAGGTCTGCACGGAAGAAGCAAAGTAAATGATAAAAACGTTCGCCGTATGGACCTCCATACGGCGAACGTTTTTATAGGGTGCTTCCCTGAATCAGATTGTCTCTCAGAAATGCCTGATGAATGGCGTTCAGTACCCGCTTTTTATCTCCGCTCCACAGGGGAGCCAGCAGGTCTCGCTTCGCGCCGTCCCCGGTGAGGCGGTGGATGACTGTTTCCGGTGGAAGATTCCGCAGACACAGCTCCAGAATGGAAATATATTCCTCCAATTCCAGCGTCTGCCCCCGGCCTGCCTGCCACTCCGCCGCCAGATCCGTGTTCCGGAGGACGTGGAGCAGATGGAGTTTTACGCCCTCCGCCCCACTTTGACCGATATAGCGGGCGGTCTCCGCCATCATTTCCGGTGTTTCGCCGGGAAGCCCCAAGATCTGATGGACAATGACCGTCACGCCGATGGCTTTCAGGACCTTCACCGCCCGGTCGAATACCGGCAGGTCATAGCCCCGGCGGAGATACCGGGCGCTTTCCGGGTGGATCGTCTGCAAGCCCAGCTCCACCCACACCGGCTTGATGCGATTCAGCTCCTCCAATAGGCCCAGAATATCCGGCCCCAGACAGTCCGGCCTGGTGGCGATAGATAAGATCACCACATCCTCCGGTGCCATGGCCGCCTGATACAAGGCCCGCAGGCGATCCGCGTCCCCGTATGTGTTGGTAAAGGACTGGAAGTAGGCGATGTATTTCGCATCGGTCCCGGCCTTGGCGGCTACCCGCAGTCTGGCGGCGGCCAGCTGATCCGGGATGGCTCCGGCCTCCGCGAAGGCCCCCGCGCCGTCGCAGAAAATGCAGCCGCGCGTGTCCAGCGTCCCGTCCCGGTTGGGGCAGGAACACCCGGAGGACAGGGCCAGCTTGTAGACCTTGCAGCCGTATTCCGCCTTTAGCCGGGAGTTCAGGTCATTCCAGTACATATCATTCCGCTTGGGGGGCGGGGTAGGGGATGGAATAGGGCTGGCTGCCCCGTTCCGCCAACTTTTCCTCCAGCCACGCCTTCACCTGCTCCACGCCCTCCTCCGTCCACGGGAAGGTCTGGGATTCCACATCCTTGGCCAGCTCGAAACTGGTGTTCTCGTAGACCCAGACAGTGAGAGTGCCCTTTCCGTCCGTCCAGCCCTCCCGCTGAAAACGGTAGCGGAAGGTGCCGATGCTGCCGGGGTAAATAGCGGCTTTTGTGAAGAAGGCCACATTCAGATGATCGAAATGTCCCATGATTACCTCGTTTTCCCGCTCTGCGGCGTCCTGATTTTTTCCTCAGCAGTATAGCATACTTCACCGGGTTCCGCAACGGCCCTTGCACCGGCGAAAAAAACAGGGTATACTGTTTATGGTTATAAATATGCCACATAAAAGGAGACTGCCATGAACATTCTGGTGCTTTCGGATTCCCACGGAAATATATCCAATATGGAGGAGGCGGTTGAACGGGAAAAGCCCGACATGATCCTCCATCTGGGGGACTGCTGGCGGGATGCGGAACGGCTGGCGGAACGGTATCCGGACATTCCCATGGAGCACGTTCCCGGAAATTGTGACTGCCGTCCGGAGGAGCCGGCGGAAAAACTGCTGTTTTTAGGGGACTGCCGTGTGTTGATCTGCCACGGCCACACCTGCGGCGTGAAAACCTCCCTGCTGACAGCGGGCTTGAAGGCAGAGCAGGACCATTTAGATGCCTTTCTGTTTGGCCATACCCACAAGCCTTTGGTGGACAAGCGGGGCAGAACGCTGTTCCTGAATCCGGGAACTGTGGGCAAGGGCCTGCGGCCTACCTACGGTATATTAACGGTAGAGGGCGACCGGATCGACGGCCGAACCGTGTTTTTGGATAGCGAATCATAAAACCAACAGATACGATAGGTAAAAATATAAGTAGAATTGATATCTAAAAGTGTATTTTTTAATTTTACAAAGGTCAACCTATCTGCTAAAATAAATAGGCTGGGGCAAAAGGCCCTGTGCTTGAAGCTAAAATCATGTGTGCCGCCATGTGGCGGCGGATTGGAGTTATTTATGAGCCGTATGGTCGGTACTGTTTCCCGGGGCGTCCGGGCGCCTATTATCCGCAGCGGCGACGATCTGGTGGAGATCGTCACCAAGTCCGTTTTGGAGGCTGCCGCCCAGCCGGAGGATGGCTTTGCCATCCGGGACCGGGATGTAGTGGCCATGACCGAGGCCATCGTGGCCCGTGCTCAGGGCAACTATGCCTCCGTGGACGATATTGCCGCCGATGTAAAGGAAAAGCTGGGCGGTGAAACGGTGGGCGTTATTTTCCCCATCCTCAGCCGCAACCGCTTCGCTGTCTGCCTGCGGGGCATTGCCAAGGGCGCAAAGAAGATCATTCTTATGCTGAGCTATCCCTCCGACGAGGTGGGCAATCACCTGATCGACCCGGATGTGATGGACGAAAAGGGCGTGGACCCCTACCGGGACGTGCTGACCCTGGAAAAATACCGGGAGCTGTTCGGCTACACCGTGCACCCCTTCACCGGCGTGGACTATGTGGCCTACTACATGGACCTGATCCGGGACTGCGGCGCGGAGGCGGGGGTCATCTTCGCCAATGACGCCAAGGCCATCCTGCCCTATACCAAGAATGTCATCAACTGCGACATCCACACCCGCAAGCGCACCAAGCGCCGCCTGATCGCCGCCGGCGCAGAAAAGGTGTTCTCTCTGGACGAGATCCTCACCGCCCCTGTCAACGGCAGCGGCTATAACGAGAACTACGGCCTGCTGGGCACCAACAAGGCCACCGAGGATACGGTGAAGCTGTTCCCCCGCGACTGCCAGAGCATGGTGGAGGCCATTCAGAAGAAGCTGTATGACGCCACCGGCAAGCACGTGGAGGTCATGGTCTACGGCGACGGTGCCTTCAAGGATCCCGTTGGCAAGATCTGGGAGCTGGCAGACCCCGTGGTGTCCCCCGCCTACACCGCCGGTCTGGAGGGTACGCCCAACGAACTGAAGCTGAAGTACCTGGCGGACA
>OBHX01001630.1_pt1 | contig 18737 bp, 19 predicted proteins | sample 1519331 | NCBI WGS metagenome assembly OBHX01 (sample SAMEA2602897, study PRJEB22501) | metagenome
CTGCTGTGGAGGACGTTCGGGGTAGTATTGCAGCATAAGGGAGCGTACTGAGGGGAGTGGGAAGAAGTCAGATGCGGCCCCTTATGAGGCCTTGAGACGTCAGATGTCAGCTTTGTACGGATTGAGCAGTAAGTCCGTCTTGCTTATCGCCAACACTCTGACGTCTGACGTCTGAAAGGCCCGAAGGGTCAGTCTGACTTCTTAACCATAATACTTCTTAACCAAATGGAGCGAAAAAACAATGGGCTTACTTTCAGAAAATGTCATTTCGCAATTCTATGAATTCGTCGATAAAAAAACAGGGGGCAACCTGGAATCTAATGAACAGCTGGAGGCACTGCTCCAGGAATTCATGGAACAGTACAATATCAGTTTGGACGATGCACCCCCTTTGTCCAGAGAGACTGCCAAAAACGTGTGCGACTGGCTGGAACTGTCCGGGCAGCAGAAAACGAAAAAAGCCCAGCGGGAATGCCTGGAAAAAGCCAGAGAACTGGAACCCAAGAACCTGGATGTACTCATGCAGCTCCTGCTGCTGGAAAAGAAACAGTACTGGGAATACCTTCCCGAAGTCCAGAAACTCCTGGCCCTGGGCAAAGAAGACCTGAAGCAGCGGAAACTGTACAAAGAATCCATGGGGGATTTCTACATGGTCCTGGAAACCCGCCCCTACATGCGGGTCCTGCAGTTTTATCTGAGCATTCTTGCCAGCTGTTATATGATCCAGCAGGCCATTGCCGTGGCCAAGGAAATGCTCAAGCTGAACAGGAACGACAACCTGGGAATCCGTTATCACCTGCTGTCCCTGTACGTATACAGTGAAGACGAATTCAATGCCCGGAAGCTGATCAAAATGTATAAAAACGAAGAAGACCGCTGCTTCTTTACCATGCCCATGGCACTCCTGAAATTCCGCCAGGGCAAATGGGATGAAGCCAAAGCCATCCTGGAAAAAGTCAAGAGCCAGTACAAAGGCTTCCAGACCTTCCTCAAAGATGCCGCAGAAGGCAGGGATGCGTTCTACGATGAAGATGCCTATATGACAGATATGTACCAGCCCTTCACCCGCAGCGAACTGGTCACCATGGTACTGGATTTCAGCTACCTGTGGGACACCACCCAGGAATTCTTCCGCTGGGCTAAAACCGTCATGAGCCCGGCGAAGAAGAGAAAAGGGAAGAAAAACAGTGCAGAGTGAAGTGTGAAGAGTGAAGAGCAGGATGGCCTGGACCGGCAGATCCATTGCGGAACCGTAGGGGCCGCAGGCCGGGAAGGGCAGGCCTGCGGGTTCCTGTATACCATGCTGAAAACCTAAAATTCCAATAGTACCTTAATGGAAAGAATCCTATCCATCATTGCAATGGCGAAGAAGGTGACTTTATGGCGCTAATACATATTTCTTTAAAAAATTTCACGGTGTTTTCTGATGGAACCATTCCCCTTGCCCCAGGTGTCAATGTGTTGATTGGAAGCAACGGAACCGGGAAAACACAGCTGTTAAAAGGAATCTATGGATGCTGTGAATCTGCTCGAATAGACAATGAAAAGAGTTTCTTTGAATGCTTCCATACAAATAGTGGTCTGTCATTGGCAAGAGATTATGATCGAAATATAGAATTCAATGTGTCGGATGATACTGGAATAGGAGAGTCTAATAAAAAAGAGAATGTTTTATCAGGAAGTCCTAATATTCGTAGAGATAGAACCGTGACAGCACTTGAGACAATAATTACAGTTCCTAAAAGTGTCCGTAACGCTGTCTACCTACCAGTAAAAGACATGCTCACCCATGCCAGAGGCCTTCTGGCCATGGCCCGGAAATATCAGGATTTTCCCTTTGATAAACCCTTGCTGGACAGCATAGAAAAATCAGAACGGTGGATTGTGAAAAAACAGCCGGAAATTTTGCAGGGGCTTCTTCACCAATTGGAAAAATGCATTGGCGGGACGATCCTTTATGAAAATGATGAATTTTATATTATCCGGAAGGATGGAAGAACAATCAGTTTTGAACTGGAAGCAGAGGGCTACAAAAAACTGGGAATCCTTTGGCAGCTGCTGATGAATGAAAGCATTGTACCTGGGACTGTTCTGCTTTGGGACGAACCAGAAAGCAATTTGAACCCAGAGTTCCTTTCCATAACAGCTGATATTTTGCTGGCTCTTTCCAGATTGGGAGTCCAGATTATCTTCAGCACACACAGCTACATCCTGGCAAAATATATAGAACTGAAAATGAACCAGGATGACAAAGTCCTGTTCCACGCCTTCTATTATGAAAGTGGTCTTGTACATTGTGAATCGACCAGAAACTTTAAAGATTTGAAGCATAATTCCATCATGAATGCCTTTGAAGTACTAATGGATGAAATATACAAGGATCAGGTAGGTGAATGATGTGTCAAGAATTTTTATGGACGAAAACCAAACCTGCCGTTTTGATTTCACGAAAGCCCGATGGGCCACTGACCAACTGAATGCCGTGTACCACAAAGCAAAATTGGACTTGTTGTCCGATGTGGATTTTCTGGTGGAAACAGAGAATGAATTCCTGTTTGTCGAATATAAAAATGCAAGTCACCCAAATGTTGTCCATAGTGATAGATTCGATTTCAAGAAAGACAAGTTAATCCATAAACTGGTTCGAAAATTTTACGACAGCTGCCACTTTTTCCACGCAATGGAATTGGGTATGAACAAAAAAATAAATTATGTAATGATTCTTGAGTTTCCCCACAGCGATGCTGCAAGCCGGAAGTACGTGAGAAATAGGGTGGCAGCATTATTGCCTTTTTTACTGCAGAAACAAAATCCGGAAATGCACAAAATCCTCCATGGAGTTGATGTTTTATCCATAGAAGAATGGAATCAAAAATATCCATTGTTTTCTGCAGAAGTTTTGTAGGGGAAAGAAATCGGTCAATCCATTGCAGAACCGTAGGGGCCGCAGGCCGGGCGGCCCGCTTCACTCTTTACGCTGCCCTTTAATTATTACAAAGGAGAGAAATCCACCATGACAAAATACAACTACCTCATCGTCGGCGCCGGATTGTATGGCGCCGCTTTTGCACAGCAGGCCCGGGAAGCGGGCAAATCCGTCCTGGTCATCGACAAGCGGCCCCAGATTGCCGGCAACGTGTATACCCGGGACGTGGAAGGCATCCACGTGCATCAGTATGGTGCCCACATCTTTCACACCAACAATAAGGAAGTATGGGACTACGTGAACCGGTTTGCCACCTTCAACCGCTTCACCAATTCCCCGGTGGCCAACTACCATGGGGAACTGTTCTCCCTGCCCTTCAACATGTACACTTTCAATAAAATGTGGGGAGTGGTGACGCCGGAAGAAGCCGCCGCCAAAATTGAGGAACAGAAGCGCCAGGCGGGGATCACCAACCCCCGAAACCTGGAGGAACAGGCCATTTCCCTGGTGGGTACCGACATCTACGAAAAACTGATCAAGGGGTATACGGAAAAACAGTGGGGCCGTCCCTGCACAGAACTGCCGGCTTTCATCATCAAACGCCTGCCGGTGCGGCTGACCTTTGACAACAACTACTTCAATGCCCTGTATCAGGGCATCCCCGTGGGCGGTTACACCAGACTGGTGGCCAATATGCTGGAAGGCATCGAAGTGCGCCTGAACGAGGATTATCTGGAGAACAAAGAAAAATGGGATGCTCTGGCGGACAAGGTGGTCTATACCGGTCCCATCGATGCTTATTTCCACTATGAATACGGTCCCCTGGAATACCGCAGCGTCCGGTTTGAAACGGAACTGCTGGACAAACCCAATTACCAGGGCGTAGCCGCCATGAACTACACCGACCAGGAAACACCCTGGACCCGGATCATCGAACACAAATGGTTCCAGTTCGGCAAAGACGATAACGGCAACGACCTGCCCAAAACCGTCATCAGCCGGGAATACAGCTCCGAATGGAAAGTAGGGGATGAACCCTACTATCCAGTGAACGACGAACGGAACAGCAGTTTGTATCAAAGATACAAAGACCGCGCCGCAGATGAGAAAAAAGTCCTGTTCGGTGGCCGGCTCGGAGAGTATAAGTATTACGATATGGATGCAGTCCTTGGAGTCGCACTGGCTGCCTTTAAAACAGTCAGTAGTCACTAGTCACTAGTCTGCAGCCAAAGGAAGCCAACATTCTTTGTTGGCAGAATGAATGAAAACAGCCACTAGTCACTAGTTCGCAGCTGAATGTTGCCAACTTCCGTTGGGTTTGAATCAAAATAATAAAACATAGTACTTGGCATCTTACTTATCTTACTTGCAACTGACTTTCCAGGAGGAGCAGCTGATGGAATACTCTCATAAAAAGTTGACTGTATGGCAACGTGCCATGGAACTGACAGATTATGTACTCGATTTGACGGAACAATTTCCCGGGAAAGAACAGTACCGTCTGGTGGATCAGATGTGTCGGGCGGTAGTATCTATTCCCAGTAATATCGCAGAAGGAAGAGGTAAGGGGAGCGATAAAGAGTTTATCCGTTATCTGCTCATTGCCAGGGGTTCCGCCTGCGAGCTGGACACTCAGCTACTGATCAGCCATAAACGGAACTATATCAATCAACAGCAGACCCAGAAAGCCTGTGCTATGTGCTATGAAATCACTTCCATGCTGACTGTTCTTATTGCCAGGCTGGATAAGAACAACCATTGGAGAACAACGAAACTATAAGTTCAAGGCCAGCGATAGCTGGCTTCCATAAGCTAGTGACTAAAGACTAGTGACTAGTGACTGGTGAAAGGAGTATCATGAACATCACCATCCTCATCGCCGCCCATAAACCCTACTGGATGCCCTCCGACCCTGTTTACCTGCCTTTGCAGGTGGGGGCTGAGGGAAAATCTTTGATTCCGGGATATACGCCGGACAACACCGGGGACAACATTTCGGCGAAGAATCCCCATTACTGCGAACTAACCGGATTGTACTGGGCCTGGAAGAATCTTTCCTGTGAGTATATCGGTCTGTGCCATTACAGACGGTACTTCGGCCACCAGGTCCATACGGACGACCTGGAAAAGAAAAAGGCGGCCATCTTCAGCGGTGCCGATTACGAAAAGCTGCTGGGCCAGTATGATGTGATCCTGCCCGTAAAGCGGAACTATTACATCGAAACCGTCCGCAGCCAGTACGAACATGCCCATTATAAAAAAGACCTGGACGAAGTGGAAGCCATCATTGCCGAAAAATATCCCCAATACAGCGCTGCTTTCACTACCGTCATGAACCGGCGCAAGCTCCACATCCTGAACATGTTTGCCATGAAAAAGACCCTGTTCGACCAGTACTGCAGCTGGCTGTTCGACATCCTGTTCACCCTGGAAAGCCGCATCGACATCAGCAGCTACAGCCCTTATGAAGCCCGGATCTACGGCTTCCTGTCCGAACGACTCTTCAACGTCTGGCTGGAAAAACAGCGTCTAAAAGAAGTGGAAGTACCCGTGGTGTTTTTGGAGAGAGTAGACTGGCCGAAGAAGATCAGGGACTTCCTTGGGCGGAAGTTTTTTGGGAAGAAGCAGTAAGAAGTAAGAGCGCGCATGTAAAGAAGTCAGACCGCCCCTGACGGGGCTGAAACCTGTAAACTGTTAGCTTGGTCGGCTTGAGTCGGCCGGTCCATCAATTTTAACATCCAAAGGCCTGCAAATGCCGCTCTGACGTGGTGACATCTTCACAAGATGCTGCTATTTTGCGGGATAAAAAGGAGAAACAATGAAATTACCATCTATCTAGGGACTGCGATTTTTGGGATTCCTTATGATTTTCCTCAATCACAGCTACTGGTTGTTCACGAAAAATAAATGGTTTGATTTTGGTGCTCGCCGGGTTGAGATTTTCTTTGTGCTTTCCGGATTTTTAATGGCTTATCATTATGGTAATAAGGAAATAGCCTATGATTTGAAGTCTTCTATTCGCTATATGCTGCGGAAGGCAAAGAAATTTTATCAATTACATCTCTTTACCTTCTTTGCCATGGGTGCTTATTTCATGCATCTGCGGCAGGTTTCTGGATGGCATTATCCAGATGGAAGGCCGGCACTTTATCGGGACGTTATTTTAAATCTGACCTTGTTAAAAAGTTGGGATGCAAGATCCATGTTTTCTTTTAATGGAGTGACCTAGTTCTTATCTGTTATGGTATTTATCTATCTTTGCTTGCCATTTTTGATCCACCTATTTAAGAGAAATCAAACGGATCGTGGCAAAGCTGCTGTCTGGTTTTTAGGCCTATTCCTGGTCAAAATGATAGGAGATACAGTAGGGTATATTCTTCATTGGAATCCATGGCCTCAGACTTTTAGCTATTATGCCAATCCGGCATATCGGCTAATTGACTTTGTATTAGAGTATTTGGGATATCAGGTCTTGCGGCCTTTGGATAGTAACTGGAATTTCTTGGCTAGTTCTTTTTTGCAAGCCAGCAGCTTGATTCTTTATTTCCTTTGTTGTATATTTTTTGATAAAGTATGGTTACCGACACCTTTTATCTTGATTTCGATTCTTATCATTTCGGCATTTATGTTGCCGGGTGGCATTGTGCAACCGATATTTGGAAATCAAATCATGGTGCATTTGGGAAATATCAGTTTTGAATTGTTCATTGTGCATCAGGTACTGATTACAATTTTTAATCATATTATAAATGATGTCTTGCATAATAATGGGATGTATACTTGTTTTGTGTTATTTTTTGGATCTCTTGTTGTAGCGGATACGATTCATCGCTTGATGGATGGTAATAATATAAAATAAATAGGTTAGTTGTAAAATGAATTTGAACTGTGCCGGCGTTGAATCCGTTCTTGCACAGTTGCAGGAGCTATATGGCGCAGAACGCTTCAGCCAGATTTTTAAGATGATGACGGCCGATAACGGTCCTGAGTTTGAGAACTTGTCACAGTTTGAGAGTCTCGGCACCAAGATGTACTCTACACATCCGTACAGCTCGTGGGAGCGGGCTCAAAACGAATACCACAATGGCTTGCTGAGGGATTTCATCCCAAAGGGCATGTCCATAGAGCAGTTCACTGATGAGGATATCCTGAACATGGCAGACACGCTGAACCAGCGCCTACGTCGTGTTTTGGGCTACCATACGCCGTCAGAGCTATTTGATGTATTTCTCGATGAAGTTTATGCTATTGAGTGTGTTTCTTGATTATAGTTGTTCAAATTCAACTTGCAATTTACAAAATTTATAATATAAGGTAGAGGTGGGAAAAATGCAAAAAATAGATGATGTGTTATTAAAAGAATTAGAACTCAATATTTTAAAAAATATTGCTGAGTTTTGTGATAAAAATAAAATGCGTTACTATCTTTGTGGTGGAACGCTACTGGGAGCAGTCCGACACAAAGGGTTTATTCCATGGGATGATGATATGGATATAGCTATGCCTAGGGAAGATTATATAAAGTTTCAAAAATCATATAACGGTTATTCAGACCGCTATGTCGTAAATGGTATAGAAAATAATGAACAGTGGCATATGCCTTTTGCTCGTGTAGAGGACTTAGATACTGTCCTTTATGAACATACCTTAAAGCCCAAATATGAGAAATGTCATGTGTTTGTTGACGTTTTTCCAATAGATGGAATTCCTAAAAATCATATAGCAGAGAAATTCTTTATGCTGAAACAAAAAATTCTAGGAATATTGGTAAATGCCTCTTCATTTTGTTTTAATCCTAGTAAGCATTATTCTGATTCTAAAAGTAACATTGTTACTTTTAGAAATAATGTCAGGACCTTTTTCAAATATTTTGCAATAATGCTGTTTTCTTGGGTGAATACGCAAAATGTTATCAGATTGATGAATAAGAATGCTCAAGATTATAGCACGACTAATTCAAAAGATATTGGTCTAACCGTTTTTGTATGGAATTGGAAATTTGAAAAGTCAAGTTTTGATTCTTTTTCAAAACGAAAAAAATTTGAATTTGAAAATAATGAATTTTGGGGCCCTGCTGGATATGATGAATATCTCACACGTACGTATGGAGATTATATGACCCCTCCCCCCCCACAGAATCAAGTTTCGCATCATAGTTATGATGCATATTTAATTAAATAATAAAAGGAGACTGAACAATGCCCTTTGTGAACAGTGATATAAAAAATACGGTTAGAGTATTTCCAGAGCAAGGAAGATATGGGATGCACCGCTATGATATGAACGAAAATCCTGAAGGTCTTCCAAATGATTTTGTTAACAATGTATTAAAGGAAATTACGCCCGAATTTTTAGCGATTTACCCTGAGCCTAATAGATTCATCAAAAAATATGCTGACTATTTAGGCGTTTCTCCAGAAAATATAACAGTAACAAATGGATCAGATATGGCAATTCGTTATTTGTTGGAGACTTTTGGGGAAAAGGGTAAAGAAGTAGTGACTGTATCACCTTCTTTTGAGATGTATTGGGTCAATTGCTGTATTTTAGGCTATAAACATATCCCTGTTGCTTATGAAAAAGACTTTACAATCAAAGTTGAAAATATATTGAATGCAATTAACGATAATACCTGTATTATTGTTTTATTGAACCCAAATAATCCTATGGGTAATGTTTATACAGAACAAGAAGTTCAGCAAATTATTGAAAAGGCAAAATCTGTAAACGCATTGGTAATCATTGATGAAGCATATCATTATTTTTATCCCAAAACGTTTCTTCATCTGGCGTTGAAAAATGATAACGTTGCTTTATTACGGACGTTTTCTAAATTGTTTTCCATTGCAGCACTTCGATTAGGTGCAATAATTGCAAATCCTAATATTATTCATTATGTACAAAATGCAAAGTTAACGTTTGATGTAAATTCTATTGCTTTGTTATTTGGAGAAAGAATTATTGAACATCCTGAAATGATTCAAAAGTTAATAGAAATTGAAAACGAAGGGAAAAAGTATACTATTTCTGAACTTAAAAAGAATGGGTATGAATGCAGAGACTGCAGGGGGAACTTTATTTTTATTAAACCTAAGCACAATGCGATAGAGATTGCAAAAAGGCTGGAAAAAGAATCAAAAGTACTAGTTCACCCTTATAATAATGATTTACTAAAAGATTACTTAAGAGTTTCTATAGGATCAAAAAAAGCAATGGGCTTTTTCTTGGACGAATTCTTTAAAATTGATAGACAATCTCTTTAGGAGTTTTAAATGAAAAAAGTCATTACCTATGGCACCTATGATTTATTTCACCAGGGCCATTATAATCTACTGAAACGTGCGAAAGCCTTGGGGGATTACCTTATTGTTGGAGTTACTTCTGATTACTTTGATAAATCCAGAGGAAAATTCAATGTTCATGATGATCTGATGACGCGAATCGAAAATGTAAAAAAAACTGGTTTTGCAGATCAGATTGTTGTAGAAGAATATTTTGGTCAAAAAATCGACGATATAAAAAAATATGGAGTCGATATTTTTACCGTCGGATCCGATTGGAAAGGGTATTTTGACTACCTGAATGAATATTGCAAGGTTGTCTATCTTGAAAGAACCAAGGGTATTTCCAGCACCCAGATCCGTAATGAACATAGTGTCCGACTGGGCATCGTTGGAAATGAAATGATCTTGGATCGTTTCATCAATGAGATGAAATACGTCAGTGGGATTGAAGTTGTTGGAGCCTATGCTTCCAAGGATGATGTAGATTCCAGATATAAATCTGTCCAGTTTCAGCAATTTCCTCAATATAACACCTATGAATCCTTGCTTGATAAGGTGGATGCCGTCTATATCAATGCACCTTTAACGCAACGCAACGAATTAATAGCAGCAGCTCTTGAAAAAGGGAAACATGTCCTTACGGAATTTCCATTCGGCTTTAATTATCAAAAAGCCGTGGAATTCATAAAAACTGCCTCTGAAAAGGGACTAGTTCTGATGGAAGGATTAAAGACCGCTTACTGTCCGGCTTTTGGAAAGATGATATCGTTGGTAAAAAGCGGACGTATCGGTAAAATACTCAGTATAGAAGCCAATTTTACCCAGATCCTTGGCGAAAATCTCCAAAATCAGGTACGTATAGCAGGAGGCAGTGTAGCCTCTTTGGGAGCTTATCCACTTCTAGCCATCTTTAAGTTGTTGGGATATGATTATAAGAAGGTGGAGTTTATTACCCATCAGGAAAATGGTATTGATACCATGACCAGGATGAACTTTATTTATGATGGGGCTATTGCCACTTCTTTGGTGGCGATTAATGCCAAAGCAGAAGGATCATTGACTATATCTGGGACAAAGGGATATGTTTATGTCCCGGCTCCTTGGTGGAAAACAGAATACTACGAGCTGCGGTATGAAGATATCAACAAGAACAGTAAGTTTTTCTATAAGTTTGAGGGAGAAGGACTCCGGTATGAGATTGTGGAGTTTGTAAGATGTATTAAGGAAACTGCAGAGATAAATTTATTGTTAAATCATGATAATATATTAGCAGAGACTAAGATTTTATCATTGTTTTACGAAAAAAACAATGTAATCAAATTTTGAATAATAGAGGTGTCATACAATGAAGCTGCTAACTGCCAATGAGATAAAGCAGGAAGAGTTAAAAATGCTATTACTAGTTTCTCAATATTGTAAGAAAAATAACTTGACTGTTTATCTTTGCGGAGGCACTTTGTTGGGAGCGATTCGCCATAAAGGATTTATTCCTTGGGATGATGATATTGATGTAAGTATGCCTCGTCCTGATTTTGAGAAATTCGTAAAGAATGCGGAATCCTTCTTTAAAAAATATAATATGACTGTTGAATATGGAGATGGAAATGGTGGACCTTGCAAATTTCCTTATTGTCAGATTTGGAACCATAATCTCTTGGTAAATAGGAAATATACTAACATTAATCCTTATTTATGGTTAGATATATCGGTAGAAGACGGCTTACCGGCAGATGATAATGAATTAAAGCATATTTATACAATTCGAGATCGTTATACTAAAATTATTCAAATATCTAATTCAAAACTAGGGGAAGGAAAGACTTTAATTCGTAAATTGGGAAAATTTGTCATGAAACCTTTAGCGAATTTATATGGGGATGATAGAGCTTTAAGAAAAATCATTGAACTTGCCAAAAGATATCCGTATGAATCAAGCGAATATATTGGTGCCATTACAGCTGGACTTTATGGTGTAGGCGAAAGGATGAAAAAATCTGAATATGAAATTTCCATTGAAGTTGAATTCGAAGGATATAAATTTCAAGCTCCATCTTGTTGGGATAGTTACTTAACAGGATTATATGGAGATTACATGAAATTACCTCCAATGGAAAAAAGAATTGCACATACGATGGAAGTTTATAAAATATGAAGAGTACTATTATAATAATGGACTTTTATGTTCTATAAAAGGAGCATTGTGGACTATGAACATAGCCGTTATTTTCGCCGGCGGTACTGGCAAGCGCATGAATACAAAATCGAAGCCAAAACAATTTCTGGAAATGCATGGGAAACCTGTATTGGTTTATACATTGGAGAACTTTGAAAATCATCCCATGATTGATCATATCATTCTTGTTTGCCTGGAAGGGTGGATTGAGTACGCAGCTGCTCTCTTGAAAAAATTTGGAATTACTAAAGTTACTAAGATTGTTCCAGGTGGCTCTACAGGGCAAGAATCCATTTATCATGGAATAAAAGCTGCAGAAGAACTGTATGGAGGAAATCATACTGTTTTGATCCATGATGGGGTGCGGCCTTTAATCAATGAAGATACCATAACACGATGCATTTCCAGCGTAAAGGAAAATGGCAATGGAATCACTGTGTCTCCTGCAATTGAAACCATCTTTTTGAAGGCTAAGCAAAACAATCAAGTAGGGGAAATCTTTGACCGTTCCCGCTGTGAAATGGCTAAGGCACCTCAATGTTTTAAACTGCAGGAAATCTATGAAGCCCATCAGAAAGCGCAGGCGGAAGGGCTGAATGATTTTATTGATTCGGCCAGCCTGATGCAGTATTTTGGACATGAACTTTTTACGGTAGAAGGACCGGCAGAAAATATAAAGATTACTACACCGTCTGACTTTTACGTATTCCGGGCTATCATGGATGCCCGGGAAAACTTGCAGATTCTTGGATTGTGAGGATTATTATGGGTGCAATGGAAGATGTTTTACAAGAAGACCTGGCTGCTGTCAGCCAGGCTGATTATATTCCCTGGAATCAATTGCAGGGGCAGAGTGTCCTGGTAACTGGCGGCACAGGACTCATTGGATCAACTGTAATCGAGGCCCTTTGTTACGCCAATACGGCAAAAAAATTACGTTTGAAGATATTTGCCTTGGTCCGGAATCTGGAAAAAGCAGAGCAGATGCTGGGACATGAAAATGAAGTGTTACATTTTATCCAGGGATCCGTTGAAAAGCTTCCTGAAATCAATGAGGCAGTGGATTATATCATCCATGGGGCCAGCCCGACTGCCAGTTTGTTTTTTGTGGAGCATCCTGTGGAAACCATCCAGATTGCAGTTCAGGGAACGTCCAATTTGTTGAAGCTGGCAAAAGAAAAGGCGGTAAAAAGCTTCATTTATTTATCCAGTATGGAAGTTTATGGAGCTCCCCAGGCTGATACGCTGATTCCGGAAACTCAGGGCTGTACATTGGATTCCATGGTGGTTCGGAGCTGTTATCCCATTGCCAAAAGGCTTTGTGAGAATCTGTGTGCCAGTTATGCACAGGAATATGATATGCCGGCGAAAGTCATCCGGCTGGCGCAGACTTTTGGTCCTGGAGTACTGAAAGACGACAAACGTGTTTTTGCTGAATTTGCCAGGGATGCCATGGATGGGAAAGATATAGTTCTTCAGACTAGTGGAACCAGTAAAAGGGAATATCTTTACACGGCTGATGCAGTTACCGCCATTCTTACTGTATTATTAAAAGGGCAGGATGGGCAAGCATATAATGCTGGAAACCCTGAAACGTATTGTAGTATTGTAGAGATGGCGCAATTGGTGGCAGAGCAAATTGCTCATAATAATATTGAAGTGCAATTACCCCACAATACAAAAGGAAAAGATATAAATATAAAATTTTCTCCTGCACATCATCTCCATTTAGAAGTGGGTAAATTGAAAGGGCTGGGGTGGAAACCAATTAGAGGACTAAAGGAAATGTACGATCGAATGATTGCGGTAATAGAATAAAAAGAATCCTGTTTTAATGTAATACTTTTGGGAAGGAGTTAATTCCTTTGTTTTATTCTTTTATTATACCAGTCTATAATAATACTGCCGAAGATATAAAAAGGTGCATAGGCAGCTTTTATAAAGGTGATCTTATAGACTTTGAGATACTTATAATGGATGACGGAAGTACAGAAGAGTGTGCTCATAAAATCGATACGATTATTGCAGAATATCCAGCAGTCACAGTTTATCATTTATCTCATGGTGGTGCAGCGAAAGCTAGAAATGAAGGTATTAAATTTGCGAAGGGAAAATATATATGCTTTGCTGACGCTGATGATATGGTTACAAAGCAATTCCTTTTTGACCTTTCTGCTATCGAACAAAATGGAATCAATTATGATGTGGTTTATGGATTGGTGAATTTTATTAAAAGGGGCAGTAATATACAAGAATCTTTTCAACTATATCCAATGGAATTACAAAAAATAGGAAATACGGAATATCGTGAATTATATCGACATATGTTTGATTTAGGTTCTTCGATTTTCAAGAGAAAAGAAGGATATGTCAGCCGTGGTCCTGTGGCACGTATTGTAAAACGTGAAATAGCTGAGAAGTATTTGTTCAATACAAATTTGGTTTTGGGAGAAGATGAACTTTGGAATCTGGATCTTCTTGAGGCTACGAAAAACTTAGCAGTTGTATATCATAGTTGGTATCTATATCTTGAAAATCCTTTGTCTACTAGCCGTAAGCCAAATCTGGATTTTCTTGGGCAGCATAGCGACCTTTTGGTCTCTAAGCTGCCCTACATGGAAAAACATAAGGGCAGCTTAGAGGGAGCTTTTGCAAACCGAGTTTTTGAATCACTATATGCAATTATCCAAGGAGTTTATTTAACGAGTTTGAAAAATAAAAATATGGTGGACAATATCAAGGAGTTTAATAAAATGGCAAACACTTATCCGTATACAATAGTTACGTATAAACATGCAAAAACTGGGGGGATAAAAACCCTTATAAAGTTTGTTTTGCTGAAAACAGGTTGTTTACTTTTAGTTTATAAAATAAAAAATATGGTGCTGAAACGGTAAAAATATTTTCTCCTACCGTTTTGGCAGGAGAGAATATAAATGGACAAACCAAAAGGATTGGTATCTATCATTGTACCAGTATATAAAGTCCTGTTTACCTGAATGCTTTTAAGCATCCATTCCATATATTTTATTCAGTTCGGCTTCAAAGAGCTCATCAGGTGTCGCGTATCTGAGAATCTTTCGCGGAAGGCTGTTGCACCATAACTCAATCTGCGCAATCAATTCATCACTGTAACAGTCTATCCGCTTGCTTTTTGGGATGAATCTGCGAAGTAACCCATTATGTCGCTCAATGGAACCCTTTTCATGAGGTGCACAGGGATGGGCATAGTTGCACTAACTTCTTCCAAGTCTCCCAACATGGAGAATTCCGAGCCATTATCGGTTGTGATCGTTTTGAATACCTCATTCCAGTATTTATTGTATTATTGGCACGGAAAGCTAGCGATTTTGTAGGGACTTACCTTGTTTTTAAGACGGGTCTGGATGATAACATTGATGCTCGAATGTGAGATGATGGACTTTTTTGCTGGAATCTGTGATAAAATGTACATAATCCATAGAATTCTCTCCTTATGGCCTCAGGTAGTGGGAGAATATCCTGGCTCTGCCAGCAGCGATGGATACCGTCTGGCAGATGGTACGCCGCTGAATTTGAGTGAGAAAGATACCAAGTGGCAGGGGATACGGGGAGACGTTTAAGTTTTAGAGGTAAGGTTTTGAAAGGAGATTTATGGACAAATATCAATGCCTAATTACCGTTTCAATTATTTCGTTAATCTTTGATAATATACCTAAAATATTGCAATTAAATACTATCAGCAGTGGACTTGCCAATAAATTTGCATGGTACCCTTTATTCTTGCTGTTCTTACTTAAAGTAATCGAATTTTATAAAGAAAAGACGAAACTTGAAATTCAGGAAAAAAATCAATTAAAATTTATAGGACTTTTAGTATGCATTTTTTTAATCTGCAATATCCAGGGATTATTGATTTATCCATATTATGATGAACTTCTAGCCGGACCTCTTTCTCAGATAGAAAAACTGCCGCTTTTACTTCAATTTTTACAGCAGCATGATATCATTGTTTCTGTGCAAAATATTTTTATGAGCTGGATAGGGGTAAGGGCAATCAAAGGAACAATTTTCAATGTCATATATACTTTTGGCTTTTCCTTTATTATCTATTTGATTATAAAAAAAGAATATCCTGTATATGTAAAGCTTTTATATAAATGTACTGCTGTATCGATTTGCATTATTTCGGCGTACTCTTGTATTGAATTATTTTATTTAGCGGGAAATCCTGTTGCAAAAATTATATTAGTAAACATAAATCCTATGTTGCATCCAATTGCAGTAGACCATGGATGGTGGCCTAAACTTTTATCTGGACATCAAGTCCGATCTGTATTTTCAGAACCATCACGTATGGGAAATTATGCAGCTTTCACATTGCCTTTTTTATGGATACAGTTTTTAAAAGCAAAGAAAATAGTATCACTGAAATCAGCACTGTTGATTTTTTATACATTTTTAATTTTCATGACAAATGCTAGGACGCCTGTTGCAATGTATTGGGGTCTTTTGGGATTATTTGTTGTTACTGTAATAGCCTTTACTCGGAAAAAATATTTAAAACAAATTGCAGGCATTCTTACAGTTTCTGCTCTTTCACTTTTGTTGTCCTTAAGCTTTATGAAAATTTTTATGGTGCAACAGCAAGAAGTTTCTGTAGAAAGTTATTTAAGTGATAATGTCGGATCGTTAACCAAAGGCAATGCACGGAGTAATGGAGCCCGTTATGCTTTGATTCGCTCCAATTTTAAAACAGGCATTGAACATCCTGTTTTTGGCGTAGGAAATCAGTTGACGTCTTCTTATACCGTTCACAATTTTAACGAATACGATCTGCAGAATAGGGAAGTTCAATTATGGGTTAGAAGCTTTAAAGAAAAAGGCGTATTGCGATACGGATTGGATGCAATGAATGAGTATGTTTCCCAATTTGCTCAATACGGTATTATTGGCCTTTTAGTGTTCTTGTTTCCATTATTTTTTATACTCATTCAGCTTTTTCATAAGCTCAAACATACAGACAGAGATGAACAGCTGGATACGTTGGCAGTTACATTGTCATTAATTGGTAGCGCAGTGGCTGGATGCAATGGATCTCTTACACTACTGTATACGTATTGGGTCATTTTGGCCTATGCTTATGCAAATGTTTATCAGGATATTCCCAAAATACAACGATTGGAAGCAAAATGAACGAACGTAAAATTGGTATCTTACTCAGCTATCTGAATATCGCCCTTCACGCTATCGTTGGCTTTCTCTACGTCCCCATTCTCCTGCACTATATTGGCAAATCGGAATATGGCCTGTATCAGCTGATCGGGTCCCTGATTGCTTATTTCAGCATCATGGATTTTGGCCTGACGGCAGCGGTTACCCGGTTTTATACCAAGTACAAAGCGTTAAAGGACAAGGTGGGGATGGAGAACATCCTGGCCATTTCTCTGTATGGATATGGGGGTGCCACGGCTCTTTCTCTGCTGGTGGGGATTATCTGTTACTGGAACCTGGATGGGATTTTCGGGGCCAGTATGACGGCAGGGGAGTTACAGGAAGCCCGGCAGATGTTCCTGTTGCTGCTGTTCAACATTGCGGTGAGCCTTTCCACCATGGTGTTCCGGTCAGTGATCAATGCCCATGAAAAGTTCCTGTTCCTGAAGGGCCTGGAAACGGTACAGCTGATTCTGCAACCGGCGCTGGTGATCCTGATTCTCCAGAAGTATCCTACGGCCATGGCAGTGGCGGTGGCCCAGACGGTGCTGAATGTGGGACTGATCCTGGCACGGATTTACTACTGTTTTGTCAGACTGCACATTACCATCCGATTCCATTACTGGAATCAGGACCTGTTCCGTGATTTCAAGAAGCTGGCATTGAGTGTTTTCTGTGTCAGCCTCATTGACCAGGTGTTCTGGAAGACCAATCAGATCATCCTGGGGATTGTGCAGGGGACGGCGGCAGTGGCTGTGTATTCCATCGCTTCCCTGATCTATATGAATTATATGGCTTTATCCACAGCAATCTCCGGTGTCTATCTGCCCCATGTCACAGAAATGGTGGCTCAGAGAAAACCAATGAGGGAGCTGTCTGCTTTATTTATCCAGATCGGCCGCTGGCAGTATTATCTGCTGGCACTGGTGGCCACCGGGTTTATGATTTTCGGCCGGCAGTTTATCCAGCTATGGGCTGGAACAGGTTTTGAAGAGTCCTATTGGATTACCATCCTGATCATCCTGCCCTTTACCATTGATCTGATCCAGAATATTGGTCTGGCCATTCTACAGGCCATGAACCGATATGACTTCCGGGCGAAGATTTATTTCCTTACCGGGGTGCTGAATCTGGTGCTGGCTATTCCCTTGGGCATGAAGTACGGCGGCATTGGATGTGCCGTGGCCACTGGTTTTTCCATGTTGATGGGGAATGGGGTGGTTATGAATTATTTCTACAAAAAATATATCGGTCTGGATATTCCTCAATTCTGGAAACAGATTGGACGGATCAGTCTGAGTGTGGGGCTGTGTCTGGTTGTGGGATATGGAGTGGATCATGTGTTTCCCGGTACCGGAAAACTTGCCTTTCTTCTTAAAATCCTGGGATATACGGTGCTTTATGGAGCCGTGGTGTATTTTATGGCCATGAGCCCGGAGGAGAAGGAGAAGGTGCGAGGGATTGGGAGGAAGGTTCGGGTGAAACCTTGATGAAATTCTTGAAAGGAAATGACTGATGAAGACATTGGTATTGGTGATTTCTTGTTTTAACGAGGAAAAGACCGTACCTATTTTTTATGAGACGGTGAAGAAAATCCGGCCTTAATAAAGCTCGAATTGAGCAAATTAATTGGGCGCTAACAATAATAAAGCTGGATTTGAAGACTTGTATAAATATGATGAAATAAGATTGTCTTTTTTGACTTTTTGTAAAGTGAAAAGGTTAACCCAGGTAAAATAGTAGTGAAAACAAATAGCAAAACTATTAGAAATAATAGATGATAAAAATGGAAAAATGATTTAAAAAGGGGTAGCTTATGGCAAATAACAGAATCATTATTTGGATTTTATTTATTTCTTTATATGTAATAGGACCGCAGAGCTGTGGCGAATGCTCTCAGCTTAATCATGCTAGTGAATACGGTGTGAGAAATACAGTACAATCAAAAACTATTTTAAAGGACGCTAAGAGTGGATTGCTTTCGTATGGTTTCGTTGACTTCATGCAAAAAACAGGCACAACCAAAACATTAAAACCTGTAAAATATAATTCCTATTTAAACAGAAAATCATCATTTGAGCCACTTTCATTGATAGAAGCTATGCATGTGAATGTCAACCAAAAAGTGAGCCACTTGCTCACGAATTTTTGAGCCACTCAT
>OBHX01001659.1_pt1 | contig 18566 bp, 13 predicted proteins | sample 1519331 | NCBI WGS metagenome assembly OBHX01 (sample SAMEA2602897, study PRJEB22501) | metagenome
AGTCTGCAGATCGATACCGCAGATACCCACTGCCTTTACCCCGCAGAATTCAATCATCTTGGCAATACGTTTGTTCTCACGGAATTTGTCATGTCCCATCTTGGTATCGTGAACAACAATCGGACGCATACCGATGGATTTCATCAACGCAATGTCACGCATAACTTCCTGTTCTTCCTCATCGGTCAGGATATTGCTGCATCCGAAACTGATAATAATAATCTTCTGGTTAAAATCTCTGATATATGGCAGAGAATCTACTAGAATCTGTGCCTTATCTTCTATTTCATGGTATAAATTATGATCCATTTCTTATCCTCTTTTCATACTTACGGATTCTATGGGCGAATGTTCGCATTAATCTGCTGTGCCTCATTCTCCCTGTCCTGTCCACCAATGCATTCCGGCCGCAGAACATACATTATCATTATACCCATATTTTGTATAAAATTGCAATACAAATACATACCCCTTCCCAAAATTCTGTGGTACAATGTTACTGTTCAGCGCCGGTCATCACCGTTCTGAACTATCCTATTAAAATGATCCAGGAGGATTCCCATGAATATATATGAAGTACAACCGATTTTTAGCCATCCGACACATCCTTTTGAGCTGACCATCGATGCGCCGGGTTCCAAAAGCATTACCAACCGCGCTCTGATGCTGGCTGCCCTTGCCAATGGTGAAACGCTGCTGAAAGGCGCCCTGTTCAGTGACGATTCCAGGCACTTCCTGCAGTGTTTAAAGGATCTTGGTTTTGATGTCGTGGTTGATGAACCGGCCCATACCGTTCGCGTCACAGGTCTTGGCGGCCGCATCCCGAAAGGAACAGCCGCTATCAATGTTGGAAGTGCCGGAACCGCTGCCCGTTTCCTGACAGCCATGCTGGGCTGTGCCAAAGGTGTCTGGCATCTGGATGCTTCCGAACAGATGAAGAAGCGTCCCATGGCTGCCCTTTTAAACACTTTAACAGATCTGGGCTGCCGCATTGACTGCCATGAAAAGGAAGGCTATTTTCCTTTTACCATCTATTCAGAAGGTATCACCGCTTCAGAGGCCACTGTAGATATCGACGACAGCAGTCAGTTCTTAAGTGCCCTTCTCATGGCCGCTGTGATGATGGATCATGATTTTGCCATTCATATCACCGGCAATCATGGTTTTTCCTATATTCATATGACCACCGCCATGATGCGTCAGTTTGGTGTCGAAATTTCTGTTTCTGACGATCAGACATGGCGAATCCCGGGAAATGCCGCTTATCAGTCACAGGATTATCAGATTGAACCGGATGTATCAGCTGCCGCCTATTTCTACGGCATGGCTGTCCTCTCCGGCGGCAATGTCCTTGTCCGACACGTTCACTTTGATTCCCTGCAGGGAGATGTGGCACTGCTTCGCACCTTCGAGAAAATGGGCTGCAGTGCTGAGGATACACCGGAAGGTATCCGTCTGACCGGTCCTGCACAGGGCAGACTCCACGGCATCGATATCGATATGAGCAGCTTTTCCGACCAGGCTTTGACCATGGCTGCTATTGCGCCATTTGCCGACAGTCCGACTTTTATCCGCGGCATCGGCCATATCCGTCTTCAGGAAAGTGACCGCATGGCTGCGATCGTGGAAAATCTTTCCCGTATGGGTATCCATGCAGCAATTCAAGGCAATGATATCTATATTGAACCCGGCACCCCGCATGCGGCCACCATTGAAACCTATGACGACCACCGTGTGGCCATGGCCTTCTCACTGACGGGACTTCGCACACCGGGTATCATCATTAGTAACCCGCTTTGCTGCCGGAAAACATTTGAAAATTATTTTGACGTACTGGATGCGATCTGTCGAAACTATCTGAAATAATTTTTGCACACATTTATCATCCAACCAAAAAGGAAACGACCAAAATCCGCAGATTCTGATCGCTTCCTTTTATTTACTTTGACATATTTACTTCGACATAAGACAGATTCACCATACAAAATTGATTTCAAGCCGAAAGACAAACCATTGGCCGGTATGCCGGGCTCTAAACACTTTATTCTACTGTAACAACTTTTGCCAGGTTTCTTGGCTTATCAACATCCAGACCTCTGTCCATGGATACATAATATGCCAGCAACTGCAATGCTGCCGAGGCAGGGAATGCCATTGCCACATCATCCATGGCAGGAAGCGTGAACACATGTGTATAATCTGCATCTGCCAGATCAATGCCGTCCTTAACCAGTATCACAACACTTGCACCGCGGGACTGAACCTCTCTGATGTTAGAAAGCTCCTTATCGCGGACACGTTCCTGTGTTACAAGGGCAACAACCGGTGTCTTCTCTGTGATCAGTGCAATTGTACCATGCTTTAATTCGCCGGATGCATAAGCTTCTGTATGAATATAAGAAACTTCCTTCAGCTTCAGTGCGCCTTCAAGAAGGATGGCATAATCAAGACCACGACCCAGCATGAAAGCATCTTTGGCTTCCAGAAGGCCTCTGGCAATGTGATGCATCTCTTCTTTTCTGTCCAGTACCTGCTGAATGGCATCCGGAGCCTGCATCAATGCATCAACAAAAGCTTTTTCCTGTTCTTCATTGAATGCACCTCGCACAACAGCCATACGGCCGATTAAGGCAAATAAAGCTGCCATCTGTGTTGTATAAGCCTTTGTACTTGCAACAGCAATCTCAGGACCTGCATAAGTGTACATGACATAATCACTTTCACGGGCGATAGAAGAACCCTTTACATTGATCACTGCAATACTCTTCGCACCCTGGCTTCTTGCATACTTCAGCGCTTCCAGTGTGTCAATGGTTTCACCGGACTGGGAAATTGCCAGAACCAGTGTCTTGTCATCAATGACAGGATCCATATACATAAACTCAGATGCGTATTCCACATCCATATGCATACGAAGGATTGAACGTATCAGAGACTGTGCAACCAGACCGGCATGCATTGCTGTACCGCATGCTACCACGCAGACACGTTCACAGTTCTTCAGAACATCATCCGGCACACCGTCTGCTTCCAGAGAAATGCGTCCATCCACATATCTAGGTGCCAGTGTTGCCTTGATTGCTTCCGGCTGTTCCATGATTTCTTTCTCCATATAGAATGGATAGTTGCCTTTGCCTGCTCTTGTTGTATCCCAGTCAATATCCAGGAATTCTGCCTCGCAAAGTTCATTCTTCATATTATAAACACGGATGTCATCTGTATGCAGTTCAACGACGTGATATTCAGGAACTACCATATAGCTTGTTGCCTGACCGCCAAGAGCAGCCACATCAGATGCCAGCATGGTACCGTCTTCACGATAAGCGGCAACGATTGGGCTGACATTACGGATAGCAAAAATCACATCCGGGATATCATCAAAAATAACCACAAGGGCAAAAGTACCTTTCAGGCATTTCACTGTCTGGAAAAGTGCTTCGTGCGGATCACCTGTATAAAAACGGTTCAATACCGCAGCAACAACTTCACTGTCTGTATCAGAAATCAGTTCATCCGCCAGGCCAAAATGATCCTTCAGCTCTTCATAATTCTCAATAATACCATTGTGAACCAATGTGATACGTCCTGCACGATGCGGATGTGCATTCACATCGCTGACACCGCCATGGGTTGCCCAACGTGTATGACCAATACCGCAAATACCATTCACCGGATTAGCCTTCCATGCCTTTTCAAGGTCTGCTACTCTTCCGGCACGCTTACGGATCTGCACCTGGCCGTTTGTCTCATCAACAATTGCCATACCGGCACTGTCATAACCACGATACTCCAGCAGTTCCAATGCATCAAGAATCTGCTTTGCAACACTCTGTTTACCTGTATAACCTACTATTCCACACATAATTTTTCCTCACTATCTATATCTTTACGTATCGGACTGTCTGCACAGTTCCGATACTTCTTATAATCATTTCGTCATTTCATTCTTTAGAATATGACTTATCAGTTCCCGTTATATTGTTTTTGTTTTGCAGTTGCCTGCATATTTGTCAATATATACGCACCGGGCTGTACGAAAGGGCATCCGCCGAATCTTCGATCACCCTTCTCCTCGTTAACCGGATCACTCCGGTACATGGCGCTTAAAGAAAAAATTATGGTGAATCCATCTATTCAATTGTCAAAGTTTCTTTTGTATACTATAACAAGTCGGCTGTTTTGTCAAGTTTTCTCTTCATCTGCAGACCTGATTTCGGCGCACTTCCCTGATATTATCCTAAGCAAACATCTGCACCACCCAATAAATTGCTCCCAGTACCCAGCTGGTGACAATGCCGTACAAGATCACCGGGCCTGCAATGGTAAATATCTTGCAGCCCACACCAAAAACTTCTCCTTCAGCTTTAAATTCCAGTGCACATGCTGCCACCGAATTGGCAAAGCCTGTAATCGGCACCAGATAGCCCGCACCGGCAAATTTTGTGATGGGCCCCACCCAGTTCAGACATGTCAGGATCACACTGATCAATATTAACGACAGCGTTGTATATCCTGACACCTCATCCTTCATAAGTCCCATACTGCCGTACCAATCCGAAAACATCTGCCCGATGACGCAAATGAAGCCTCCACTAACAAATGCTTTCAGCATATTTAAAAGGCAGTTATGTTTCGGAGTTACCTGCTTCACGTAATCATTATATCGTTTATCCCGCCTCTTCCTGGCAGCCTGTTTTTCATCTTCCATCCGTTTTTCACCTTTTGTCTGTTTTTCATTTTTTGTCTGCTTTTCACTTTCCATCTGTTTCATTCACACCTTTCTTCTGATTAATCAGTATCCCGCCTTCATATTCTTCAATCTATACCTGCTTTTATTTTATACTGGCATTTAGGTCAATATGAAATACCACATCCAGGCCCCCAGTGTTTTGCCGACGGCCATCCAGAAAATGACGACACCGATGCCCTGACGGATACCGATTCTTTTGCAAAACACCGGCAACGCATCCAGCACCTCTGCAATCGCTCCGATCAGACACCCGATAAATATCCCGACCAGAAGGCCTGATGCACCTGCCAGAAACATCCCTGCCGGTATTTTTACTGCTGTATCTGTCAGCCAGACTGCATTACCAAGCGCACCACCCAGCACAAACATCCATTCATACCATCCGCCATAGGCCGTCGTGTGAGTGATCGTCATTAACCGATGGGGAATTCCCGTAATTACAAGGAAGGTAAATAATCCCGCCGCCACTGCGATTCCGCCCGACATACCGATCCCCCATAAAATCAATGCCTTCATTTTCTCTGTTCCTCCATTAAAACTTTTTCTGCAGCCTTCTAAATACATCGTTATTTCGAAAATGATGTATTAGTCAAGATCCGCTAGGATTTCCTGCGCAATTTTTCTTTCATTGAACGGCAAATAGTCTCCTTTGATCTCCTGATACTGTTCATGGCCCTTTCCCGCCAGGATCAAAATATCTCCCGGCCGTCCCTGTGCCAGCATAAACCGCATGGCTTCTTTACGATCAACCATCATTTGATATTGTCCCTTTGTTTCCTTCATTCCCTCCTCAATTGTCTGCATAATCCGCTCCGGTTCCTCATATCTTGGATTATCCGATGTAATCACTGTAAAGTCTGCATATTTTCCTGCCACACAGCCCATCTCTCTGCGCCTTGCCGCTGATCTGCCTCCGCCGCATCCGAAAAGAACCCACAGTTGTCTCGGATGATACCGGCGCATCGTCTCCAGTATATTTTTCAGACTCATGGCATTATGGGCATAGTCGATCAGAAGCAGATATCCCCTGTCATTGTCAATAACTTCCACCCTTCCGGGAACACGGATTGTCTTCAGTGCTTTTCGGATAATCTCCTGATCAATACCATAGTGTCTGCATACGGTGATTGCCGCCACTGCATTATAAACAGAAAACTCCCCCGGTGCTGATACTGCATATTCTTCCCCATTGACTTTAAAAAATGTACCTAATTGTCCATTACGGTTGACTAACATTATATCTGAAGCCTGAACATCCGCTTTTTGCCTACAGCTATAGGTACAAACCTGACATGAGGCATCTTTAAATATTTCCCTATAATAGGGATCATCTATGTTGCCGATCCCAAAGCAGCACTTTTGAAACAGCAGACTTTTATAATGCGCATATTCCTCCATATCTTTGTGCTCTTTCGGGCCGATATGATCTCTTCCAAGATTCGTAAAAACCCCCACATCAAATAAAATGCCATCCGAGCGGTGAAGTTTTAATCCTTGAGAAGAGACTTCCATCACTGCAAAACGGCATCCGCTGTCTGCCATTTTTCTCAGATAACGCTGAATATCAATCGCCTCCGGTGTTGTCCGCTCCGCCCGTTTTTTCTCTTCACCAATCTCATAATCTATTGTGCCCAGAAGGCCCGTTTTATACCCGGCGGCTTCCAGAATATCCCGGATCATAAACGTTGTGGATGTTTTTCCCTTTGTGCCGGTAATCCCGATCACTTTTAATTCCTTTGACGGATAACGATAAAAAGCTGCTGCCGCCCAGGCTGCTGCTTCTCGCGTATTTTGCACAGATACAATCGTCATTTGCTCAGGCAGCTTCAGTTCCCCATATGCGGATGTCTTTTTCTCAGCCTGCTTCAGATTTCCATGCACGGATGCCGACTTCTTCCAGAAAGCCTCTTCAACCAGGCATGCTGCTGCTCCTCTCTCTGCTGCTTCTTGAATATATTGATGGCCATCCTGCTCCATACCCTTAATGCAGATGAACAGGCTGTTATTTGTTACCTCTTTCGAACACATTGCAATGGATGCTATATCAGTATCCCAGCTGCCCTGACACAATACTGCCGGAATCCTTTCAAACAATGCTTTCAAAATCATGACATAACTCCAAAAATGGGGTTATACTATATTATGTTTCAGGATGATGTTTGACTCACTTCCAATGTAAGTGTATATTCCCATATTTATACATTTTTTTATGCATTTCATGTCCTATAGGCTTTATTCCATTAAATTGACAGACCAGTTGACCCGTGTTATAGTGCAGTAAACTTAAGAAATGTCTGATATCTCATTCGATCACAGACATTGATTTATTGGAGGCAATCATGTTTGAATTATACGGCTGTCCGACCCACTACGGCGTCGGTGCAAAGGGATTAATCAAAAGTATCGACTATTTAACAGAAAATTTTAAAAATCTTCAAATGAATAAAGTTCCAGAAATCACGTGTAAGGGACCTTTCCGTGCCAATCTGAAGAATCTCGAAAGTGTATGCGCTACCTGCGAAGGCATTACCAAGCAAGGTTATCATATTCTAACATCCGGGCATCGCCCTCTGATGATTGCCGGAGATCACAGTGCCGCCATGGGTTCTGTATCCGCTACATCTGTTTATACCAAAGGCGAAACCGGGCTGATCTGGATTGATGCGCATCCGGATATCAACACTGACAAGACAACGGTTACCGGCAATATTCACGGAATGCCGGTGGCTGCACTCCTGGGACTTGGTGAACTTTCCCTGACACATTTTCTGGATGACAGCATCAAGTTAAAATCAGGCAACATTGTTATGCTTGGCCTGCGTGACATTGATCCGCCGGAAGCAGAAATTCTCAAAGAACACCATATTCGTTATTATAAATGGGATTATATTATGGAACACGGTCTTCAGAACTGTCTGAACGAAAGTATTGACTATCTCAGCCACTGCCCGGCTGTTCATGTCAGCTTCGATATTGATTCCATGGATCCGAAACTGATGCCTGGCGTCTCCGTTCCCGTTCCGGAAGGTTTCAATGAAGACGACGTCTTCCTGATGATAGATGAGCTGCTGACACGGCTGCCGGTTCAGGCGATGGATATCGTTGAATTTAATCATGAACTGGACCGCGATGATATCACTGCCAATTTTGTATCACGACTAGTAGATTATGTACAGAAATTGTAAGGTCTGTTGTTGCGTGTGCAGAAATCTGCCATGCCTTGCATGGTGTACATCTCGCAGTAAGAATAATGGGCCATTCCTGTAAACAAAGGGGCTGATCACAATGACCAGCCCCTTTGTTCATCTCACAAAATATTTTCTGTTTTTATCAAAAAATTCATAAAAATACCGAACGTTTTTCAATTCATACCACTTGGTCTCTTCTACTTCTGTTGATTCCAGATTATAGATTTTCGCCTGAAGTGTACCAAGCATAAAAGGCGAATGAGTGGCTATGATAAACTGACAGCCCAGGAAACGTGCACATTGATTGATTTCCTCTGCTAATTTCACCTGATTCTGCGGAGACAGAGAAACTTCAGGCTCGTCAAGAAGATACAGATTATCCGGCTCCAGAATGTCCGTCAACATCTGCATGGCTGTTTCACCATTTGAATATTTCTCCTGGGCAAATTTCAGAATCTGCATTGTGGACCATGACCTTCCATTTGTGCTGCGAAACATTTCCTGTGCCACGTCTTTGCGCATTCCTTTCCTCCGCACCTGCTCATAGACATATCCCTGCTCCAATGCCTCTTCCTGCTGGATCTTTTTAATCTCGTATAAAACATCTTCACTTTTCATGTAAAGACTGCCTGCCGGAATGGATAGATTCCTTCCAGTGTCATCTTCGCCTGTATCAAAGCGGCATTCTTCCACATAATTTTGTATATAATACTGTCCGTAGGCATATGTCTCATAGCCCTTTGCATTGATCTTCTGTGCAATAATATTCAGCAATGTTGACTTTCCACATCCGTTATCTCCATACAAAATCGTGATAGGTGCGAACACAAATGGAGCACAATCCTTATCTTGAAAAACTGAATAAGGATAGAGATTCGGATTTTTCACCTTTTTATCACTCAGCGCAAAACTGCTTAAATAAATCATTCTTTACACCTTACTCCTTGAATTCAGAATTTCTTCCAACGTTCTCGGCGTATAATTCATATAATCCCGCATACATCCCACGTTATAGGCTCTTAATTCTTCCGCTTCATAGACATGCCGGCAGTCATTCGCCCTCATCTCGGACAGACACTTCTGATAAAACCTGTCTTCCTCACTCTCATGGGTATGCCCATACAAGAGAATTCTTCCTCGTCCCATGTTCCTCCAACTGAAAATCGGATAATGGCTCAAAACCAGACTATAATGCTCCTTACCAATCGTGTCATGCATTTCTTTATAATCGCAGATTTCATGAAACAACTGCTGATAACGGTAATCAGAAACGTCATCATGATTCCCCTTGATCAACACTTTACGCCCTTTTAACCGAGCCACGAATGCAATCAGCTCTTCCTTTTTGCCGCGCATGCTCACATCACCTAAAATATATACCATATCCCCATTGGTCACACGGTCATTCCAGTTCTTTAAAATCGTATCATGCATTTCCTGCAATGACGCAAATGGCCGAGGATCAAAGACAATGGCGTTTTCATGAAATAAATGTAAATCACTGATATAATACTTCAATTTTCATTCCTCCTCTCCTATATTTGCTGTGGATAGTATTAGCATAACATACTCTATATAATTTTGCTTCCTAACCATCAGTAAAACAACTCATTCATAAAATCTACATTTAATCTTCATTATTTTTCAGATATGCGATAATATTTCTCTGCAATTGCCTATATCTTGCATTTGTATCCGGATTTTTACAGCAATATTCCCTTTGCATTGTTTCATTTGGTTCATATGTAACTTCAATATTATACAAGTCAAACTGTTCACGTGTAAGAGCTACATACTGTCCTGCTATTTTATTAAAGTAATGTGTTCCACCGCCCTCTACTCTTATTCGATGAATACTTCCACCAAACATATCATATACCAATGTTGCAGTAATTGCACACTGACCATAAGAAGGGTCCTCTGAAACCCATTCGCTCTGACATGACTTATATGCAATACTGGAACTCCAGGATTTTCTCAAAACAGCATACAATTTATGTAAAGTGTCAATTCCCTTAAATGCCTCTACTTCTTTACACCTTTTATCTTTTAGCTCCTAACCCTGATAATAAAAACCATCTGCGCCTGCCGGAACTACATCCACAAGTTCCTCTAAAGCTTTCTCAACAGCAGTTCTCATATTATACCCCCATCTATGATTTAAATAATTTCTTTATTACACATTATAACATTTCACATATAAATAAAAAGGGACTTATTTTCATCAAAATTAAATATTTTTTCATCTACACGTTGCGACAAACTTTTTACTTCAATCGATATATAATAGTTGCACCACCGGTGAGTTTTGAGTACAATTAAAGGAGAATCTATAAATGTCGCAGGAAAATACCTATTACAACCGTAAATACAAGGACAGCCTTTTCCGATTTATTTTCAATAATAAAGAAGCTGCGCTTTCGCTTTACAATGCCATTAACGACAGTGATTATCAAGAGACGGATGCCATGGAGTTTTATACCATGAACGATTTCCTATATATGGGAATGAAAAATGATTTGTCATTCCTGCTTGACTGGAATCTGAATATGTTTGAGCATCAAAGTTCTTATAATCCGAATATGCCGCTTCGCGGATTGATTTACACCAGTGCTGCATTAAAGAAATTTATTGAAAAGAATCGTCTGGACATGTATTCCAGTAAATTACTGACTATTCCTGTTCCGCGCTATTATGTCTTTTATAACGGATTAAAGAAAGCCGCAGACGAAGTAATCCTCAAATTGACAGACAGCATGGCCGGAACAAATGCTTCTAAAGTTTCATCCGCAGAATTTACTGCCCATATGATTAATATCAATGCCGGACACAGCGCTCAAATCATGGAACGCTGCCCGCTGCTCCATCAGTATTCATTATTCGTGGCTGCGCTTCGAAAAAAGATTTCTGATGGGCTTTCACTGGGTGACGCAATAGAAGAAACAATTACTGAATGCATTGAAAAGGACATCCTCGCCGATATTTTACGTGAACACAGAGCGGAGGTTACCGATATGTTATTCAAAGAATATGATAGTGCCGCACACATTGCTTCCGAGAAAGAGATTAGTTATGAAGAAGGGTTTGAAGATGGTTTACGTCAAGCAGAACAAGATATTACTAAAGAAAAGGAACGTGCTGACAAACTTCTCACTTCCCTAATTCTTTCCTATCATGCACAAAACAAATCACCAGAAGAAATTGCTGCTCTCTGTGAGCAATCCATAGATTTTGTACTGGATGTCCTGAAAAAACATAATCTATAATTTCTCAAAGTCAAATATAAGTTTATAAAACTGTTGTAAAACGCTTACATTTCCAAGCAGGCCATCACATTTCCACATGTGATGGCCTGCTTGAATATCCACTCAAATTTCCAGCTTCTATCATTTTCAACTAACAGTTCAATGTTTTTTCCATTCATCAATGCTATACTTTTTAATCAAAGAACACCTAACAATCCCATTTTATCAGACCAGAAGACAATTATTTAACTGGCCCCCGGAGGAAAATACCATGAGCAAATACAGAGAAACACCATGCAAATTTTATATCTGCCGCGGCGAATGTTCAAAGGGTCGTGCTGCCGAGCACAAGACTTACTGTCAGCACTGCAGCAAATATTATCCAAGAGCCAAAGTCCGCCATATTAACCAGAAGAAACGCTATAATGAACAGCAGCGCAGTCAAATCACTGCCTGAAACAACACCAGAAAGAGGATTTTATGAATTTACCAATTACTGTCACACAGGATGACCTGCTGGAAATATTGCTCAATGTTGCTCCCAGCAGGCCTGTATTTATCTGGGGTGCACCGGGTATCGGAAAATCTGCACTTGTGGAACAATTTGCATCTGAAATCGGCTTGCCCTGTGTATCGCTTCTCGGCAGTCAGCTAGCACCGGAAGATATTATCGGTATTCCGCAGATCAAAGGTGAAACTTCCGAATTTCTTCCTCCGAAAATGATTGCCCGCAAAGAGCCTTATGTCTTATTTCTTGATGAACTCAATGCCTGTTCCCAGGAAGTTCAGAAAGCTTTCTATTCTCTTATTCACGAAAGAAGAATCGGCGAATATCACCTCCCGGAAGGCAACATTGTCGTTGGTGCCGGAAACCGAATTCAGGACTCTGCCATTGTCAAAACCATGTCTTCTGCCCTGATCAACCGAATGTTCCACGTTCAGATGAAGGCTGATGCAAGACAGTGGATCAAGTGGGCACAGCGCAGTCAGCTTCACCCATGGGTCATTGATTACATTATCCAGCGGCCTGACCATCTTTTTTCCGAAGCACCCAAAACAGAAGAGCCTTTCTCTACACCAAGATCATGGCATATGCTGAGTGATGCCCTGACAGAATACGGTGCCGGTAAAAGAGAACTTTCAAGCCACGTACTGAAAATGCTTGTCTATGGCTGTCTTACCCCTTCCCATGCCGGCATGTTTCTTGCTTACATAAAGAGTCTTGCCAATCATCATATGCTTGACGATATTATTGCTGAAAAAACAAAATGGCCTTCAAAAGCTGAAGACCGGGATATTCTTTATTTTCTTGCACAGTCCTTCCGTGCAAGGCTCATTTCCGAACTGCCAAAAAGTAAACAGGATATTTCCGGCAATATGCTCTCTTTCGTTTATCGTGCCAAGCGTATGATCAAAGATTTATCTACTATCAATTTCGAAATTGCCCAGATGGTGGTTGCTTCCGATGACAACGCCGCTCTCCCTGACTGGTTTATGATTGAAGTCATCCGTGATCTGCCCCGACTGGTCAACGGCAAATAATTTTTATTCCGCAATCAATATGCAATAAAAAGGTATCCTTATGGCTTATTTTAGAAGAAAATTTTATTACAATGAAAACAATATGCCGGATGGCTTAAAACCCATTTATGCCGGCTTTGACCTGCTCCAATCACACCCGCTGTTTTCCCAGTTAGCTGGAACAATTGCAGTCAGAAATGCACATTTATCCAATCATAGCAGTTTGGCCTGCGTCACCAAAAACGGAGAGATTTCTGTCAATATACATGCCCGCCTGAATGCCGCTGAATGGGCCTATGTCATGGCCCATCACCTTCTCCACCTCGCTTTTGGCCATTTTGACAAAAACAAAATGCCTTCTGCCGCAGAAATCTATCCTCTTGTATGGAATAAAGCCTGCGATATCTATGTAACAAGATTTCTGACGGACATCGGTTTTAGCGGCAGTCTCTTTCAGGACCCGTCAGCTTTCTATCCCATCAAACTGAATGACGAAAGAAAGATTTACGAATACTTGCTTGACACAGAAGACATATCCCCAAAACAGACATACGGTTTAAATACATCCAGCACATGTGATATGTTTGGCATCTCCTCACCCATCGTCTATAAAAAAGGTGAACAAAATGAATATACCGAAACTTTTGCAGCTGCCATTAATCACTCCATCAAAAAAGTAGTCATCCATGCCGGCGGACACGATGCCTCAAAAAAGAAAGACACCGTAATTTCCAAAGCCTCTGAATGGTTCTTATCTCACTATCCGCTTCTTGGCGGCCTGGCCTCATCTTTTAAGATTATTGAAGACATTGATTTATGCCGCAGATATGAAATACACATTGCTGCTGTAGATGCAGTACACGGAGAAATATATACCAATCCGTCATGTTGTCTGACACTTGAGGAATGGAAATTCGTCCTCGCCCATGAATATCTGCATGCCGGACTCTGCCACCCTGAACGATGCCAGGGTCGGGATCACTATCTTTGGAATATTGCCTGCGATTATGTCATTAATGATTGGCTCCTTGCCATGCATATCGGCAGCATGCCGGAGGAAGATCTGCTGTATGATGAAAGCCTGCACAATATGTCTGCGGAAGCCATTTATGACCTTATTGTCAAAAAAATGCGGAAATTCAAAAAGCATGCCACTTTCAGAGGATACGGAAAAGGCGATCTGTTTGGCGATCAGGGTCCCAGATTTAAAGGCCTACACAAAGGCATCAGTCTGGATGAATTTTTCAAGAACGCGCTGCGTGAAGGACTTGACTATCACACCACCCACAGCAGAGGCTATCTACCGGCCGGACTTATTGAAGAAATCCGCGCTCTTTCCATGCCGCCTATCCCCTGGGAAGTGCAGCTGGGCAGATGGTTTGATGAGCAATTCCCGCCTCAGGAAAAGCATCGCACCTATGTAAGACCAAGCAGACGCCAGGGTTCCACACCGAATATACCAAGGCCAAGCTATATGCTTCAGGAAAAAGAGCTGAAAAGCCGAACTTTTGGCGTTGTTATCGACACCTCCGGCTCCATGTGTTCTGCACAAATTGGCTTAGCATTGGGTGCCGCTGCCAGCTACGCTGCTGCCAAGGACGTCCCCTTTGTCCGGATAATCTTCTGTGATGCCGAGGCCACCGATGCCGGATACATGGCCCCGGAAGATATCGCAGGCAGAGTAGAAATCACCGGCAGAGGCGGCACAATCCTTCAGCCAGGAATTGATGCTTTGGAAAAAGCCAAAGACTTCCCACCTTCCGGCCCGATTCTTGTAATCACAGACGGCTATATCGAAGATAATCTAAAAATCCGACGGGAACATGCCTTTCTCATTCCCAATGGCAATCGACTGCCTTTCCGGCCAAAAGGCAAGATATTTTATATGGAGAATAAAGAACCGAAAGAATCTTATTAAACCCTTACATTTTATTAAACCCTTACATTCCCAAACAGGCCATCACATTTCCATTTCATGAATGTGATGGCCTGTCTTGTTCTTCTACCATGAAATATTCAGCCACAGATAATACAGTGTCACGCCCGTTTTTGAGGCAAAAAATTTTTTGTTCTCTCTCTGCGCGACCTCGTCAATGCGAAGCTGAACATTTCTGTATCCCATTTCCGCAAGTCGCTGGCGAAGTCTCTTAACGATTTCCTGTCGTATATTCATCGCTTCATACTGTGAATAGCCTTTCAAGAAAGAAAGCATTGTATACCTCTGAAATCCCGTTTCACTGACAGACGGTTGGATATAGTAATCTGTTGTATCCCAATAAAATTGATCATAATATCCGGTTAAATTCCGCTTGCCATCCCTTGCCGCATTACGGGAAAGTACCTTAATGCCCGTAATCAGCCCTTCAACCTCACGATGAATGATTTCTTCCTTCTTATTGCTGTATGAATTTTCCCCTTCAATTTTTCTTAATTCGTCACAAAAACTCATTATATATCTCCTCCGTTTAGATTCATCCTTATGCGGCTCACCCGCAAAATTTATTTCTGTTGTTCTTTTGTGACTTTAATATAACACAGACTAAGGACGCACCTGTTCCCGGAAGGAGTATTTTTCTGCATTAGGAAATAAAGACATCCAGCATATCCCTGCACCATTTCAACTCCCTGGTATAGCGCTGTTTCAATGCCTCCGGATTATTTCTGTCTCTTCCCACCTCAAAGAAATGATGACCGCTGTGCACCGCCAGATCCAACTTTCCATCCCCATGCAGACAAACCGCAAATTCTCCAAAGGTCGTCTGCGTCAGTTCAAGAATCCGGGCCATTCTGTCCTGATTCAGAAAATACAGCACCCACTCCTCATTATCACAGCTGAGATTAAACCGTTTATCAAAAGCTTCATACCCGGTTTTAATCGTTTTTGTCCGGAAGATTTTATCCAGTTTGCCTCTCGGCCAAAATGTAAAACCGGTAGGAAATGTCTCCCCAAGTTCACAGCACATCCACTGTCCCCGGTAAATCTCCTGCTCATTTGTCTGCCGCATATCGTTGTTCTCATCAATATAGTCATTCACATCTGTTAAAGTAATACTGCACAACTCTGCCGGATGTCCCTGATAACGAAAACAAATATTGCCGCTGCTGTTAAGATAGCTATATGTTTGCAGCGGAATATTCGATCCCTTAACATCCAGTAAATGCCCTTCCGGATGCATCTGCACATCATCAAAAAGTGTATTCATCACTCCCGGCACAATCGCATCATTTACTGCCTGATCAGCAGTCTCTTTTGATTTCTTCAAAACTGAATGAATAATACAAGCAACAATAATCAGCCCAATAATTACATATGACATATAACGCACCTCCACTTTGTAGAAAAAGAAAAATCCACTGTACCGACATTGTACAATGGATTTTTTGCAATGGCTATTCACCAATAGTTAGGAATTCTCTTCCAACAGCTGTAACAGCTGCTTTCTCTTTGTTCTGGTATCCCCTTCAATCTGAAGTTTTGAATAAATCTGTTTGACATATTGTTTGACACTTCCTTCTGAAAGGAACATTTTCTCCGCGATTTCCCGGTTCGTTTGATGCTGATTAATGAGCAGCAACATTTCATATTCTTTATCTGTCAATACAGCCAGTACCTCTGGGCGATGTGCCTCTTTCCTTAGACATTCCCGCCGCATCTCATACATTTCACCCATCTGTATCAAATACCTGACAAACAGGCTTTCCTGTTTCTGACAGCGCAGTAAAAGTTTTTTCAAATAACGATAATTCTCCACAAACGGAAGCATCAGATAATCCGTCTCCGCCTCCAGAATGGCCTGCGTCAGCATCTGCTCCGCCTCCTGCCATTTTCCCATGGCTTCATAAGCAGCCGCTGTCTGAATACGGATGTGCAGCGCCACCAGCCTATAATGCATGCCTTCGCAGACAGAAAGCTGTCCATCGCTGCGTCCAATCACCTTTGCATAATTTCCCTGTGCCAGATAAACCTGATTTTCAATCAGCAGCATCATTGGTCTTCCCGGGGCAAGCATATTGATATCCGAAAGCCTGTGTTCACCAAATATCGGAGGAATCTTCTCAGACTCACCCAACAGCGCATAATAATAGGCACTGATGCTACTCCATATATTAAGCCAGGCAGCATTATGATGGCGCAGTAATTCGGTGCGCCGCCTCTCCAGACTACACTGCGGCTTCATTTCCTCAGCCAGAGCCAGTCGCCATGCCAGAAAATCACAGCAAAGCGCCATATTTTCCTGGCCATTTCCTTCAATCTGTGCATAAGCCCGTTCCAGCTCAATCTGTGCATCCGCAAATCTTCCCTGTACAAAAGCTGCTTCCGCCCGCATAATCTTTTCTGCCCCCTGTCCGTGACCACAGGTAATCTTGTAATAATGCGGCATACATTCATCCATCTGGGCAAGCTCACTTTCCAACTGTCCCGGACCACGGTAAAACATCATCAGCACAGAAGGCGATCCAAAGGTCCAGCCGCCGTTGTTCTGAATACTGATGGCCGGTCTGGACATCTGGCTGCTGGCTCTTCGATGCAGCTGACTCATAGCTCCGATATCATTATAGCAAAGGAAACTCATAATTAAATCGCATTCCCCCAACAGATTGCCACGTTCCTCATCAGAGAGCGCTGCATTTTCCTCCACCACTTCCATCAAAAGCACTTTCAATTCCATCATCTTCGGAATCAGACGCCAGTTAAACATGCTGCGCATCAGCACCAGAATCGCCAATGGATGTGCTTTCAAAATGGAAACAGGACATTCAGCCAACACATTCATAACCTCCTGCGCATTCAGTGAAGCGAGCAGAATTCCCGCATCATTTTTAACAACACGAAGAAATGCATCATAATTTTTACTTCTTCGATAGACATCCATGGCATGCAGATACTGGCTGTGCTGCTCATACCACAGGCCAAAACGATTCAGGTAAAATGCCTGTTTTTCTTCATCCAACGCCGCCAAAACCCGATTGGCACATTCTTTCATCATATGATGAAATCTGAAAGTCACACCATCTGCCAGACATTTCACAAAAGCATTCTGCTCAGTCAGAATATTCAGCATGGCTCTTACTTCCTCATCTTCTGTAACAAAAACGGCCATTTCTGCCGAAAACTCGTCCGCAATCCCCATAACAGCCAGAAATTCCCGCTGCTTTGCAGAAAGCGGTTCAATCATCGCCTTGGTAAATGCCGCATAAATATCCGAAGCCCCATCCGGCAGCACGCCTCTCTCCAAAAATATCTGCAAATTCAGATAAACTGCTGAGAACCATCCCTCACTGGAATAAAAAAGTGTTTCTGTCTGTTTCTCAGACAGTTTTATTCCACAGCGCTTCACATAAACCGCAAGCTCTTTACGATTCAGTCGCAGCTGTTCTACACCAATCTGGTAAACTTTGCCGCCCAGACACAAAATATCTGCCGACGAAAGAAATTGATTTCTCCCTGAAACAATCAAATGGACATTTCCCGACAGTCGCCTGGCAAGCATACACAAAAAAGCAGATGCACGGCTATCCGTCAACAGATGAAAATCATCAATAAAAATGTAACAACTGCCCGTTTTCGACAATTCATGACACATATCCTCTATCAGCAATCCTGCTCCTGCAACATCCTCCGGACAGGCATAATCCTCCAGAAAGTCAAAACCCGCCCGTTTAAAAGCCACCTGTACACTTTTCCAGAAAATAGCCAGGTTGTCCGAATACACACTGATACGGATCAGACACAGTGCATCTATTTTCCCCTGTTCATCCAAAAACCAGTTGATGGCTGTTGTCTTTCCGTATCCCATGGGAGCCACCACCGTTGTCAGCGCACAACAGGTAACCGGACGCAGACACGCCTTCAGCCGTTCT
>OBHX01001664.1_pt1 | contig 18538 bp, 10 predicted proteins | sample 1519331 | NCBI WGS metagenome assembly OBHX01 (sample SAMEA2602897, study PRJEB22501) | metagenome
ACACTGCTGTCGCAAACAGGAGGCGCCAAGCAAAAACGGATAGCACAAGACAGGCCCGCAAGGGCCCCCTCCCCAAGCCCCAGGCAGCCCCGCCAGCGTGCCGATGACCACACCCAGCAACGCCAAGCCAATGCCGGTCACCACCGTCATGACGATCTGGTGGTCGCGCGACGGCACAAAACTCACCTGATTGATCACCACGAACACGAGAAACGCCACGAAAATCCACCGCAGCACCAATTCCGGCAGCCGTGACAGCAGCCAACTGCCGATCTGTCCGCCAATGAACATGCCGCAGAACAGCAGAGCTGCGGCGAGCCAGTCGACGTGCCCGCCGGTCGCGTACGAAATGACGCCGGAAATGGAGGTCGGCACGATCGCCAGCGTGGACGTGGCGGCCGCGTTGCGTTGCGACAGGCCGAGCCAGACGAGCGCGGGCACGATCACCGTGCCGCCGCCGATGCCGAACGTGCCCGACAGCACGCCCACCAACATGCCGACCACAATCAGCACGATGATGCTGCGCGCCGACCCATCAAGCGCCGTCTCCCCCGCTCGCGATTCCATCTTTTGCGATTCCGTTCGTACGGCATCCGCCCGATCCGCAGTTTCCCCTTCATCACACATGGCAGCTCCTTCCACGTCTTCCGCGCCCGATACTACCCACCTGCCGCGCGCAGTAATCAGCCGATTCCATAATTTTGCGATTTCGCCGCCGCAGCGCCCGGTTCACGCGCTTTCTCGCTTATAGATGGCGGATTCGCGGGATCGACGGATGGTATCTCGCTTATAGATGGCGGCCCCTTGCGGAAACAAGACATCTAGGGGGCATGCATGCTACCCTCTAACGACCTATTGCCCAAACCGACCCGCCACCTATAAGCGAGATACCAACGGACGCCCGGCCAAATCCGCCATCTATAAGCCAGATATCCAGCCAAAACCACGACCGCACGCCTACACCCACGCCTACACCGGCACACCCGCGCGCCTACACCCACGCAAGACCCATTGCACACACCCCCGTACGCACACGACCGCGCGCGGACCGGCAAAATCGCAAGTCATGAGCGAAAAGGGGCATCAAAAGCGTCCGAAACAGCCCGAATCACACCCCCATCCGCTCACAGACAAGCAAAACCAGCCCAACTCACAAGTCGTGAGCAAAAGGGGAGGCCACCCAACATCAAAACAGCCCGAAACATCCAGAATCGTACCCCCATCCGCTCACAACCGCGCCAAAACCGTCAAAACCGCAAGTCATGAGCAAAAGGGGCATCAAAAGCGTCCGAAACAGGCCGAATAATACCCCCATCCGCTCACAACCCATGCTTCAGCACGATTCAGGCCATATGCGCACCGCAACAACACCCCTGCGCAACATCAGACATGCACACGCACGCAAACACAAGTACACACACTGAAACGCAACACGTACCACAAGCACACAAACACCACGCACCACATACCGAGCACGACCAGACGCACACCCCCGCACACCGGAGAAGCGATGTCACCGGCCTGCGGCGGCGCTAGGCTAGACACTACCCCCGAACACCAGACGAATGGCGCGCGCCGGCCCCGGCGCACAACCCGTGCCGCACAATCCAGGAGCGTCGCCATAGCCGCGCGAGCCCCACAAAAGCGCAGCCAGCCACAAACACGAGCAGTCCGATCACCGCAGCCGCCACGGCTGTCATTTCGCCCGGCTCGTCGTATTGCGTCTTGTCTGGCACTTTGGGGTTCGGAATCCGGTGCCCTCGCACGAGCAGCCTGTGTGAGTTGACACCGTACGGCGTGCACGTGATCAGCGTCGCGTAATCGGCCCCGGACTCAATATTCAGTTTGCTGATTTCGCTCGGCAGCACCACTGAGATCTGGTCCACTTTGTACGTGTACGTTTGGTCGAGCACGTGGAATGCGAACGTGTCGCCTTTTTTCAGTTCGTCGAGGCCGGTGAGCAGTCGCGCGGATGGCAGTCCGGTGTGTCCGGAGACCACCGCATGCGTGGTCGCTCCGCCTACTGGCAGCGAGGTTCCGGCCAGATGCCCGGCGGCTATCTGCAGTACGCCGTCGCTGGTGCCGTGGTATACGGGCAGTTTCACTTTGATGCGCGGTATGGTCACGTACCCCATGATGCCGGTGCCGGTCACGTCGAGCGTTTCATCATATTCGCGCTTCTGTGCGTCGGTCATGTGCCACCGGTCGCCGTTCGCGGCGAGCCGTTCGTTGTATTCGTGCGCCGCTTTCAGCATGGCTTTGCGTTCGGCGCCGGACATGTCTTTGGTTTGTTCCACGTAGCCTGCTACGGCGTATGACTGGTGCATGCGGTTCCACCAGTCGCTGAATGTCGGATACGCGATGAGACCCAGCGCACCGATCATGGCGATTGCGGAAATGGCAATCATCACATTGAGCAGCGCATTCGATTTCTTATGCTTGGCAGCCGGTTTAACCTGCGCACCCGGTTTAACCTGCGCATCCAATTCGACTTGCGCAGCTGGCTTGGCGTCCGATTCATCCGTCACGTTATTTATGCTACGCCCGCTTCCGCAAAGCCGTCTTGGCAACGATCAGCAGCACCAAGCCCGCGCCCAAGATGGCCACGGCAATCCAAGCGGCCTGCTGCACGTCGGCGCCGGTGTGCGGCTGGTCCGGCGTGGTGGGTGGCGTGTGCGTGTTGGTGATTTCAGTGGAGTCGCCTTCCACATCGGAGATGGTGGTGTAGCCGTCGGGCACCGCCGCTTCGACCACGGTCCATTCGTGGTCCGCGTCGAGCGCTGTCCACAAATGCGTCCACTTGTTGGACTCGTTCAGCTTCACGTTTTCCACGGGCTCGCCGTCGCGCAGGAGTTTCACGGTGATGGATTCGGGGCGCTTGCCGTCAGAATTGTTCCGGTCATTCCAGATTTTGCGCACGGTGCGTTCCACGGTTTTCGGCGGTTGCGCCACCCATTCGGGTTTCGGTTCGATACTCAGCACACGCGACCCGCCGGCGACGCCCTCTTTCGGCCATGCGTCGAGCATGCTGCCGGAAGAGCACGTCCACGTCTGGGTTCTTTCGGGGGCGTTGGCGACCTTCACGTCAACGCTGTCGGACACGGCCAAGTACAGGCCGTCGGACAGTCCGGTGAAGGTCAGATGCCCGGAGGTGTTGGTGACGCCGGTTGCCGTGGCGTCGGGTTGGTTCACCGCGATGAGTCCGGCGAGCGTGTTGGCCATGTCTCGCCACACCTGCGCGTCCTTGCCGGTCATCTTCGACCAGTCGACGGGGTAGGCGGTGGAGTCGGTGAACGGTGCGACGGGTTCGAATGTGGCGCCGCCGCTTGCCGGGATCTGTCCGACTTTGTAGAGGTTGAAGCTGGCGTCCGAAATGGCGAAGTTGGTAGAATCGTCGCCAGTTTCGGAGTCCGAGCTTTTATGTTGGTAAGAAATGGCGATGCTGCCGCTGGCAGAGTCTGTTGTTGGCGCCGCGACGGCATCGCGAGTAGTGAATGCACAGGCTGCCGCGGCGAATGTGGCGGCGATTGCGCAGCATGCGGCGATGACGCGGCTTGCGATCGTGCGTTCCTTCATTGCCGACCCCTCTTCTGTGGATTGGAAAGTAAGCATGTTTGATTCGCCCCCAACGGCAAACCGGAAAATATATGGAGCCAGGCTGGATACTCAAGAAAATTAGGCAGTGTACAAGGGATTGAGGTGGTCCAGCCCAGCATATGTGGGTTCAGTTATTATTTAATTTTTAGTTTTTAAATTATGTATTGCGATTCCCGTGAGCCGCTGCTGACTTGCGTCAACGCGGCTCACGGGTTTCGCATGGTTACTTCAGATTCTTATGGAATCCGGAGGATCAGGCGTTGCGACGACGCAGAGCCATCACCAGGGTCGCGCCAGCAAGCACGAACACGGCGATACCAGCCACGTACAGCAGCACGGTGCCCATGCCACCGGTGGACGGGAGGTTGGAGCCCTTCTTGTTCACGACGCTAGTGGCAACGGTACCAGTGGCGGTGTCACCCTTAGTCTCCACATTCTTGACAGTGATAGTCAGGTTCTTCAGAGCCGGGCTCTCAGCCGTCTCATCATGGGTAGCCTTGATTTCAAGGTAGGTATCGTCTGCCTTGTTGAAGCCGTCCGGCACCTTGGTCTCGACGAGCTTGTACAGGCCGTCATCCACGCGCGGGAAGGAAGCGACGTACTTGCCATCAGAGTTCTTGACAACCTTGACCTTAGCGACTTCCTTGGTGTAGTCGCCAGAAGCGCTAACCTTCTTGTAGAGAGTGAACTCAGGCAGATCTTTATCGTTGACAGTAGCGTTGAAGGTCTTGTTGACATCCAGCTGGTAGGTGAAAACGATGACGGTATCTTCCGGAGTCTTACCGGTTTCGCCTTCGCCACCCACGTTCGGATTGTTGGAGTATTCCAGCGAGACCTTGTTCGGGTTGCCCTGAGCGCCGATAATGGACTTTTCGTTCAGAGTGGAAGAATATGCAACAGTGAACTTGCCGCCTGCAATAACAGCAATCGGCTGACCATCCGTATCCTTGACGGTCTTCACATCGTTGATGGTGACGCGGAAGGTTTCACCTTCGTTAAGACCAGTGGTATCAACAGTGTAGGAATCGGAGGAAACGACCTTATCGCCGTACTTGACAGTGATGTCTTTGTTGAAAGTCAGACCTTCGGACTGGCTATCGTGGAACACCAGCTTGTAGGTCTTATATGCCGCAAAATCAGCGGCGTCGGTCGGCAGAGTGGCGGTCAGCTGGAACGGAACCTTGTCGTTCACATCATAGTCGGCGGAATCCTGCCAATCAGAAGTGCTTCCATCGGAATCGTTGGTGTCCTGGACCTTCTTTTCGACAGAAGGCTGATTGGCCTTACGCTCGATTTCCTGGTTGCCAACAACCTTGACGATGAACAGCGTGGCTGCATCATTCTTGCCTGCAGTGGAATCCTTGTCCTTGAACAGGTAGTAGCCCGGTTCAGCAGACAGCGGAGCATCCTTGGAGACGGAACCATACACAGTGGTCAGATTGGCGAAAGCCTGGATTGCCTTCAGCTTGGCAGTGTCATCCGCATATGTACCAGTAGCAATCTTTTCGGCAGCCTGAGCAGCAGTCAGATCAGCACCGTTAGTGCCGGCCGCATTCTTTTCCTTGAAGTCGGAACCAGCAGTGATATTGCTGAGCACTGTTCCAGCATCATTCAGATCGCCCTTGAAGATCTGGTATGCATCATAGGTGTGAGTATCAGTCTCGGGGACAGTGATCTGATACTTCGCAGAGGTAGACTCCTCGGCGGTTGCGGTGGAGGCACCGGCGAAACCGGCGACGGCCATTGCCGCGGTGGCTGCCACAGCTACGAGGCCTTTGAGAACCTTGTTCATTGTTCTCCCTTTCTTTCTTGTTTGAAATTTTTGGAATCTTGAGTTATTCGTATTCAGTTATTGCCTAGAGGGCAGCGAGTTCGCTACGCTACGGACCACTCCCCCTTCTCCTAGACGCTTCCATCATTGCCGCCTCCTGAGGCTCAAGGCCAGACCGGCCACGGCAATCGCCACTGCGAGGAATCCCGCAGCGTACATCTTGTTTACTCCCTCGCCGCCTGTACCAGGCAGAACGACGCCGGGGGTGTTGGTAATGGAACCACCGTCAACGGTGAATGCGGCAGACTTCTGATAGCCGGCGGTAGTCTCCGGCTTGAAACCGGAAGACGTATACCACTCGCCCTTCACGTTCGCGCCTTCGGCCGGCCCGATGCGGAACACGTGCGGAGTCGTATCGATGTTGTACCCGTCAGGAGCCTTGGACTCGACCAACTGGTATTCACCCCACTCAAGGCCGACGATGGAGAACTTGCCGGCTTCGCCGTCACGATCCGTGTACTGTCCCGTCTGCGCGGAGCAGGTCTTCTCGCTGCTGTTCACGCAATCCTTGATGGTTGCGACCGGATCAGTACTGCCGGTCTCGGTATAAACCGCGTTGCCGTTATCCCACGAGAAGTTCCTAGTCTTGTACAGCTTCCATTCGGAACCGGCCAGCAGCTTGCTGGTGTCAGTCTCGTCGGTTTTCTTCCAGTTCACCGTACCGGTAAGACGCGAGTTCTCAATGTTGCCCGCGCTAGGAAGACCGGAACTCGTGACTTGCCCATTCTCAATAACGATGGTGTAAGTCTTCGTCTTACTGACATCGAAACCGTTCGGGGCGCTGGTTTCCTTCAGCGTGTAGGTGCCATCCGTAAGGTCGGACACCTTGAACTGGCCGCCCTTCGGATCCTCATCCTGCCGCGTGTCAGCTGCCTTGGCAGTCGTATTGGTAATAGCGCGGACCACCGGCTGGTCATAGAACACCGCGTTCTTCACCGTGGAACGATGGGAGCGATTCTCCACATATGCGCTGGTCACCGTGCAGCCGGAAGGTGCGCTGTAATACACGTTAGTGTTGCTTTCCAGCGTCACCACGTCTCCACCGTTGAACGAGTATCCGCCATCGGTATTCGGGCGATAGAAGGATTGAGGAGTGGTCCAGTTAGCCTTATCCCTGCGAATTCGGAAGATGGCATCAGATGGCATCACCGAATTGATGGTGTAGGAGACGTATTCGCCACACCCACTTGCGGTGGTCATTTGCTTTCGGTTCGGTTGATCGCCCTTGTCTGCAGGCCAACTTCCATTGGCGTACTTCCATTCCAGAAATAGCTTCTGACCGTTATTTTGGTTGAAGTCATCCTGCATCTTGAAATACACAGTGGTGGTGGTCGCAGCAGGCTTTGTCACCTTAATTTTCAGGGTGGCTTTCTTCTGGCTACGCTGCTCGGTGGCAGTGATGGTCACATAGCCTGAAGTCGCGTTCTTAGCGGTTACCGTAACAGCAGTACCGGTTGAGGGGCTTACGGAAACCTCATCCGTATTGCTCGAAGACCAGTTCACCGTGTTGCCTTCAGGTGCCACGGTAGCCGTCAGCGTCATGGTCTTACCTTGTTCCAGGCTGATTTTCTGGCCTTCGGTATAGTTACCGATGCTCACGGAGCTTTCCACGGTTACACCGCTTACCGTAACGGGGAATGTCACGGTCTTGTCGCCTGCCGTGAACACGATGTTCGTGAAGCCGCTGCTGTTCGGCTGCAGCTGCGTGCCATTATTGGCAATGGTGGCAATGGCCGGATCCTCGGACCTCCACTGCACCTTCGTGGCGAGCTCCTTGCCATCCTTATCCACGGCAACGTAGGTGATGCTTGCAGGAGTCGAATTGGTAAAGCGCCACGAAGTGACTTCCTGCCCATTAACCGTGACCTTGATGCCCGCAACCTCGCTGCCTGAATCATCGTCCGTAATGGTCCACGACTGGTCGGGATCGCCCTTCTTGGTCAATTCCCAAGTGGAACCCGCGAGCAACGTGCTTCCGTCAGTGCCATCGACCTTCGACCATGCGATGGACGTACCTGAATTCTTGTTGACAATAGCGCTATTGTTCAGCTGCTTGGCGGTGTCATCGGTGATTTCAGTGCCGTCGGCATCGTACACCTTGTCGATGGTTGAAACAGTATCCGTACTGTCGTGCGTGACGATGCGATAGATGTTCGTGTTCAACGCATACTGGCTGCTGCCAGTGCCGCTTTCCCTCACATAATATGTGGCGTTCTTCGCCAAGCTACCCAGGGTGACGCTACCGTTATCCGCATCATCCGCATCATTCCAGCCGCCATCAGCAACCGTGGTGATGGAGTTCGTGCCATTCACGGCATTATCCCTCGTGCCGTACACGGTCCACGAAGTACCCTTCAGCGTCTTGCCCTCGGCATCGACCTTATCCCACTTGATCGCGGCGCAGGAGGTGGTCATCTGCCCGTACCAAGACAGGTTATGCCGTTCCTGGTCCATATCCACTGCAGAGGTGGAATATTTACCTTCGGAGTTGACAAAATTACCGTTGCCTGTGGTAACAACATCCTTGTTGTACATTTCGAAATCGCCGGTAGTCCACACACGACCGTTGGTGGAAACATGCGACTGGAAGTTACCTGCAGCACCGGAATCGTTGCCCGTTACCATAACGGAACCCATCCATGCGGCAGACGGATCATCGGTTACGTTGACGTTGTACCAGTCTTCCTTATCACCATGGTTCTGATCCTTGTACCAGCCGGTGTTGATGCGCCCCGACCCCTTACCACCAAGAATCGTAAGGGTATTGGTGTTATAGAAGTTCCACATCAGCTGGCTTGCGCGCTTGACGTACTCCTGCCCATGCGTATTGTTGTAGCGGTTTGTGCCCGTCGAATTCATCATGACGTAGCCGTCGGAGATATCAATGTCGTTCCATTTGAACTGCCAGCCATTGCGGAACTTCACATCGTTGCCATTACCATTGATATTGACGGCAACCGAAGCATTGTCGGAAATGTTCTTGAAGTTGAACACCACGCCGGCATCACCAATGTTATTCAGCCTTGATGCGTCCAAATTGAACACCTGCAACTCGTCTTTGCCGTTGCCAGTCAGCGTGATTTCCGTCTGCCTGGAATTGTTCTGAATATCGAACCGATAGACGTTGTGTTCGTAGGTGTTGTAGCTGTACGAGTAACGAGAACCTGTGTAATTATCCTCATTGCCTTTCGCAACAGTGTTGCTGGAAGAAATCTTCGCGAGCTTGCCGGACAGCGTAGCCACATAATTCTTATAGTCGGAATACGTGTAATCCGAACCCGTCGAAGGATTCTTCACTCCGGAAATAACGGTGTTGCTGTGATTCCAGTTGACTTTGCCGTTGCCGCCCATGGCATATACGGAATACTGTTCACCGTTCGTCCAAGTGTTGCGGCTTTGCACTGTGGTCTGATTACCAGCAATGTTCGCGCTAAAGTTATGGTCATTCGTCTCGCCGGTAGCGCCATTCCCCGCTCCGGTTCCAAGCCAGCTGGATCCCTGATTAGCGTCATCCGTCCAGCCCTGAGCACCACCGAACCAATTCAACTCGGAATTGGTGCTATTGCCACCGACCGAAAGCACGGTCGAGCCGTCCTTTGGACGGAACTGCGAACCAAAACCGACGATGCCCCAACGAAAACCACGCGAACGATTGAATGAGCCATCCTTATTCCAGATGTTCCAAGCCTGCTTCATTGGATGAAGCAAAAGCTTTCCGTTCACAGCGGTCAAGCCTTCGGCCTCAACAGCGTAAGAACCCTCAGGCGCATTGTTGTTATTGGCAGAAGTAATGCCCGACTTCTTGCCACCTACATACATGTCACCGCCAACGAAAGTAGCGATACCTTCATCGTTACCGCTGCCGGAGGTCTGATCGCCTAACGGTTCTGTGGTAGGTGTGCAGATTGCGCCGTCCTTGCGACTTTCGTCAGCTTTGGCATTATAGGTGGGAATGAGGGAAGTGACGGCGACGGTGGCCATCATGGCTACCGCTATGGCGGCGGTCAGGGAGCGGGTACGCGAAAGCACGCGACCGGTTGCCGATCGCGTTCCTGCATAGTGTCGTGGTGCGTTGCCGACACCATTACGCCATTGCCTCATCTTGTCCCCTATCCGCAAAGTGTTCACCCTTCTGAGTCCCTCAACTCGAGGGTTGATATCCTTTGCATAATGCCGTTATCACTTCTGTTTTACGTATAGCTTCTGCGCTGTTCCCATCTCCGGCAACACAGCCGGAAACCTCTGTTTTCCCTTTTTCTCTGACCTACGGTTTACTATGATAACCTTTGCAGTTATGAAAACAAAATGAAACAGAAAGAACCCACACCCCCTCCCCCGATACGTTTTTTCGTCCCCTCTCACGGGGACAACGCTTTAAAGCCTGATATTCAACGGTTTGTCAACGATTGCAAAATCAAAAAACACATGCTGATCATTGAATGAAATTCATCATTCATCAGCCCCCGATTGGCGTGTCATGAAACACATCACTGCAAATTGTTTCATTTTTTTTCCTGAAAACGTATGCCACACACCGTGACTACAGTGGGGGTATCCCTTATCAATCCACCCCAGGCCATCACAATCAGCCCGTCGGCATTGACGGGCTGCGGAAGGGTAATGAGACTCGGCTCTCAGCGGCCAGTGCCGTACACGGAATCGGTGCCGCGTAGTACGAGCTGGGCGCGCACAATCTCATGCGCGTTCTCAAGCGGCTTGCCTTCGATAAGCTTCATGGCCTTTTGTGCGGCCGCGCGACCCATCGCATACGGATCCTGTCGCATGGTGGTCAGGTTCACGGTGTCGGCGTACGGCGAATCGTCGAAGCCGATAATCGAATAGTCACTCGGCGTGTGGTGGCCGTAACGTTCCAAACGCAACACCAGCGGAATCGCCATCATATCCATCTGGCAGCAGATCGCGTCCGGGAACTCGTCCAACGCAAGCAGCGCGGTCAACGCCGAGTCGGCGAAGGTCTTGCCACGCGGCACAGAGACGACGCGCCACTTGAAGTCATGGGAGGCCCCCATCGTCTTGCAGGCGCGGATGAAGCCCTGTCCTCGCGCATCGATGGAGGAATTAATGGAATCGACCGCATCGGAGCACACGTACACGATATTCTTGTGCCCCAGATTGATCAGATGCTGTGCGGCGGTGAACATGCCGTCCTCATCGTCGATGGAGATGGTGGCGTCGAAGCCGTTTTGCGTCGGCGTATTGATGCCAATAATCGGTACGTGGATGCGCTTGAGCTGCTGGATTTCCTTCGGCTCCACGCCGAACGATGTCACGAATACTGCGTCCACGTTGCGGCGGACCGGCAGATTCGTGAAGAAGTCGCGGCGATTTTCGGCGGTGTCGACGTGCTGGAACAGCGATACGTCATACCCGGCATTATGCATGACGGATTCGATTCCAGCGAACACTTCCGTATTGAACCAGCTAGTGATCTCTTCATTCATCAGCATCGCCACACGGTACGATTGACCCGATTTCAACGATGTCGCGGAACGTGAGATGTTGAAATCAAGCTTGTCGGCAGTTTCCAGCACCTTGCGACGCGTACGTTCGGACACCAGTTCCGGACGCGTGAACGCGCGCGACACCGTGGAAATCGACACACCCGCGGCCTTGGCCACCTCGCGAATGCCTGCTCTATCCATCTCTCAACCCCTTTGCGGTTCTAGCATCATAATCACAAACGTTTCCAACCTTGGAAACACTCGCTTGAGCGGCGATGCTCTCTCAATCTGTTTCTATCATACTGCGAACGTTGTCAAAAATCACGCCAGTGTTGCACAAATCGCACAAATTATCAAAATAACCGGGTAAACCGCGTAAAAAGCCCATTTCGTCCACTGATGCTTATAACCCAACTCGCCGTTGTAATAATGCACGAATGCAACGCCAATGCCAGGCATAATCATCATCACCGCGCCAAACAGGCCGGCAGTGAACATCATCGAATTCTCATGCTGGCGCATCAACGTGAAAATCAGCACGAAACCAAGCGTCACCGAGCCGACGCTCATCATATGCTGGCGCAGGCCGACGCGCAGCAGCAGATCCCACAACAGTCCGATCAACACCAGACCGACCGACAGCACAATCTTCATTGACTTCTGGTAGCGCGCCGCCACCCAATCCAACACGGCAAGCACAACGAACGCGATGAACAGACCGAAAACAGGGTTCTGCGAGCCAAAATCGAAAGCCTTATGCGACGTGCAGAGGTCGTACGGCACCTCACACACCACGGCGAGGATGAACAGCCGTAGACCATACGCGACGCGACTATGTGTTTCACGGAAACCCTGCACCAGCAGCCACGCGTAAATCGGAATAGCAAACCAAGATACGACCTCGCTTAAGACCATCGCCGTGAGCGACGTCATATTATTGACGTCGGAACCGAAAAACAGCGGCACAATGGTGGTGCTACCAGCTGACAGAGCCAACGCCACAGCGCCGATGACCTTGAGCTGGAACACCGTCAGTCCGCGGTGCTTCTTCTTGGTACGGCGAGCGCCGCCGAATCCGATCTGTTCAATCGAATCAGCTCCAGCACCCTGCTCGGCATAGCTTTCCATATGTCCTCCTCAGTTCCGCATACGGCCTTTCGTGCGCCCAAGACGCCCAGTACGCCCAAGACGCAACCTACACGCGTTTCACGCGTTCAGCACGAATTTCAGCAGACCGTCGTAGTCGGCACCGGTAAACGAACATACCGCATGCTCCGACTTGGGCGGGTCGCTCATCGGCGAAATTTCCGTACGGAAGTATGCTGCGTCGAGACCGGCGGAATTGGCTCCGATAATATCGTTTGCTTCATCGTTGCCCACCATGAGCGCGTTTTTTGCGATTACGAACTCGCGGTCGAGAGCCAGCATGTACAAGTCGCGGGCAGGCTTGCGGATTTTCTCTTCGCTGGAGATAATCACGTCGTCCAGTACGTTCGCCAAGCCGGTCATTTCCAGTTCGGGGCGAGTATAGCAGGCTTGTGCGTTGCTTAGCAGCGCCACGACGACGCCGGCCTCCTGCAATGCTTCGATCATGTCGAGTGCGCCCGGATACAGGCGGATCATGCTGGTGCTGCCCTGCCGGAACGCCCATGCGGCTTTCAGCGCGGCTTGCGGCAGTGCCAGTTTCTTTTCAGCCTCCTCACTACGGTTCATCAGCAGCGACCGGTAGACCGGCAGGATATCGAATTCATCCCATCCGTTACGGACGATTGCACGATCGGCTTGATGGACCCTTTCGCGGGGCTCCAGGTTTTTGAAGCGTTCGCGCCATTCGTCCACCCATTCGTAGTCGGGACCCCGTTTGCCAACGCCGGCCAATAGCGCCTGCCCGGCGGGTTTGCCCTGTTTGTCTGTACGAATGTCGATCAACGTCCCGTAGAGGTCGAAAAATACCACTTCATATCGTGGATTATGAGCTCCGGCTCCCACTTCTCGTATCCTTTCTGGTTTTCCGGCCCCATTGCCGTATCTGTTACGGCAACCGCAGCTTTGCGGTCGCCGTTTTGTAGCTTCCCTACTGAGAGTATTACTGCAACCGCCAGATTGCAAACGTATGCGGTGGAACAATCAAATAATCGCCATCACCTGCGCTCACATTGCCTTCCACCGGACTGACGGACGAGCCGAGACCACACCAGTATCTCCGTATTCCGCCAATCGGTTCCAAACCCGTTACGGCCACGTCAATAACGCCGACGTGTCTGCCTGGATTGGCGGCCATCAGATAATCGCCGACGCGGAACACGAGTTCGTCGCCTTCCGTATCGACGATATTGCGATTGCCGTCGAACCACTGTGGATCAGACTTGCGCAATGCAATCAACTTCGCGTAATACTCAATCAAATCGCGCTTCTGCCATGCACGGTTCCAATCGAGCCAGTTAAGCTCTTTGGCGGAATCGTAAGAATCAGAGCTGCCGAATTTGGTACGTGCGAACTCCTCGCCGGACAGCATGAACGGGATGCCAGCGGAGGTAAGCGTGATACCCACAGCCAGCTTGTTGGCGTCCATCACGTCGGTCAGCGCGGCCGCAATCTGCGGACCGACACCGGCCAGCCCTTCCGCCGAGAAATCGGCGTCATACATGACTTTTGGCACATCCACGGTGTTTTCGTTAACGCCTTCGGCCACGGTGCTGCCCAACGAACCAGCCGCAAAGCTCGCGCACAACTTGTCCCACAGCGTGAGGTCGTCGTGCGCGGACACGTATTGAATGACCTGGCCTGCCACTCCTTCCGAATGTTTGCCGCGACGCCACGCGTCCACGGCCTCACGCGCAGCCGCTACGTTCTCGTGCATGCCACCGTTCACATAACCCGGGCGGTCCGAGAAGAACACATGGCCCTTGATGGTGTCTCGCGTGGTGTCGCAGAAGTGGCCGATGCGACTGTCAAGCTTCGACAGGCCTGACTTGTCAGCCAGCACGGTGTCGCTGGGCAGCGGCGCGGTGGCGCCCGCGGACCACGGTTCGCCGTACATGAGAATGTCGCGTCCACGGCCGGGAATCTCATCCAGAGCAGCACGCACGGCATTCATGGTGTCCACGTCGATCAGACCCATCAGGTCGAAACGGAAGCCGTCCATGTGGTATTCGCGCGCCCAGAACGTCACGGATTCCACGATGAACCGGCGGAACATCTTGCGTTCGGTGGCCATATCGCAGCCGCAGCCGGATCCGTTGGCCAGCGCGCCGTTGGGCTTACGGCGCAGGAAATAGTCCGGCACCGACCGCTCAAACCAATTATCGGGCGAGAACATGTGGTTGTAGACCACGTCCATGATCACTTTGATGCCGGCGTTGTGCAGCGCCTGCACCATCTGCTTCACTTCGCGGATGCGCACCGACCCGTCGAATGGATTGGTGGAATACGAGCCTTCCGGCACGTTGTAATTGACCGGATCGTACCCCCAGTTGTAGCGATCGCAGGTCTCTTCGTCCACGGAACCGAAATCGTAAATCGGCATGAGCTGCACCGCGGTGACGCCAAGTTTCTTGAGATATGCGATGCCCGTGGGAAAGTCGGGATGCCCGTCCAGAGACGTACCGTCGTCGGTGAACGCCAGATACTTGCCCCGATGCGATTCGGGGAAACCGCCGGCGGGATCATTGCTGAAATCGCCCACATGGGTTTCCCAGACCACCGTCTGCGCAAGCGGCACGTCCGGCATATGGTCGCGGTACCAACCATCCGGATTGGTGCGGCTGAAGTCCACGACCATGCTGCGCCGGCCGTTCACACCGGCCCCGCGCGCCCACGGGTCGGCGATGCGGTCGACGGAACCGCAATCGCGTTCGATCAAAAAGTCGTAATACACGCCGTGCATGTTGTCGGCGAAATCGTACGTCCAGGAACCATCGGATTCCGGACGCATCGTGTACTGTCCAATCAGAGCGTCGCCGCTTTCCCCCATGGAGCCACGCGAGAACAGTCTCAGGGTCACCTTCTGTGCGGAAGGAGCCCAGAGAGCGAACTGGGTGCCGGTTTCAGTAACAACGGCACCCAGCGGCCGTTCCAGACACAGCGGGAACGGTTCGGCGACGCTCGTGTTCGGCTGTGCGAAGCTGTCTACGAGCGTCATATCCTTTGCCTTTCTTTAGCCCTTCACGGAGCCCGACATGGACTCCTGATAGAAGCGCTGCATCACAATGAACAGGATGGCGATCGGAACGGAGATCACGACCGCGGCCGCGGCGAAGCGGGCAAACCAGTTCTGGATATATTCCTTCTGCAGCATGAGCCACAGGCCCAATGCCACGGTGTAGTTGGATTGCGTACGGCAGATCACCTTGGCCATGACAAAGTCGAGCCACGGGGTCAGGAAGCCGATGATGGCCTGGTAGACGATCATGGGCTTGCAGATCGGGATGATGATCTTATGGAACACCTGGAAACGGGTGCAACCGTCGAGCAGGGCGGCTTCGTCCAGCGAGGTCGGAATGGTGTCCATATAGCCCTTCATCACGTAGAAGCCAGCGCCGGAACCGGCGGAGTACACGAGAATCAACGCCACGGTAGTCATGGTGCCGCTTGACAGGCCCAAGGCCTTCAAGATGAAGTAGATGGCGGTGACGGCCATGATACCCGGGAACATGCCAAGAATCAGCACAACGTTCATGAAAGTCTTGCGCACACGGAAACGCATACGGCTCATGCAGTATGCCACGGAGAGCACGAAGATCAGAGAAATCGCACAGGTGAAGCAGGCGATGATGAACGTGGTGCCGAACATCTTCGGGAAGTCCAACACGTTGCGGTCGGTGAACAGCACCCTATAGTTGTCCAGAGTCCACTCCTTCGGGAAGAAGGAGCTGGTGTACGGGGCGGTGTTCTTATTGAACGACTCCGCGAACACCCATACGATTGGGACGAGCCAGATGACGGCCAGAATGGCCAGGAACAAGTGGGCGAACACGTCGCCGGTGATACGGCGGATCTTCTGGTCGTGCAGAAGGCCGTGGCTTTCCACTTTGGTTGAGGAATGCTTGTTGCTCATCGGAATGCCTCCTCATTCTTATAGGAGCCGGAATTGCGGTAGGTGATCAGCGAAACGATGGCCAACACGACGAAGGTCATGATGCCGATCACGGCACCGAGATTGTAATCCTGCTTGTCCACGGTCAGCTTGTACAGCCAGGTGATAAGCAAATCAGTGGAGCCTGCGGAATCGCCCAATGGCGTAGGATCGCCGCCGGACAGCAGGTAAATGACGTTGAAGTTGTTCACATTGCCCGTGAAGGTGGTGATCAGATACGGGGTGAGCACGAAGATAATGTACGGCATGGTGATCTTAGTAAAGATCTGCCACCAGTTGGCACCGTCGATCTTCGCCGCCTCATACTGATCGGCCGGAATGTTCTGCAGAATACCAGTGATCTGCATGATGGTGTACGGAATACCGACCCACAGGTTGATGACGATTACGGTGACACGGGCCCAAGTGGCGTCGGTGAAGAACGGCAGCGGGCCGTCAATCCAACCCCACGTCTGCAGCATGCGGTTCACCGCACCCTGCGGCTGGAGCATAGTGTGCATGACCAGCAGGGATACGAACTGCGGAACTGCGATGGACATGGAGAAGCAGGCACGCCAAAAACCCTTGAAGTGGGTGGTCTTACGGTTGATGATCATGGCCACGAACATGCCGAAGAAGAAGTTCAGGAAGGTGGCGAAGAAGGCCCAGACCAATGTCCACACCAGCACGCGTCCGAACAGTGCCGCGTTAACAGTGCCGCCGCTGTTGGAGAAGACCTTGGCGAAGTTTTCAAAGCCGACCCAGTGGAACAGCACGAGGTGCTTGTGGTCATAGCTGGTGAATGCCATGGAAATCATGAAGATCAACGGAAGCACAGTGAACACGGCAATGCCCAGCGTGGGCAGGAACATCAGCAGGACGTGAGCCTTGGCATCGAGCAGCTCGCGGACATCGTCCATGAAGCTCGGAGCCTTGCCGTTCTCCTCGAGCAGCACCTGGGACTTGTATGCAGAGCGCACGGACATGACCCACAGGCCGATGAAGGCAGCGGTGATAACCAGAGTGGCGACACCGTACAACAGGATGACCACGGAACGGTCAGGTTCGGTGTAGACCCAGAAGCCGTCGACCAGCTTCTTGCCGCCTGCATTGGTGCCCAAGGTCGGCAACTTGGAAAGATAGTCCACACCATTGATTGCCATGAACACGAAGTATGCGATTTCCAGCGCCAGCATGGCAATGCCCTTGACATACTGCTTGCGCACGATATCGCCAAGACCAAACACCACTGCGGAAAGCTTAGTGAACAGGTCACCACGCCGGAACGCCGCCCTTACCGTGTAAGGCGACGGAGAAACATAATCAGCACCCTGCTTCCGAAGGCGCTTCATCTCCCGCGGGGAAAGAGTTGTTGCTGTCATTTCGACTGCCCTCTCATATGGATATTGAAAGATAAAAAAAGCTTTGCTCCCGGACAAGGGGAAGGAGAATTTAAAAACCTTGCCCGGGAATGCAAAGCTCGGAGGAGGAGTGAGCCACTATGCAAAGTGGAGAGAGACACCGCGACTCGAAGCGTCTCTCAAAGCTGCAGGATGGCTGGGGGGATTTGGCAGTGCCAACCACCTGCATTCTTCAGTTATTGGATTTTTAGAATTACTGATTTCACTCAGCGATCTTGCCACCGGCCTGCTTGACCCAATCCTGGTACTTGGCGGCAGCGTTGTCCTTGGTGATTTCCTTGTTGACCAGGGCCTTGCCGAAGGTTTCGGCCGGAGTCCACCAATCGTTCATGCCAGACAGACCGGACTGCAGGAGGGCGGTGTTGGCCATGGTGTCGGCCTGGGCCTTGGCTGCGACGTCGTCGGTGGTCAGATCAGACAGGGACTTGTCGGTCGGCGGGATGGCGCGCATCTCGTAGTGCAGCTTCTGAGCTTCGGTGGAGCCGAGGTAAGCCGCGAACTGAGCGGCGGCCTTCGGGTTCTTGGCGTTCGGGTTGTAAGCAGCGGCCTTGGTGGCGGCGAAGGACTTCATCTGCTTCTTCTGGCCGTTCACGGTGAAGGTCGGCAGAGAGGTGGCGGCGTAGTTGTCACCCAGGGCCTCCTTCACGTCCTTAGCGGACCAGGTACCGGAGAACAGCACGTCGGCGGAGCCATCCTTAATGGCGGCAAGGCCGGAAGCGCCGTCGTCGTTGGAGAAGTTCGGATTGGCGACCACATCGACCAGATAAGAAGTAATATCGGCGCCGTCCTTCGGGAAGACCATGCCTGCATCGGCGTCATTGCCCTTCTCGCCAAACAGGCTCAGACCATCATAGAAGCCGTTGATGTACCAGGAATTTTGCAGGGGGAAGGTGACCTTGGCCTTGGAAAGGATGGTATCGAAGTCCTTGGCCTCATCCTCGGTGATCTTGGACTTGTTGTAATACATGAACCACGTGTTGTCGGTGTACGGCACACCGTAGAGCTTGCCATCGGTACCGGTGACGGAATCGACTTCGAGGTCGCCGTTCTGTTCCTTCACCTGCTTCTCGGCGTCGGTACCCAGCTGGCCAATGGCCTTGGCGTCCATCAGAACGCCCAACTGATCGGAAGCGAACATATAGACATCGGCCGC
>OBHX01001665.1_pt1 | contig 18538 bp, 12 predicted proteins | sample 1519331 | NCBI WGS metagenome assembly OBHX01 (sample SAMEA2602897, study PRJEB22501) | metagenome
GAAGAAAGACATCATCATCACCGCAGGCGGCAAGAACGTCTCCCCCATCCCGCTGGAGGAGGAAATCAGCAAATGCCCGATCGTGGAGCATGCCGTGGTAGTCGGCGACCAGCGGCCGTTCATCGGCGCATTGATCACGCTCGACCCGGAGGCGCTGGCGCAGTGGCTGCCCAAGCATGACCTATCCGCCGACACCCCGCTGGATCGCCTGGCATTGAACGCCGCAGTGCATGATGAAATCCAGCACTACGTGGATGCGGCGAATAGCACAGTCTCCCGCGCGGAATCGGTGCGCAAATTCGTGGTGCTTGACACCCAGCTCACGCAGGAGAACAAGTGCCTGACACCGAGTCTGAAGGTCGTGCGCCCAGCGGTGAACCGTGTGTTCGCCGAAGTGATCGACCGCGATCTGTACGGCGGCAAGCGCTGATTCAGTCTTTGTTACGCATTGCGCCCTGTGCGCCGGATGTTGCCGGCGCACAGGGCGCAATGCGTTTGCCGGGAATAGCCGTTACTTTCCGGCTGCTTGAACGTCCTGCCGGTTATTCAGCTCACTGGCCATTGCCGGTGCTCTGAGTGCTGCCGGCAGTGTTCCCATTCCCCGAGCTGCTGCCTGTGCCGGTGCCGTTCTGGCTGCTATTGGCGCTGCCATTGCTTCCGGCATTTTCTCCACCGGCGCCGGCGGAATCGGGCTTGGAGTCGGAATCGTTGCCGCCGGTGTTCTGTTGCCCGCCGGTATTGGTGTTGTTCTGATTCTGGCCGTCGTTGTATGTGCCGTTGTCATACCCGTTGTAGCCATTGGTGTTGTAGCCGTAAGTGTTGCCGTAAGTGCCATAGCCGTACGTGCTGTCGTTTCCGCTAGCGCTCTGCGATGTCGCAGCGATCATGGAATTCTCCACCTTATCGCTTGCCGATCTCAGTGCGGAAAGAGCACTGGTAATAGCGGCATCATCCGTACTGTTCTTCGAAATCAGGGCATTCGCGGCGTCAATCGCTTCTTGCAATGCACTACGTGTGGATTCGTCACTCACCGCGCCCTTGCTGTTGTCCATCAGATCTTGGGCGGTGGCGACCGCATCCTTAAGCGAATTGAAGCCCATGGCCGTCTTGCTGATGTTCACTGCGGAAACCGCCTTGCGGATCGCCTCGGCGCTCCTGTTCATATCGGTGGTCTGCGTTTCCATGGTCTCGATGCCGTTCTTCAGTTCGGTCAGCGAACGGCTTGCGGCACAGCTTTGCGCTTCGCCGTAATGCCCGGCGTTGTTCACCTGCTGCTTCAGCTGCTCTATGGTCGTGGCGTCCGTGACTTGCGACGCGGTGATCGACTGGGCGCTTTCGGCGCTCTTCAATGCCGCGTTCAGCGCCTTCTTCGCCTTGCCATACTGTTCTGATGCCTCGGAGCAGGCTGACACGGCATCATCGTGTTTCCCGGACTGCCCGCCCTTCCACAGCACGAAGCCGCCGATTCCTGCCACCAACACGATCGCCAGCACCACGATGGTGATGATGGTGTTCCTTCTGCGCGTTCCGGCACGCTTGCCGGATGCGGAACGCCTTGAACCCGAACCGGAATCCTCCGATTCGCTCACATTGTCCAACTCCTCGGTGCCACCGACCACTGGCGGCAATGTGACGGTCTGCTCACCGCCGAAGACTTGCGCTTGATCCGGCTGCTGTTCCACGGTCACCGGCGTTGCGGGCATGTGATCAAGGGGATGCGCCCCTTCCGAAGATGCCGTTTCCGGCAGGAACACGGTGGCACTCCCCTGCGAATCGGGGTCCTCATCGGTATCGCGGCTTTCGGGTTCGTTCGCATCGGATGCACCCGTGGTATCCGCACCAAGAGCACTCAGAATATTGCGCTTCGGAGCGGCATGACGCGGCCCCTTCTCCGCTTCCGCCGCAAAATCCGGAAAGGTAAGCGGCTCGAAATCCCAAGAGCTGTCGACAATATCACCCGACACCACGGGCGATTCAACCCGTTCGCCCCGCTTGTCCGTCTTCTGCTGATTCTGTACCGCCGGAAAACTGAGATTCAGAGGCTCCCCCGTGAATTTCTGCTCGTCCATGTACTGCCTTACGTTCTGTTCTCATCCTGCCCTCAGGCATATTCCGTCGGTTAGTTTAGTCGAACGAGGAACGGCATCCCCATGCCCCATCATTTCTTTTCACATATCGCAACATTCGCCGTCGGCTCTTGGCAACTTCCCTATCGAATATGCAAAGGACGGCACCCCGAGTAAGGCACCGCCCCAATGATTCCGCATGTCTTAAAGCAAATCAGTGTTTTCTGCCTCGCCTTGCGGCGCTGCGCTTCGCCCCATCCTCATAGTAGTAGTAATAGGCCTCATTGTGGCTTTTCTTCGGATTGGCGAAGTTGAACACGAAGCCCAGCACCGGCACCTTGGCGGTACGCAGCGAATCCGCGACCTCCTCAAGATCCTTCTTTCGGCACAAGCCTCGGGCGGTAACGAGAACAATGCCGCTGGTCCAACTGCCGAATACGATGGCATCGTTGGAAACGGTGAGCGGCGCGGTATCGATGATCACGTAATCGTATTGCAGCAGCGCCTGGTCGACCAGCATTTTCATCATGTCGGAATTCAGCAGCAGGCTGGCATTGGCCGGGCGTTTGCCCGCCGGGAGGATATGCAGGTTGGGCTTCCAGTAATTCTGCACCACATCGACCGGCGCCATCTGCCCGGACAGCACATGTGCCAAACCGACGTTGCCCTCGATGCCCAGATGGTGGGCCACGGATGGGTGGCGCAGATCGGCGTCGATAAGCAGCACCTTCGCGCCGTTCTCGGCAAGTACGGCAGCAGTATTGACGGCCGTGGTGGTTTTGCCTTCGCTGGGCGACGTGGAGGAGATGACCAGAAGCTGGCCATGACCGGGCGTCTTGTTGACTTCCAGGAATTTGATGTTCGTACGGATACGTCGGTATTCCTCGGTTACCGAGCCATTGGGTTCGGTGATGATGACAGGACGCGTGCCTTCCAAAGCCTCGTTCTTCGGTATGGAGCCGAGCGCGGAGGCATGGACGATGCCCCGCACGTCGGAGGCTTCCTCGACCTTCGTGCGCAATAGGTCCTTCAACAGAGCGGCAATGATACCGACAATCAGACCAAGGACTACGCCGGCCGCGATGCATAGCTTCTTATTAGGGGCACTCGGTTCCTGAGGCGTGGCGGCACGCTGGACCACTGTCAATTTAATGGGCGCAGCAGCGCCTTTGGCATATAGGTCATGCTCGACGATAGTACGAAGGGAATCCGCGACGGCATTAGCTATGGTTGCCGACTGTTTGGCGTCACCGACAGTGGCAGTGATATTCACAAACGCGGTATTGGAAGGATTCGACACGGTAAGCTGATTGCTCAAATCCTTTACGGAAACGTCAAGACCGAGCTGGGAGATAACCGGCTTCAGCACCGTTTCGGTAGTGGCAAGCGTCGGATATGATTTGATTTGATTGGATACGTAGGTTCCGCCAGTATTCTGCTGCGTAATGTCGTCAGAATTACCGCCATCCTGCGCAGCGTTATAGGTGGCAATCACCTGTGCCGTTGCAGAATATTGAGGTGCCGCGAGAAAAGCATACGCACCGGCAACACCGACAATCACCGCAAAACAAATCGCTGCCGTAGCGATATGTTTACGGATAATCACAACTATATCCGCGAAAGTAATCCCCGAAGGTCTGCTACCATCCGAGATGCCTTGCCCACTTTCCTGATTCTCATTCTCTTCAGCCACAGCAGTCCCTTCTTATTTTCCTCGCTCAAAAGTGTAACAATGCCCTCAAACCATTCACGGCTTGAGGGCATTCATCGGAAAAAATCAAGCGTTCTTCTTGCGGCCACGCTTCTTCATGGTTCCGGAGGTCGCCGCATCAATGTCGAAGATGATGACCTTTTCCTCGACGTGAATCGTGCCGGCAACGGACTTGTACGCAACCTCGCCCTCGGAAGCCTGCGGAAGTTCGAAGTACTTATGCAGCGCCTCAAGCACCACCGCTTCCTTAATATTCACAGAGGCGGTCTGCTTGCCTTCCGGCTTACTGAACTTCACTGCGTTGGCGCTTTTCGCGTTACAGGCCTGCACGGCAATCTGGCGGGTCTTGTCGTTGATAAGAATCTTGACATATGCGGGGTAGCCAAGATCCGCTGCAGTGGCCTTATTGAAACGTGCGACGGATTCAGTAACCGTCATCACGGCCTTTCCCGTTGGAACGGACATGTTGATTTCCTCAAATCCCTGAAGCAATGCCATATTTTTCCTTTTCTTTGCCAATATCTATGGCGCCATGCACCAACACTGCAACTTGATTGCATATACAATTGAGTTGCGTTTTCTTCACTATTTAACAACAGGTTTTGCTGGTAAAGCAACTCTCATTACCAACAACGAATTCTGTTTTACATGCATAATACTTTTTAAATACCACTCCATAAGCGCATTCTTTTAATAACAGACATTTCTGCAAAAATACTTGACCGAACTGCCATTGATAACGTTCTCTTCCACAACGCATTGATTTCACATATGCTACACAAATCACGACAAACGCCAACGTTTTCATCGTTCCATCAACCGCACCGTCCATAAACCGACACCTTCCGACAGAAGCGCGGCACATAGACCAATAACCGCAAGGACTACAGCGGATTCAGAATTAGACAAACCAGATGAAATCGCATGCATGCCACCATCATCAAACGTTGAAAAATATGATATTCTTGATAACGCGTATATCACGCGAACGTTATCAAGGGAGATAGGATCAGACACAGCGCCGTGCTGCACGCCCCAACAGGGAACACAGCCACGGAAGGAAGCGGCTTCCCAGCAACTTCCATCGCTGCGACTGCATCCCTATATCAGGGAGGGCCGATGAAGGCTAGAGGTAATCAGCCAGACGGCAGAGAAGATATGTATTCTTCGACACACTGGCATGCCCCGACGCATGAGAAAATCCATGCGTATCACAAGAAGAACACCATTTGGAAGAAGCTTGCCGTAAGCGTGGCCGCAGTAGCCACCGCCATCGGCGGCGTCACCGTCACCACTTCGGCGGCACAGGCCGCCACGAACCGCGACAGCTACGCCGATACCGTGGAGAACTCCACGTTCCAGGCCGCACGTGCCAAGTACGGTCTGGCGGAGCAGATGAGCGAAGGCGCCACGCTGCATGCGTGGGAATGGTCGTTCAAGACGATCGAACAGCACATTCCGGAAATCGCGGCAGCCGGCTACACCTCCGTGCAGACCGAGCCGATCTCCGCCATCCACACCGGCAATAAGGGCAAGATCTTCACCGAGAACTGGTACTACGTGTACCAGCCGACCGACACCACCATCGGCAACTGGGTGATGGGTTCCGAATCCGATCTGAAGAGCCTGTGCGCCACCGCACACAAGTACGGCGTGCGCATCATCGTGGACGTGGTCGCCAACCATATGACCGCCACCTGGAATGCCATCGCGGATCGTTGGAAGAAGTCCGATCTGTACCATCACGACTGCAACGACGGCGACGTACAGGACTACAACAACCGTTACCAGGTGACACACTGCAAGCTGCTCAGCTTGTACGACATCAACACCTCGAAGACCGAGACCGCCAACATGATGCATGATTACCTCGTGCAGGCGGTGAACGACGGTGTGGATGGCTTCCGTTTCGACGCGGCCAAGCATATCGAGCTGCCAAACGAATATGACGGCTCCCAGTATTGGAATATCGTGTTGAACAACGGCGCCCAATTCCAGTACGGCGAGGTGCTGCAGGATTCCATTTCCCATGATGCCGATTACGCCAAGCTGTTCGCCAACAACAGCCGTCATGGCGGCGGTGTGACCGCTTCCTACTACGGTGTCAAGCTCCGCGGCGCGTTAAGCTCGAAGAATCTGAATGCTGGCAACCTCAACAATTGGGACAACGCCGCAGGTGGCAACAATCTCGTTTCCTGGGTGGAATCGCACGATAACTATTCCAACAAGCCCGACGATTATGGCGCGTCCATGAAGATGAGCGAATGGGAAATGACTATGGGGGTGGGGCGTAATCGGCTCCCGCTCCCAGACCATGCCGCTGTACTTCGATCGACCTGTCGGCTCCGGCGGCAACCAGCCGCAGTTCGCGGAGAAGAGCCAGCTCGGCGATGCCGGCTCCGACTCTTGGAAGGATTCGCAGGTTGTAGCGGTGAATCACTTCCGCAACAAGATGAACAATGCCAAAGCCAAGGAATACATGCGCAACTGCGGTGACAATTCCTGCCTGATGGTCGAACGTTACATCAAGGACGGCAACGCCGATTCCGATGGCGTGACCGTGGTGAACATGAATGGCGATAAGTCGCTGGCTGGCACCGAGACCACGCTGGATGACGGCACCTACACCGACCAGGTGAATGGCGGAACGTTGACCGTCTCCGGCGGCAAGATCACCTCCGGCACCGCCAAGGGTGGCAAGATCAGCGTGTTCTACAACAGCAATCTTGCCAGCGTCTCTGCTAACCCGACCGGCGGTTCCTTCAAGACCGACACCACTAAGGTGACGCTGCACGCCTCCAACGTGACGAGCGCCTCCTACACCACGTCCGAAGGCGCTTCCGGTTCCTACCAGGATGGCGATACCATCACCATCGGCGCTAAGACCGCGGTCAACGGCACCATCACCCTGAAATTGCAGGGCACCGATAAGGACGGCAAAACCGTCTCCGCCGAATACACCTTCACCAAGAAGGATCCGGCAGCCGTCAGCATCGCCTACGCCAAGAAGCCGAGCAACTGGTCGAACCTGTACGCCTACGTGTACGTGGACGATTCGAGCGCGGCAACGCTCAAGCAGAACGCAAAGTGGCCCGGCGTGGCAATGACGAAGGTCTCCGCAGGAGACAGCTGCGGCAAGGATGGCGAATACAAGTACGAAATCCCTGACGGATTCGACGAGAACGTCCGCATCATCTTCAACGATGGCAATGCCACCAACACGCTGAAGTATCCTGCCGATACCGCCGAAGGCGTGGATGCAGCCGGTCTGAAGATCGACGGCACCTACGCTTGGAACGGCGATACCACTGCTTCCGGCACGTGGACGGCTCGTAGCTGCGCCGTTGTTACCGTGAACTCCGTGAAGATCAACCAGAAGGACTTCACTACCGACCTCACCAATGGCGCAAAGACCATCAAGCTCACCGCCACCACCGATCCGGCTGGCGTGAATGTTTCCTGGTCCTCCTCCAACGAAGCCGTTGCGAAGGTCGCATCTGACGGCACGGTCACTCCGGTGAAGGCGGGTACTGCCAAGATCACCGCGAAGGCCGGAGGCCAGTCCGCTTCGATCACCGTCACGGTGACCGGCGTCCCTCCGCTGGATCCGGTCGGGAAGAACACGATCTACGCGACTAAGCCTTCGGGCTGGGGCGACCTGTACGCGTACGTGTACACCGGCGACGGGGCGACCGCGGCGAACAACGCGGCCTGGCCCGGCGTGGAGATGACCGCCACGACGGCATCGGACGGCTGCCGGCAGGCGAACGCGTACAGGTACGCGGTGCCGGACGATCTGTCCAAGGGCGCGAAGGTGATCTTCAACGACGGCGGCTCCAACCAGTACCCGGGTTCCCGCGAGCCGGGCATCGCATATGACGGCGGCATCGTGAAGTGGGACGGCGCCACCGCCGCCCTGCCCGCGCTTGACTGCCCGACCGATGTTCCGGTCACGTCGGTGTCCATCTCCGGTCCGGGCGTGAAGGACGGCAAGGCCACGGTCAGGAGGAACGCGTCGCTGCAGCTGGCCGCCACGGTCAGCCCGGGCAACGCGACCGACAGGACCGTGGCGTGGAAGTCCGGCGACACGGCCGTGGCCACGGTCGACAAGGCCGGCAAGGTCACCGGCGTGAAGGCCGGCAAGGCCACGATCACCGCGACCGCGGGCGGCAAGAGCGCCAGCGTCGAGGTCACGGTCGAGGAACCCCAGACCACCGTGCAGATCACGTTCCGCGCATCCGGAGTGGATCTGAAGTCGGGCGAGACCCTGTACGCCGTGGGCGACTGGGGCCAGGGCAAGGGCAAGATCTGGAACCGCGCGGGCGGCGTCAGGCTCGCCCAGAGCGGCAGCATCTACACCGGCACCGCCAAGGTGGACAGGAACCACGCCATGACGTTCCGTCTGATCAAGGTCGACGCCAGCGGCAGGACCACATGGGACCCGACCACGGACCGCAAGACCACCGCCGACAAGACCAAGAGCATCGGCGTGACTTGGGGCATCAACAAGGGCAACCAGGATGGAAGCATCCCCCATGGCAACCAGTTCTACATCACCGGGAAAGGGGGGGAGAAAGGCAAACTCCCCATTCAGGGCCCTCATCTCCGCCAGCCTTACCTCCTTGTGGCCCGCACTTCCGACAAGGTGACTTGGTGGTCCGATAGCGCTGCGGTCGCGGTCTCCGGCACCGGCACCGTGTACGCCGTGCAGAAGGGCGCCGCCAAGGTAAGCGCCAAAGTCGGCACCAAGATTGCTTCGGTAGATGTTACCGTGGAAGACAATTCCGTCAACAAGGTCAGCTCCGTAACCATTGCCGGAGACGGTGTGTCCAATGGCAAGCTCAGCATCGTAGCAGGAAAAAATATCCAGTTGAACGCTACTGTGCTGCCGGAGAACGCCACCAACAAGACGGTGTCCTGGACATCATCCAACTCCTCGGTCGTCAACGTGATGGGCACTGGTGTTTTAACTACCGCTAAGGCAGGTACAGCCACCATCACAGCCACGGCCGATGGTGTCAGCGCCAAGGTCGCCGTCACTGTAACGGCCGCGCCAAATCCTTTCAATGATGATATCGTCATCGCCGGCGCCGAGAGCGGCAAAGTAATCGGTTCCGAGCAATTCCAACTCACCGCCCGTGAGAAGGATGGCAGCAGCTTCACAAACGTGGAGTGGAGCATTCCTGACACCAATCTGCTGATGTTCATCAACAAAGGGTTTTCCAAAACGACCACAGGCCGTACTGTAGGTCTCAAAGCTCAGTACGATCTGTCCCGACACGACTACGTCGACACTGTTATTTCAGTCAAGGCGACTCGAACCGACGGCACTGTGTTGACCGCACAGAAGAAGATCTCTGTTGGAGGGTCTGATTCCGTTTCAGACTCAGACCCCCTTGACTCACTCACTCCGAGTGCCGACGGTCTGACGAAAACCGGCGACAATGAATACACCATTACCATTCCAGCCGGCTCGTCAAAGCACGTGTCCGTCACAGCCCTCCCAAGCAACGCCCGTCAGCTGCCCTTGTGGAAGGAACTCGGCGGAGATGATACCGTAGCCACTGTTGATGCCGACGGTACCATTTACGCCCATAAGGCAGGTACCTTCGCGACTAGCGCCAATAACTACAACCGCTACTTCCAGCTCACTGTTGTAGTGGAATAATCACACACCAATAAGTGAAGGCTCGGTCCGCATGCCAGCGGAACCGAGCCTTCACTTATTTCACGCCGAGGAAAATGTCAGGGCTGATATCAGATCAGAAATCCAATCATCTCATTCGGCATCAGTTTTCTTGGTGCGCAACGCTTTTCTTCAGATAAGCAATCGAGCGGTCTCGCATGCTCTGCAAAATCGCATCAGCGCCTGCCGAATAATCAATCGCAGTTCCATTTTTCACTTCAGCAGACGGAATCTGAGTGAAGTCGGTGATAATGCGATCCGTCAATCCCAATTCCTGCAATACCTGTCCACGACGGGTGCCCAGCTCATGCTCTTTCGTACCTTCGGTGTAAACCCAGAAAGTCTTATGGAAGTTGCTGGAGAACAGCGTTCCATGATAGGAATCGGTAAGCACCGCCTGAGCATAGCGCATCAGAGAGAGGAATTCCTCAGGACCGGCTTCCAGCACATTAATCAATTCCGCACAGTTCGGCACATTGCCTGCCATCGGCGTCAACACCGCAATACGCATGCCGATACGCTGGGACAGCTCCTTCAACTGATTGAAGACGCCCACCGCCCGCTTGGGGCGCAGCAGAGAATAGAACAATAGATAGGGCGTCTCCCTCATCGTCTTGCCAGCAGGCACATGTTCCAGCCATTCATCGGACGTCAGCAGAAGCGTCGGATCGCATACATGTTCCACATGCTTTCCACTTACTCGTTCCAGCTTTCCGCACGCAGACCGTTCACGTGCAGACAATGCGTCGAATCGGGCAAGTGCCGGGCCGATGCGATCGAGTTCCTCATCGGTCATGGTGGCCGGTGAGGAGGCATAGGAGATCTTCCTGCACTGCGCCCATGCAAGCAGATAGGGATCCATATATCCCCAGCCCACACGCTCCAGCTCATTGGAATGCTTGTTGATGATCTGGTCGCTTCCACTGACGGCCACGTCGAACGCATCGGCCAGTTTGCCAAGCTCCCCTGGCTTATGGTACTGGTTTTGACTCAGCCGCATGTTCTCTCGGATGAACCGCTCGAAGCGTTCCATCCTCAATTTGCGTTTGGTGGCCACCGGCAGCATGGTCATGTCGGCAAGCGTCGATTTGAGTCCCTGCCCGCGGAAGTACAGATTACGGTAGTACCGCTCGCCTTCCTCGGACCGGTAGTCGATCATGGTGACGTGGTGCCCCATGCTGGCAATCTTCGTCTGTGTTGCGTATGCCTGCAACACCGATCCATAATTGTAGGCCGCATGGTAGGTGATGATTCCCACGTTAAGCGGATGACCAGCCATGTTGTTTCCTTTCTTCCCGAATACCGTTTGCCTATGAACTTGATGGACCCTGATGGGTTCAATCGCCGAATTGCCTATGACGCACCCACGCTATCGCGGCACTGACGCAATACAGATGCCATTTCATGGAGAAGAGCGCCGCTTGCCTGGTCAGAGGGAAGCGCCCTCCATGGTATCCGCGTAGCGGCATGCGGAATATCGGCAGATTCAAGGTCTGTCGATATTGCTTTCTCCGTTCGCCGTGATTCCATGGCGCGTTCGGATTGAACAGGTAGTTGATCATGATGATGGTCAGATGAAACAGCGCATAATCGTCAAGACATTCAACGCACTGTTTTCTCAATGCCGGCTGGTCGATTCGAGCTACCGTGGCGTTCAATGCCTTGATCCCTGCCACCGTGCGCTGCACGTAATCGGTTCGGAACGTCCTGACTGCGGATTCCGCATTCCTACGGTATTCATATGCCATTGAGTCCACATATCCGATGCGTTTCGCCGCCATGCAGGCACGAAATGCGTATTCGGCGTCTTCTCCAAGGCTTAGCAATTCGTTGAATCCTTGGACTCCATGCAGTACTGGCGCAGCATACAGTTTGCCCCATGCCAAGGCTATTCCCTTTTGCGGGCGAAGCATGTCCAGGCAAAAACCGTCACGTTCCTCCCCGTTAAAAACCTTGTCGACCGTCAGATAATGATGCTCTTCCGCCTCGCCGTTTGACGCATCGTCCAATACGCTGCGATATGCGCCCATCACCACATCGCAACGATGCCGCCGCGCGAAGTCAAGCAGACTCTCGACGGCGTGATCGGGCAATACATCATCGGCATCCACAAACATCGCCCATTGCCCAGCGGCCATACCAATTCCCGCATTGCGAGCCGCAGATACGCCTGCATGGCCGATGGTAGCGGTACGTACCGTAACCGTTGGGAACTCCCAGTCTTCCACAACCGTACCGTCGAATTCCGGATCGCCATCGAATATGATGACCGCCTCCATCAGAAAACCATTCCCCCGTTGCTTGGCGAGGCTTTCCACGCAGTTACGAAGCACCGACAATGGCGTTCCATATACCGGTATGATGACGCTGACAAGATCCGTCATGGTTATCTCAATTCACGGGTAATGATTTCAGGCTTGTACCTGAAGGAGATCGGCGATTCGATGGATTCCGGGAAATTACCTATTGCGACAAACGCTATCAGCACCTCGTAGTCGGGAATCCCCAGAAGATTACGAATATCATGCTCCTGTTGTTTGCGCATCATCGTGTTCAGCGGGCATGATGCAAGAGATTCGTATTCAAGCGCCGTAAGAAACGCCATGGTGAACAATCCGCCATCGATATATGGCTCGTTGCGTTCCTCCACGCTCACGAAGCTGCGCACGTCAACACTAATCAGGGCAAGCAGCGGGGGCATATCATAGCCGCGCCATCCTCCTTGCAGTTTCAGCGCATGCTCGATGAGCTTCGGGTTTTGAACAAGCAGAATGCGGTATGCCTGACGATTGCACACGGATGGGGTCTTCATGGAGATTGCAATCGCCTCATGCACCGCCTGCATGTTGACCGGAGTGCCGGCGTATTCGCGGACACTGGTGCGTTGCGCGAACAACGTTGCATAATTCTTTGTCTTATTGTCAAGCTTGTCCGAAGCCCGAACGATTTTGACTCCTGCGTTGCCCTCGTTACCGCACGCCTTATCGGCGGAAGCAACCTCATCGGCAAACCACTCGCCTACGAATTGAGGAATCGGTTTGCCGATGGCACGATGTTTGTGTACATATGCCCGAATTACATTCTGCGCTGCCTGGTAAGTCTCATCATCCGTTGAATAACCAGATTCACGCCATCGTTCCATTACGGCTTTCAACTCAGCGAACGCCGATCTTCCGAAACCTGAGCGGAAGTGCTTATGCGACAGTCCCTTTTCGATGCGGTGAATGTAGTACACCATTGTTCCCCGCAGCTGCTCGAACTGTTCGTCGTTCCATCGACCGGCGCAGTTGTTCAGAAAACGCTTGCGCTGATCGGAATAGTACGATGCCAGTCTCAGGTTCGCCTTGTTCCGCTGCAACATCTTCCACACACGTTGAGGCACGATGGCCTTGACCTGCTGCTTAACGCCCATTTTTGTCGTTACCTTTCCTGCAGTTCCGGCATGGCCGCCTGCAACTCGTCCAAGACTCTTCCCGTGAAATATCCTTCGCGCAGCCGCGCACCCAATTCACCGGCTCGTTTCGTCATCGAAAGATACTCTTCCTTACCTATGGTATGTTCCGTTTGCACAGCTTCCTGCATGCTGTCTACCGCGAAACCGACGCCATGCTGCGTGACGAATGACGCGAGCGCCGCCTTGCTCCAGATAATCACCGGCTTATCGGAGGCAAGGTACAGTGAAAGCTTGTGTGGATTGTTCACGGCCAGATATTTGCCATAGAATCCCGTACACGTTGCTGTGCTGTCGCCATCCCAGATAAGGCCGAACCGCCCTTGGAGCTTGCTCGGCAGTTCGTCGGGGGCATACATGCCCCGGTACCATGCGGAAGGCCCCTGTTCTCTATCGAATTTCGGCCCATAGAGATTGATGTCCGCATCGGGGAACTGCGTGGCGAGCCGATATATATACCCGGCTTTCTCATGGCTGAGATTACCCGCTATGTCGATACCGTGCCGCGCCTCCGGAGGAATCGGCGTGACCGTTGGAAGCAGGTAGTCGAAAACACCGATTTCCTTGATTGGCGCCGTGGCACCATATTCGCGCAGCACTTTGCTCATGCATGGATTGTGGCTGATGAGCATATCCGCTTCCGCAACCCATTGCTTATCGAAATCGGTGAAGGAATACCCTCGCAGACTTTCCAAATCATGCACCAGCATGATGAAACGCACACCTCGGGTTTTCATCCTGCGTATAGAGGGCAAGGCATACAGGGATACCTTGTTGTACATGATCAGCGGAAACTGCACTAGCACCACATCGCCCGGCTGGACGGTATGTTCTAGTCGTTTCCAATCGGCCATCGTATAGCCGACGCACAGTAGCTTGTCGAAATACCCTTTATTTTCGCCAGGGTGCACCTCAAACGGCTGCCAGGCATCCTGTTCAAGCAACCGGCGGATATCGTCACGCGCCTTGGAACCGGCATGGGCATGGTGCAGAGAACGTTCGCAAATCACATACTTCGTCATATCCGATCCTTCACTCGTGCGTTTTTAAATCGATTCGCCACCGGTTGAATCATGCTTGTCAGGAACTGTTCATGGCATACGACGAGCGATGCGCCGTATATGATGCCGAATACCACGCCGCCGCCAAGAAGCCATGCGAATGCGTTCCATGCAGCGGCATTGCCCAATGCCAACACGCATTGCGTTACGACTCCCGAAAGCAGCGCACAAAGGAAGATGCGAATCGGATCGACCAGTTCGCGAATCCCTTTAAGAAAATCACGGCATACATACGAGCGCATGACGAACATCAACGCCTCACACAGCGAAATGCTCACCGCCGATCCGATCACACCGAATCTTGGAATCAAAAGAAGATTCGCAATGATGGCCAAAGCGAGACCGATGACGTTGACAGTAGCCCAACTACGCTCTCTGCCTTTGGAAATCATGTAATTGGCGAGCACGATGTTCATGGCGGAGAACATCACGGCAAAGCCGACGCATCGCAGCGGGAACACCGATCCGGTGAAATCGGGCCCGCCGAGCAACGCCACGATCGGATCAGCAAGCAGTATCAGCAATGCGATAATCGCAGAGCCGAACACCATGACGAAATTCATGTTCTTCGCAATGAGCTCGCTCGCACGACGTTCCTTGTTTTGTGCCTGGTAGTAAGACAATCGTGGAAGCATAACGTTGCCGACCGAATTGACGGCGGTCACCAACACGGATTTGATTTTGGAGACAAGCTGGTACAAGCCAACCATGTTTGTCGTACCGAGGAAGCCAAGCATGACGATGTCGACCTGGATGTACATTCCAGACGAGATGGATGCGATCATGAACCACAGCATCGGCTTGAAATGCCGCGTCACATCGAGCTTGGCGCCGTCATGCAGATCGATGAACTTACGAAGCCTCAACAGGTTGAGGATATTGGATCCATAGCCGGCCACCACGACGATGAGACCGTAGATCACATAATCGCCGCGCTGCCTGACGAACGCGAACATAAGCACCAAAGCCAAAAGTTTGAAGCAAACGCTTCGCACGGTGATGTACTCGTACTGCTCCAGTGCCTGATAAAACCATTCCACTCCAAAAGACGCCAACCAGATGGAAAGCCCGAACAGCAGGAACAATTCGAATTGCGCGTTCATCTTCGGCACGGTGAGCAGGCAGGCCACATACACAATGCTGACCACAGTGGTCGAACATCCAAGAATGACCAGCAACTCCTTGACGGTTCGCGAGAGCTCAGCACGATCATCGCGAACGCTGGCGCATGCACGCACCCCGTAATATGTAACACCCAGCAATGCCACTAGCGAGAAATACGAGGAAACCGACTGGGCGAATGCGACATGCCCGGTACCGCTCGTGGAAAGCACGCGCGAAACGTATGGAACAGTGATCAGCGGGAATATCAACGATGATGTGGTGACAATCATGTTCATCAACACGTTGAATTTGACGGAACGAATGCGTGGTGTACTGCCCTTACCACTACATACGGCCTTATCTGCCGCCTCCCAACGCTTCACCTGATGTTCTCCTTCACATCAGAGGACTTTGCAGAATAGTGCCTTTCCTCATCGGCAGCTATGCCATGCCCGAGGATAATATTGGTCAGGAGAATAAGCGCAATCCAGATAATGATGTTCTTCAGCATAATTTGATTAAGCATGGTGGACATCCATCGGTTGGAGAAAAAGCTGAAAGCGCAGCAATAACTGATAGCCCCATACAACATCATGGATAGAGGAACGCTACCGCTTCCATACTGCAACGCGTAGACCGTGCTTTCATAACACAATTGGGAAAGCGCTGCGATAAAAGCAACAGCAAGCATGGCACCGGCAATTCCCCAATCGAAAATGAATGCATAATATGTGGTGAACACATTACCGAGATCCACATTCCCATATCTTTGGAACGGCTGCCAATTCAACCAGTCGAGGACAGTGTGGCCAAAAACCTGGGGGAATGAAGCAAAAGTCGATGCCAATGTCATGTCTCCCCATTTCATCGACTTCACAGCAAGGGATGGGTTCATCGAACCAGTAAGGAACGCATCCAGATTCTTCATAGGCGCCCCGATATAGATGGAAAGATACTCGTATATGGTCGACTCTCCAGGTTCACGCCCCATCAACGAAAGAAGCGGCTTGAACAAGGCCAAACCGGCCAAAACGATAATCATGAAAAAGGCAACCGTACGGAAACGTAACCGAACACCTTGCCAATGATTGTTTTGCCGACGGAAGAGAATCCAATAGGCAAAAGCCGCAACGCCCAATTGAATGAGGCTGTTTCGCCCACCCGAGATCAAAGACATTGGGATAGCTGCCAGGGCGTTGATCAGCGCAAAATAGTCCTTCTTCAACGTCCGAATTACAAAACTCCGCATAGCAAAAAACAGCCATACATACGCCATAGCGTTGGTGGATAGATACAGCAGAGAGACAATGCCGGAAATAGACACACCTTCGGTGCTGAATTTATTCAGGTGATCATACAGCCCAATAGCTTTGCTTAACGAGCCGTCACCGCCGTATGGCAACGTCAGAGCGACGATGCTCCGCGATACAACGATGAAGGACAGACATGTAAACATCAGCCCGGCAACATAAACCCATAACGGCAAAGTAATATTTCGCGGCTCTTTGTATCTCCGTGATGAAACATCACCTACCACAATCATGTGGAACAGCGTTTTTACACCATATGCTGTAGCCATGAAGACAACCGCCCCCACCATGACGACCATGCATGTCTGTAAAGACAGATTAAAATTCCACGCCTTGTAATTAGTCAGACCATTGAAGACGGATAAAGCAAAACCCAGAACGAAGAGTATGGATGGTTCCGCGAAATCCCCTCCATACATCATCAGCAGAAGAGCCAGGAACAAAAGTAATGTAAGTAGCAGCGCAATCGAAAACATTCTTGACATGTGCTCCTAATGCGACGAAATTTCCGGGTGCCGCCGTTTATAGCAGCGGTACATCACGCTATACAGGGCAGGAGAAACGACAAGCAACTTCCATTGCAGCAATTGGCTCCGTGACAATAATCCATATTTTTCCACCAATGGCAGCAAATTACGCAAACGGACTCGGGCATACCGTTCGAAACCAGACCATTCCTTGCGCTTATGCGCAAGGATAATGCGGTTGCAGGTGCCCACAATGGATTCCAAATGGCCATATGCCGCATATGGTTCGTCCTGAGGGTATTTTCTGCGCACCAACTCCAGCATGTTGCCGGTGGACTGGGCGAATTTATCGGTGATACCGTGTGATTGGCTTCCTTCGGTCATCCGGTATCGATACAACGGCGCGGATTCATAGACTATGCGCTCGGCACGATCCAGAAGCTGGTAGGTCACTGGTGAATCTTCGGCATATTGGGCGTCAACCGGATATCGAAGCCCGTCAAATAATTCCTTTTTCGCCAGCTTGTCCCACGCGACCACGTAAAAATAACCATGGATGTTGACGTATTTGAACGCGTCCTCGGATGTCATCACCATCTTTTTCCCAGGCAATGCATTGCAATAGGTTTTGCCATCCAAACCCTCACGCGCATAGGAGACAATCGACAAATCGGCATCTGCATTCTCCATGTTCCTCATCAATGTTCCGAACATGTCAGGCAGCACATGGTCATCAGAATCCACAAAACCGATATACACTCCGGCGGCGGCATCAAGACCTGTATTGCGGGCTGCTGCAAGACCGGCATTAGACTGATGGATCACGCGAATACGTGAATCGCGTTCTGCCCATGTATCGCATTTTTCACCGGACGAATCGGTGGAACCGTCATCGACCATAATGATTTCAAGATTGGCATACGTCTGGCAGACAAGGCTCTGCATGCATTGGTCAAGGTACCGCTCCACATTGTAAACCGGCACGATAATACTGATCAGGGGTTGGGATGGCATTGTCATAGCACAGACTCGACTACTCGTTTTGCGCTTTTTCTTATAGAGCTCATCATGAGGAGCCGTTGTTCCCTTCTTCGTCCAATCAATAATCCCCTAGCTGGCAATCAGCACTTCAGTGCATGGATAGCGCTCAAGCCAATCGCTAGGTATGCAAGATCTTGTCAACATTCCCGAAACATCCAGGGAAAGTTTATTCGTCGGAAGCGACACGCCTATGGAAGCAGCAATCTTCTTCCTATACGAAAACATATTTTACGTGAATAAGGGCGGGCGATCTTCCGATTCGTTCTGAAAATCGCCCGCCCTGGCTCTGTCTTACTCCCTATCCATAGGGATTAGACAAGCAGTCATTCCACGGTGATGGTGAGGCTCAGGGTCTTGCCGTCGACCTTGGCGTTCACCTTCGCAGTGCCCTTCTGTACGGCGTACACGGTGCCGGTGCCGGAGACCGCGACCGCGGCCCCGTCGCTCCACCACATGCCCACCTTGGACGAGGTGCCCGAGACGGACAGCTGCGCAAGTGAACCGTCCGAGAGCGTCAGCTTGCCGTTGACAACCCCGTCGCCGGTGATGGCGAGCGTGGACGGCGGAACGCCGTTCTCGTTCACCGTGGCGACGTCCCAAGCCACGCCGATGCTCTTGGTCTTGTCGGCGGTGGTCTTGCG
>OBHX01001672.1_pt1 | contig 18501 bp, 28 predicted proteins | sample 1519331 | NCBI WGS metagenome assembly OBHX01 (sample SAMEA2602897, study PRJEB22501) | metagenome
GGTAGGCGGTGCTGCGGGCGGGCGGGGGAGGGGGGGAAGGTTGAAGAAACAGTTCCGGCCCCGGGGGCGGGAGCCCGGCACCCGCCGGGGCCCGGCGGAACAACAACCACATCGGGGGGGGGAGCACCCGCCGCAACAGCGAGAGGTACGGCCTGGTGGTGCCGCTGCACCACTACGAGTGCCACATATTTGGCGAAAAGGCCGCACACAACTGCCGGGAATCCATGGACAAGCTCCACGTTATGGGGCAGAGGATGGCCATGGAGCAGCAGGGATGGACAGAAGAGGAGTTCCGGCGGATCTTCGGCCGGAACTATCTATGAGGAGGTGATGGGTATGGCAAAGAAGGAAATGCGGTGCTGGGAGGTATCGCACCCGGAGCTGGGCAAGGCCTGGGTAACGGCGGAAAGCTGGGAGCTGGCCACGGTGGAGGCTGCCAAGGTCTGGGGCCTGCCCTGGGGCAAGCTGGTGGCCGAGATGCGCTGCGAGCGCAGCTGGCGGGCGCCGAGACACATCTGCCAGCGGTGCGGACGGATATTCAATAGTGAGGGACTGCTGTGCGAGGCCTGCAAAAAGACTCTGGAGACCGAGCGGGAGCAGACCGCGCTGCGGCTGAAGAAAACATGGTATCTGGGAGCGAAAGAGGCCCCCTTCGGGACATAAGTAAGGAGGACAAGCCATGATTGAAGAAAAAGCCCTGTGCGCCGCTATGAAGGCGGCCTGGAGAGGGACGGGCTATGAAGTGTACGCGGCCGAGGACACGCTGGTGATCACCACGGAGGAGATGGGCGTGGAAATGAGCCGCAGGAATGTGAGCCGAAAGGTGCTGTCGCTGCTGGCGCTGCACCTGGGGGAGATCCCGGACGGCACGGCCTACAGCGTGCGGAAGGACAATGTGCAGCAGGAGATGCTGGACGTGGCCATGAGCCACTGGGACGGCGTGCGCAACCGGGTGGACGGCGCAGAGCGCCGCACCCTCCGGCGGACGCCCATGAGCTGGAAGCACCGGGGCGTGTGGCAGGAGGAGGGCACCGGCACGGTGCATACCTTTGACGAGGGCCTGGCGGACATTATCGTGGCGGAGCCGGACGGCATTGATATGGCCGATGGGCTGATGGTATGCGACGATGGCGGCGGCCTGGCGGTGATCTATCCGGCGGAGGGCGTGATGGCTGAGGCTGTGCGGAACCTGCTGGAGCAGGTAACACTGGCGTGAGGAGGGCAGGCTATGGAACTATTTGGGATCATCTGCTCGGTGGTGGGCGCGGGGACGCTGGCCCACCTCTTCATGAAGCTGGTGGAAAAAGTAGATGGGGGGGTAGAGCATGAGCTGGGCCATGACGGACGGCGAGATCGCGGCCATGTGGCGGAGCTGCAAGAACCGCAATGACCAGGTGCAGATCCTGGCGGATCTGAACGTGAAGAGTAGAGCGGAGGTGCTGGACAAGCTCCGGGAGCTGCAGTGCGACCTGCGGGGCGTGCGGACGGGCAACAACGGAGGCGGCGCACCGAAGAAGCCGCCCATGGACGAGCTGCGGGCCATGGCCCTGTACCGGGAGGGGCTGGATGACCTGGCCATCGCGGAGGCCCTGGGCGAGACACTGAACAGGGTGAAAGAATGGAGGCGGCGCATGAAGCTGAAGCCGAACCAAGGACAAAAAGACGCTCCGGCGGAGGAGCCGAAGCGGGAGAAGGAGACTATGGAACCGGTGAAAAATACAGAGAGCGCCCGGACGATGAACGCCGGGGCGCTGCGGGAGATACTGGAGGGACTGTGCCGGGGCTATGACGGCGGAAAAGCTGTGGTCCGCTGCGACGGCCAGGAGGCCCGGGAGGTGCTGGTGCGGGTACTGTATGCCGCAGACGGCAGCGTGGAGACCGTGGAGCTGGAGCTGCGGACAGAATAGGAGGAGCCATGAAAAGAGAGATCGGCGCGGCGCTGCTGGCACTGCTGACAGCGGGAGCGCTGCTATGGGCGCCGGAGACGAGGAAAACCGAAGCGGTGCGCGCGGAACCGGCGGAGACTCCGGCAGTTCAGGAGGAGCCGAGCGAGGAGCCGAAAGTGCAAAGCGCAGTCTGCCAACTGACGGCCTACTGCCCGTGTGAACTGTGCTGCGGCCAATGGGCCGGGGGAAACACCGCCTCCGGCACTGTGCCCACGGCCGGGCGGACGGTGGGCGTAGATCCGGAGGTCATCCCCCTGGGAACAACGGTATACATAGACGGAAAAGCCTACCGGGCGGAGGACACGGGTGCATTTACCGGGAACATCATAGACATCTATATGGATTCCCACGAGGAGGCCCTGCGGTTTGGCAGACGGGAGGCCACAGTGACATGGGCGGGCTGAAAAAGAGAGATTGCTGCCTGAACTGCACGGACCGGGCTGTGTGCCACGGGATGTGCGTGCGGTACATGGGCATTGCGGCGGCGGAGATCCGCCAGGCCAAGGCGGACATAGAAAGCATGATGAGGAGGAGACAAAATGGCAGAGAGACAGGAAGGACGCTCGGCACTGAAGCGGGAGTGGACGGTGCAGGAGATCCTGGACCAGATGGCGCTGTGCGTGGATGACGCCCACTGCGCCGAGCGCTGCGCGGAGGAGCCGTGCGTGCTGCAGAACACGGCGTTCCTGTGCAGCATCGCCAGGGGGCTGCAGGTGCAGCGGGCGGAGATCGAGGCGCAGCGCAGAGCCAACGAGGGCCACCGGGTGATGGTGGAAAAGCTGCGGCAGGAGCTGCAGAAGTCCGACGAGAAATACAAGGAGATACGCCGGCGGACGCTGTGGGAAATTCAGAAGCTGCTGGAGAAAGAAGAGGGGGAATAAACCATGGGATATACCAACGAGCTGGATGAGCTGATGGAGGACATCTGCGACAGGTGCCGCTACCCACTGGAGGTGGGGGAGCAGGAGCAGCTGGACGACATCTGCGCCGGATGCCCCATCCGGGATGAGATCGAGAGCCTAATGCAGCAATAAGAAAAAGCCCCGGCGGAACACCACTTCCACCGGGGCAAAGAGATAAATGCGTATCAAATCTCTACGCTGACAGTATAGCACAGCGCAGAGGGAAAGGCAAGGGAAACTATGAATGAATTTACCGACCAGGCGCTGGAGAGGCTGAAAAAAGAATATGACGGTGTGAAGGGCGCCAAAGCCGGGGCCATGAAGAAGGCTGTGCGGGAGGCGCTGGAATCCTTTATCCGACAGGACGATGAATTTGCCCAGGCGGTGGCTCAGGGCGGGAGCTTCGCCGACTGCATGGCGGCGGTGGAGAAGGGCGTGGGGGCGTCTATCTCCGATATGGATGCCTACCGCAAGGCGGTACAGTACTACTTCAAGGGCGCGGAGATCCGCATGGTGATGGAGATCGATCTTTGCCCCAACCGGGTGACGGAGGAGCCCCACAGCCGGAAGGTGCTGGACCTGGCGGACTTTTTGTGAGGTGGCCGGGATGGAGACCAATGCGGAGAAGCTGGTGCGGCTGGCACCGAAGCTGACGGAGAGGGAAAAGAAGCAGATAAACGCCCGGTTTCAGGCATACATCTTCCGGCGGAGCAAGACGGGGGAGGTGTGGACCACCTGCTGCGGCGTACACAAAAGACTGGACGGCGCGGCGACGGACCGGGAGTGTGCGCTGCTGACGGCGCCCCATGCGCCGGCCCCGGACGTCCGCTGGGGCAAAGACAAGAACGCACCAAACAGCCAGGCCCGGGTGGAATGTCCCTGGTGCGGGGCCCGGGCGGCGGTGAAAGAGATACAATACACCGGGCGGCGGAAAAACCTGTGGGAATTCCGGCGGGTGCTGACGCTGCGGCAGTGGCGGGGCGCCCTATGGGCCTGCGCCTACGACTGCACCAAGGACTACGGATGTGTAGAGCGGTCCACGGAGGGACCCGACATAAAGCTGCTGCGGATCTACCGATTCCGGCCGGGGAAGGCGGAGTGCGCCGGGCGGGATTACGGGTGGTATGGCAACGGCCCCATAAAGCACTACCAATGCCAGACGGAACCGGGAAAAGGCAAGACGCCGTGGAAAACGGAGCGTCCCTTCGGCTGGTGCAACGAGTACGGACTGGGGTATGAGACCGTCGGCATAGAGGAGATCGGAAAGAGCGAATTCCGCTACTGCGGCGTGGAAAAGGTGGGGCTGAGTGACGAGGTGACCCGGACGCTGACGGCCTGCTGCTTCTACCCCAGGCAGATCGAATTCTTGATGAAGTGCGGCATGGAGGATGCTGTGAGGGACCTTGTGGCAAATGGCAGAAAAAACGCAGCCGCCATCCACTGGAATGCGGAGACGCCGGCGGAATTTTTGGGCGTGAAGCCCAGGGAGCTGCGGATGCTGCAGGAGGCCAATACCTACTCTTGGGTGCGGATAGAGGCCCTGGGGATCTACCGCAGACAAAAGGGGAAAAGCACGCTGGAGGATTGCCTGCGCTTTGCGCAGAACCAGATGGACGGGAACAAACAGAGAATGCTGCTGAAGCGGATGCGGGAGCACGGCGTGAGCATCGGGAAGCTGCTGCGGTACATGGACAAGCACTGCTTGGAAAAACGGACCATCCGTAGTGCCCTGGATGCCTATGTGGACTACCTTGTGGCTGCGGAAGGGGTGGGGCTGGACCTGAACAACCCCATATTCCTGATGCCGAGGGACTTTGAGGAAAAGCATGACCAGGTGACTGCGGCCTGGTCCGCTGTGCTGGCCGAACGGCGCCGAAAGGCGGAGGCGGAGCGCCGCGCGGCATTCGCCGAGGAGAGGAGGAAGAAGCTGGAGAAATTCCGGGGGCGGGTAAAAAGCCTTGCCCGGAAGTACACCTACACGGACGGAGAGCTGCTGGTGCGTCCGGCGGTGAATGCGGAGGAAATCGTGCGGGAGGGGAAGCTGCTGTGCCACTGCGTGGGCGGCTATGCTGACCGGCACATCAGCGGCGCCACCACGATCCTGTTCCTGCGCCGGCGGAGCGCGCCGGGAAAGCCGCTGTGTACCATTGAGATTTACGGCAGAACCATCCGGCAGATACACGGCTGGGACGACGAGCGGTCCGCCTGCAAGGACAACCCGGATCGGGAGGATCCCCGGAAGATCTATGCGGCATTTTTGGACGAGTGGCAGAGATGGCTGGAGGGCGGCAGCAAGCGGGACAAGGCCGGGCGGCCCATCATCAAAAAACGGAAAGTGAGGAAAACGGCATGAGCGAGACCATCAGTGTACCCATGACGGCACAGAGAGACATCCAGACGGTGACAACGGAGATACGGACCCTGCACAGGCAGGCCCAGGGAATGATCCTGAACTACGCCATCGAGATCGGACGGCGGCTGAAGGAGGCCAAGAGCCTGCTGGAGCACGGCGAATGGGGCGAATGGCTGGAAAACGAGGTGGATTTCAGCCGCTCCACGGCCAACAATTTCATGAAAATTTTTGAGGAATACGGGGCTAATCAGGTGTCCCTTTTCGGGGATGCAAATTCCCAAACGCTTGGTAATTTGCCCTATACCCACGCTCTGAAGCTGCTGGCTGTGCCGGCAGAGGAGCGGGAGGAATTCGTGGAGGAGCACCATGTGGAGGACCTATCCAGCCGGGAGCTGGACAGGCTCATCAAGGAGCGGGATGCAGCGGTGCGACGGGCGGAGGAATCCGAGGAGCGGGAGCTGGCGCAGGCGGATGCCCTGGCAGAGCTGGAAGCGTTCCGCAATAAGGTGGAGACCCAGGAGCAGATGGCCGGGGAGGGCCGGGCGGCCCTCCATCAGATGGAGGAGAAGGTGGCCGCCGCCCAGGACCGCCTGGACAAAGAAAAGAAAAAGGCCAAGGAACGGGAGGACCAGCTCCGGCGGGAGCTGGAGGAGGCCCGGAGCAACCCCGATGTGCCGGAGGAGATTTTGCAGAAGCTCCGTGCCGAGGTGGAGGAAGCCGCTTCGGCCTCCGTAGAAAAGGCCAAGCGGGAGGCACAGGAGGCCCTGGAGGCCCTGGCACAGGCCCGGAAGGACCTGACCCTGGCGGACGGAGACATGGCGGTATTCAAGGAGCTCTTCCGGCGGGTACAGGAGGACTTTGAGCTGATGACGGATGCCATCCGGCGGATACGGGGGAAGGATCCGGAGAGCGCAAAAAAGCTGCAGAATGCCGTGCAGGCACTGGTGAAGCAATGGGCGACGTGAAAAGCCCCTGCGTAAAAGATTGCCCGGACAGGCTCCCCGGCGGGGCCTGCCGGAAGAGCTGCGAGGCGTTCCGGGTGTATGAAGCCCAGCGGCTGGGGCGGGACTATGGGACTACTGTAGGCGCACTTACAGCCGGCCGAAAATCCATGTTCCGGCGCGGGTGGCGGAGCGCCCAGCGGGGGAAGAATCACAAGAGATAGGAGAAAAATTATGGATGCCGTAAAATTTTTGCAGGAACGAAATCGGATGTTTTTGAGCGGAGGGGCCACTCCGAGCATTGGGCTGGAGGATGATTTTGACCCGGTTGTAGTGGTTGAAATCGTCGAAAAGTGGAGCGAGCAGCATCCGCGTAGAACGCGGCAGAGCGTGTTTCTGGAGCAATACCCGGAGGCCATGATAGATAGGGGGGATATGCTTAGTGTATGCCCTCAGTACATTGACAGAAAAATCAAATGCAGAAGAGGAAGAGACGGTGATTGTGGCGACTGCCGCCGTGAGTTCTGGATGCAGGAGGTGGAGTGAAATGACCAAACAAGATGCTGCTGCCATGTTAGTGCAGCTGTATGCGGACTACTCTACATTGTGTGATAAGTATGGGTGGCCTCCCAGTGATGGGATGTCAGAGGCAGTAGCAATAGCTGTGCAGTCGTTGCAGGAGGTGGAGTGATGGAACGACTGACTGAAAAGCACTATCTTGGCACAGACCATTACATGAAGTGTTCTGGTAACTGCAATGTTGACATGGATTGCATAGATTGCCCATCGTTTGACCGTCTGGTTGAACGCCTCGCCGCCTACGAGGACACGGGGCTGGAACCGGGGATTTGCGCCGAGTACAAAAAGTTCGAGGACGAGATCGTGGCCAGTGGGAAGACCTTTAACCACCTGATCGAGCTGCTGCGGGCGGAGAAGGAGGGGCGCGTGGTTGTGCTGCCTGTGCGGCCAGTCCTCACGCAGAGCATCGAAAGTATGCTGTACATTGTCGAGGATGGAGAAATTATCGAGGACTCACTGTGCGACGCCTATATTGGGATGGCATCGAGCGGGAAGACGAACGTGGTTTACACGACACTTGGCGATCAAGTGATTTTCGGGCAAGCAGATATTGGCAAGACTGTATTTCTCGCCCACGAAGAGGCAGAAAAGGCGTTGAAGAGCGGGAGGGATGACAATGGCTGAATGCATTGAACGGGATGCCGTCATGAAGAGAATTATGGCGGCAAAATGGATGGGCGGATATGACGGTGCTATGGCAATGGAGGTTGCTGCGTCTGCTCCCGCCGCTGATGTGGGCCCCGTGGGGCGTGGGGGGTGGGTGCATAACGCACTTGCGGGCCCCTGGGCAAGATTGGACGAATGGATCGGATCTGGTTATCATGACGAAAAGAGGCGGCATTTAGGCGATTATTCTTATTGCCCCAACTGCGGTGCGAAGATGGACGGAGGTGGAGAATAATGCGAAACCCATGTGAGCAGGAAGGTGGGCAAATGAAGGTCTACATAGCTGGGAAAATCACCGGGAACGAAAACTACAAGGCGGAATTTGCCGAGGCGGAGGAGAAGCTGCGGGAGCTGGGGCATATCCCGCTGAACCCGGCGGTGCTGCCGGAGGGGCTGGAGAAGGCGGACTATATGCGCATATGCCTGGCTATGCTGGACAGCGCCGACGCCATTGCGCCGCTGCTCAGCTGGATGCGCAGCGACGGGGCGGCTATTGAGATGTCACTGGCCCGGTACACGGGCAAGAAGCAGATCGCCATGTGGTGGATACCGTAATAAAAACCAAGCAGCTGCCGGCCGTGGGCCGGCGGTCGCTCCGGGGGCCGCAGGGCATGCGGTCTCCGGAGGGGCCCGGCGGGAAAGATCCTGCCGCCAAAAGAGAACGAAAAACAGACGCACCTATATATACGCGCGCACGCGTTCTTTTGTTGGTCCTTAAAGGGCTAACTTTGAGAGCACAGCCGGGAAAGGACAGAAAAATGGGGGGATATTTTGTGATCCGCACATACAAAGCCGGGCAGATGATCGAGAAGAGCAAGGTCTGGGTGCCCACCCAGGCCAAGGTGAGAAGCGGACGGGTGAAGGGCAACACCTCTGCGGCCAAGCGGGACCGGAATGCCATGCAGGCCGTGCGCGTGCTGGCCCGCAGTATGAACTGCAACTGCGACCACAAGTGGCTGCACATGGTGTGCAATCTGGACGATGCACACCTGGAGGCCTTTGACGCAGAGCAGGAGAAGCTCCTGAAGAATTTCCGGGCCCGGATGCAGAGGGCCGTTAAAAAGCTGGGAGGCGGACAGATCGCCTACTACGAGGTGGTGAGCCACAAGGACGCGGAAACCGGCGCGGAGAAGCGCCTGCATGTCCACTATGTGATCCGCTTGGAGGGCGTGCGGTTTGAGGGCGGCCGGTGGATGCTGGGAGGAAAGGCCCTGGAGGACATCTGGGGCATGGGAGGCGTGTGGGCGGAGCCGCTGCACCGGCAGCCAGACTACACACCCCTGGCCCTGTACCTGCTGCGCCAGGCGGACAGGGACGGAAAAAAGGCATATAACCCCAGCCGGAACCTTAAAAAGCCCATCGTTACCGAGACCCTGGCGCTGACAGGCCGCCAGCTGCGTGCGCCGGCCGGAGCCGTGGTAATGGAAAACAACTGGGATGCCATAAAGGGGACGAACTACATACGCTATAAGGCACCGGCAAAGGAGGCGCAGCGTGAAAAAACGAAGAAACAGAGGGAGTGAGCGCCGGTCCCGGTGGGACGCGGAGGCGAAATGCCCATACTGGAAGTTTGAGAGCGGGCCGGAACGGCGGGAGGTGATCTGCCAGGGTGTGCAGCCGGGGCAGAGCATCCGGACGCATTTTGCCCTGGAGGAGCAGCGCCTGGAATGGATGCGGGGGTATTGCTGCAGCTTTGACTTTGGCAAATGCCCGCTGTGTAGGGCTATTGAGACGGATTGGACGGAAAAAACAGGGGGATAAGTGCGCCCATTGGCACAAGCAAAAAACAAGCTCGGGAAGGGATTCCCGGGCTTTTGCTGCATGCGCGGAGGGGGGGGTGGGTTAAAAAACGGAAGATGTGCGTGATACAATGCGGACAACGAGGGGGTGAGGGCATGGCCAAAAAGCAGCTGAGCACGCGGAAGAAAAACCAGATCATTGCGGACTACGTCCGCACCGAGAGCTACAGCGCCACGGCCAGGCTGCACGGGGTATCGCCCAACACGGTGAAGCGCCTGGTGGCCACGCGGCCGGAGGTGGCGGAGATGTGCGAGGCCAAAAAACGCGCAGACGCGCGCGAGGTGGCCCAGTACATGGACCAGCAAAAGGAGATGGTCTGCCGGATCATCGGCAACGGCCTGCAGGAGCTGGCAAAGCCGGAGAAGCTGCAGGGGGCATCGCCCCGGGACATCACCACGGCCCTGGGCACGCTCATCGACAAGTGGACCATGATCACCGCCCTGCGGCAGGATAAAGACGCAGTGCAGGTGGAGCTGGCCCCGGAGCTGCAGGATTACGCCAAATGAGGATACAGATCGACCCACCCAACGAGCGGCAAAAGCTGTTTCTGGCGGACAGACACAAGTACGTGGCCTACGGCGGCGCCCGGGGGGGCGGTAAGAGCTGGGCCGTGCGGGTAAAAGCCATACTGCTGGCCTATGCATGGCCGGGCATCCGGCAGATCATCATCCGCAGGACCTACCCGGAGCTGCAGGCCAACCACATAAAGCCCATGCGGGAGATGCTGCCCAAGGGGAGCTACCGCTACAACGACACCAAAAAGGAGCTGACCTTCCCCAACGGCAGTCAGATCCTGTTTCGGTACCTGGCCACGGAAAAGGACCTGGACCGGTTCCAGGGCACCGAGTGCGACGTGCTGTACATCGACGAGGCCACGCAGCACACGGAGGATGCTTTCAAGATGCTCATTGCCTGCGTCCGCGGCGTAAATCGGTACCCCAAGCGGGTATACATCACCTGCAACCCCGGCGGGATCGGGCACCAGTGGGTAAAACGCCTGTTTGTCAAGCGGCAGTTCCAGCAAAACGAGGATCCGGCGGATTACTCCTTCATCCCGGCCCGGGCGACTGACAACAAGGTACTCATGCGCCGGCAGCCGGAATACATCAAGCAGCTGGAGGGGCTGCCGCCGAAGATACGGGAGGCGTGGCTCAACGGCAGCTGGGACGTATACATGGGGCAGTTCTTTGAGGACTTCTACGACTTCCCGGAGCACTACGGCGACCGGGTGGGCACCCATGTGATCGACCCCTTCGAGATCCCGGACGGGTGGAAGATCTACAGGAGCTTCGACTGGGGCTATGCCAAGCCCTTCTCCTGCGGCTGGTGGGCGGTGGACTACGAGGGCGTGGCCTACCGCATTCTGGAGCTGTACGGCTGCACGGACACGCCCAACGAGGGCGTGAAGTGGACACCGGACCGGGTATTTGCGGAGATACACCGGATCGAGTGCGAGCACAGGTGGCTGAAGGGGAAGGCCATCATCGGCGTGGCGGACCCGGCCATATGGGACGCCCAGACCGGCGAGAGCATCGCCGAGCGGGCAGCCAAGCACCAGGTATTTTTCGACAAGGGCGATCACGAGCGCCTGGCCGGGTGGATGCAGATGCACTACCGGCTGGCGTTCGATGAAAACGGCTACCCGATGCTGTACGTTTTCCGCAACTGCAAGGCGTTCATCCGCACCATACCGCTGCTGCTGTACGACGAGCACCGGGTGGAGGATCTGGACACGGACGGGGAGGATCATGTGGCGGATGAGACGAGGTATTTCTGTATGGCGAGGCCCATTAAGCCACGGATGGCGGCTAAGGCTGACGAATACAGAAAGTCGCCCCAGGCGCTGTTTTTGGACATTCCGAAGGAGGATATACTGCCGGCCCAGCGGATCGGCAAGATGGAGGTGATCGAATGAGGGAGGATAGAAGCATACAGGCGGCTCCGGCGGAGGAGGCCGGGACCGTCTGGAAAAAGCCCATTGACCGGGAATCCGTGCTGAATGCCGGACAGACGCTGCGGCGGTACAAGCAGGGGAAGATCAACCTGGAGCAGCGGATCGTGGAAAACGAGCAGTGGTACAAGATGCGGCACTGGGAGCAGATGCGGGACAAGAAGCACGCCGTGCAGCCAACCAGCGGGTGGCTCTTCAACTGCATCGCCAACAAGCACGCGGATGCCATGGACAACTACCCGGCCCCCAACATCCTGCCCCGGGAGGAGGGGGACAAGGCGGAGGCGGAGATGCTGACGGCCATTGTGCCGGTGATCCTGGAGCAGAACGAATTCGAGCAGACCTACTCGGACGCATGGAACTACAAGCTCAAGAGCGGGACAGGCGTATACGGCGTGTTCTGGGATCAGACGAAGCTGAACGGGCTGGGAGACATTGCGGTCCGGCGGGTCGACCTGCTGAACCTGTTCTGGGAGCCGGGCGTGGAGGACATCCAGAGCAGCCGGAACCTGTTTCAGGTGATGCTGGTGGACAACGACCTGCTGGAGCAGGAGTACCCACAGCTGGCGGGGAAGCTGGGCGGCCCTACGGGCGAGGTGAGTCAGTACCTCTACGACGACAGCGTGGACACCACCGACAAAAGCGCCGTGGTGGACTGGTACTACAAAAAGCGCGGCCCGGGCGGAAAGACGGTGCTGCACTACTGCAAGTATGTGGGGGACGAGGTGCTGTACGCCACGGAGAACGAGGCGGAGCTGAGCGAGCGCGGCTGGTACGACCACGGACAGTACCCGTTCATCTTCGACCCGCTGTTCCAGGTGGAGGGGACGCCGGCGGGCTTTGGCTACATCGACGTGGGGAAGGATTCCCAGGCATACATTGACCGGATGAACCAGGCCATCACCCAGAACGCCCTGGCCAACGCAAGCCCCCGGTACTTCATCAAGAACGACGGGGCCGTCAACGAGGAGGAATTCGCCGACATGACGAAACCATTCGTCCATGTGGACGGGAATCTGGGGCAGGACAGCGTGGTGCCGGTGCAGGGAAAGAACCTGCCGGAGATCTATGTGGCGGTGCTGAACAACAAGATCGACGAGCTGAAGGAGACCACGGGCAACCGTGACATCTCCACCGGCGGCACCACCAGCGGCGTGACCGCGGCCAGCGCCATAGCAGCCATGCAGGAGGCCGGCAGCAAACTGAGTCGGGACACCTCCAAGGCGGCCTACCGGGCATACAGGCGGCTGGTGCTGATGGTGATCGAGCTGATCCGCCAGTTCTACGACCTGCCCAGGTGCTTTCGCATTATGGGGCGGAACGGCACGGAGCGGTATGTGCAGTACAGCAACGCCGGCCTGCAGCCCCAGGACCAGGGCGGCATGGAGTACGGCGTGGACATGGGCGTCCGGGTACCGCTGTTTGACATCGAGGTAACGGCCCAGAAGCAGAGCCCCTACAGCAAAATGAGCCAGAATGAGCTGGCCTTGCAATTCTACAATGCCGGGTTCTTCAACCCCCAGCTGGCAGACCAGGCCCTGGCTTGCCTGGACATGATGGACTTTGACCGAAAGCAATCCATCATGCAGAAGATCGAGCGCAACGGTACCATGTTCCAGCAGATCCAGATGCTGCAGCAGCAGATGCTTCAGCTGGGCGCGATGGTGGATGCAAGAGGTGGCGGCGAGGTAACGGCGGGACTGCTGAACCAGTTCGGCATGGCACCTGCGGCCGCTGGCAGAGCAGAGGGCGCGGAAAAGACAGAGGCCCTGGGCGGTGAAGGAGAGCCGGAGCCCTCGACTACAAAGAAAGCACGGCAGCGCGTGGCAGATTCCACGGCGCCGACATGAGAAAGGAGCGTATGGAGATGAGCAAATCGGTGAAGATCCCGGCGGGGCCGGACCCGTGGGTATGCCGGATCAATGAAAAGACCTACTCCTACCCGGCGGGCACCACCCAGACGGTGCCGGACGAGGTGGCGGCTGTTATCGCCGCCAACCAGGCCATGGAACCCAAGGAGAACAAGGCGGACGTGGGGAAATTTCTGCGCAGGACCGCCACCGGCACCGAGTGGGCAGCTGTGACGATGCCCCAGGGGGCGGCGGTGGCCAATGCGGCCGGTGATGCGCCGACGGCGGCGGAATTCAAGGCGCTGCTGGACTCCCTGCGGAATGCGGGGCTGCTGAAGAAGGGGTAAGGCATGGTGAAGGCACGATTTGAGCTTGCCGACAAGGGCACCCTTGTGCTGACGCTCTCCGGCCACGCAGGAGCCGCTCCGGCGGGAGTGGACACGGTGTGCGCGGCGGCATCCATGCTGGCCTACACAGTGGCCCAGGAGGTGCTGGAGATGCAGGGCAAGGGTAAGCTGCGGAAAAAAGCAGCCGTCAAGCTGGATCAGGGGGCGGCGCTGATCACATGCAAGCCGAAAAAAAGCGCGTGGAGTGAAGCACTCCACCTTTACAAGGTGGCACAGACGGGGTACAGGCTGCTGGCAGCGAATTTCCCGGAGAATGTGCAGGTAAAAACGTTCTGAAAGGCCAGGGGCCTTGATGATATGACAGGCTCGCCCACTTACGGGCAGACATACAGGGTCGCTCACTTACGGGCAGAAAGGGAAGCATATGAATTTTACGGATCGTTTCGATTTCGATCTCCAGCTGTTTGCCGAAGGGGCTGGAGAGAGCGGCACAGCGGAGGGAACGAATGCGGGCGTAACGGAAGCGGTCGCCGCGCTTCAGGAAAAAGGCAGAAGTAAGAATCCTCTGGCGGGTGTGAAGTATGGCATCCAGGACGAGGAGCCGCCTGTCGCCGAGGCGGAGCAGAAGGAGCCGGCCGCGCCGGACCGGGAGAAAGCCTTTGAAGAGCTCATCAAGGGCGAATACAAGGATCTGTATGACCGGCGGGTGCGGGAGGCTCTGAAGAAAAGGCTCAAGGGCACACAGGAGAACGCGGAACGCCTGCAGGCTCTGGCACCGACCATGGAACTGCTGGAAAAGCGCTACGGCGTAAAGGCGGGAGACCTGGAGGCCCTGAACCAAGCCATCGAAGAGGACACGGGATTCTATGAGGACGAGGCCGCGAGGATGGGCATCCCTGTGGAGCAGCTGAAGCAGATGCGCCGCATGGAGCGGGAGAACCAGCAGCTGCGCCAGACCATGGACGAGCTGCGGACCCGGGAGAACGCCGACCGCGTGTACCGGCAGTGGCTGGAGCAGGAGCAGGAAACGCGCCAGGTTTACCCCCAGTTCAGCCTGGAGGCGGAAATGGAGAACGAGCAGTTCCTGCGCCTGATGCGCAGCGGGGTGGATGTGAAGACGGCCTACGAGGTGGTCCACAAGGACGAGATCATTCCGGCGGCTATGCAGTTCGCGGCCAAGACGGCAGAGCAGAAGGTCGTGAACAAGATCCGCGCCGGCAGCGCCCGACCCATGGAAAACGGTGTGCAGGACCAGAGCGCAAGCCTTGTGAAAACGGATGTGTCGCAGCTTTCCAAGGCGGACAGAGCGGAGATCATCCGCAGGGTAGAGCGGGGCGAGAAGATCCGGTTTTAGCGCCGGACGTTCCCTCCGCCGACAAATGAAGGGAGATTTTATGATGAAAAGAATGATGAAAGCAATGACGCTGCTGATGGATCTGCAGCTGTTTGCGACGCAGACCACACTTCTGAACGCCAGCGGCAACTCTCTGAGTGCCGAAATGAAGACGTTCTACGACATGACGCTGATCGATCTGGTCGGCCCCAGGCTGGTACACGACCAGTTCGGCCAAAAGCGGCCTATCCCCAAAAACGGCGGCAAGACCATTGAGTTCCGCCAGTTCACGCCGCTGGCCAAGGCGACCGGCGCACTGACCGAAGGTGTGACCCCGGCGGGCAACAAGCTGGACGTGACGGCCAAGACCAGCGAGGTAAAGCAGTACGGTGACTTCATCGTCATCTCGGACGTGCTGGATCTGACCGCTATCGACCCCGTTCTGGTGGAGAGTGTGAAGCTGCTTGGCAACCAGAGCGGCCAGTCGCTGGATACGGTGACCCGGAACGTGCTCAACGCCGGCACCAATGTGAGCTACTGCCCCAAGATCGCCGCGAACGGCACCAAGACCGAGGTCACCAGCCGGGCAGGCCTGGACACCACCTGCAAGCTGACGGTGGACATGGTGCAGCGGACGGTGGCAAAGCTCCGGGCGCAGAACGCACCCACCATCGACGGCTGCTATGTGGCCATCATCCACCCGTATGTGGCCTACGACCTGATGCGCGACCCTGAGTGGATCGATGCGCACAAGTACGCACAGCCTGAAAATCTCTATGACGGCGAGATCGGTAAGGTGGCCGGTGTGCGCTTCGTGGAGACTTCCGAGGCCAAGATCTGGCGCGACACCACCTGCCCGGCCCATAGCGGCGCCACCCCCGCCTATTACGGCGTGTTCCGCACCCTGTTTTTTGGGCCGGAACGCCACGGCGTTACTGAGGTGACCGGCGGCGGCCTGAAGACCATTATCAAGCAGAGGGGCAGCGGCGGCACGGAGGACCCCCTGGACCAGCGTGCCAGTGCCGGCTGGAAGGCCCTGAAGACAGCTGAAATCCTGGTGGAGAACTACATGGTGCGCGTGGAGAGCATGAGCCCCGTGTACTCTGCCGATGTGGCGGCCAACTGAGAAAGGAGCACGACATGGATAACATCGCGCAGGTGAACGAACAGGTTCAGGAGACCAAGAAGCCTGAGAAGAAGGCGAAGGCTCCCGCCGAAAAGATGGTGCGCATCCGCCTGCCCATCACGCGGGAGGAGAAGGAGCCTGTTCCCGTGTGGGTGAATGAGCGGAGCTGGCTCATCCAGCGGGGGCAGGAGGTGGAGGTTCCCGAGTATGTGGCAGAGGTGCTGCGGAACAAGGAACTGATGCTGGAATACGGCATCCAATACGATGAGGATCACGAGGCCCGGGTGGCCAGGTGAGAGACTGCGCGGGGGAGGGCGGCGGCGCCTTCCCCCGCGATTTGACAGGAGGGGACTATGAAGATTCAAGAGGCATTGGACGGCGTGGACGCGCTGAAACCCAACACATGCGACGAGGGCACCAAGATCCGGTGGCTGTCGGCGCTGGATGCGAGAATCCACAGCGAGATTCTGATGACACATGACCATGACCCGGCGGAGGAGGCCTTTGCCGGTTACACGGAGCAGACGGACAGGGACACGGAGCTGCTGGCGGCGGCTCCCCATGACGAGATGTACCTGTACTATCTGGAATCGAAGATCGACTACAGCAACGGGGAGATGGGGAAGTACAACAACTCGGCGGCGATGTTCAACAGCGCCTATGCCGAGTATGCAAACTTCATCAACCGGACCAGAACGCCGGTGCAGAAGACGGACATCCGGTATTTTTGAGGGGTGAGACGATGAAATTTCCAAAGCTCAATGAGCAGCCCACCAGCCGCAGCATCACGGATGTATTCGCGGGGTACAACCACAACCTGCGCATCAGCGACGGGGAATTCTACGACGAGGAGAACCTGTGCTCGGATGACTACCCGCTGCTGGCCACCCGGCGGCCCAGGGGCGTATACGCAAAACCTCTCCGGCCCCAGGGGCTCATTGCCAAGGACGCGCTGTGCTACGTGGACGGGAGCCAATTCTTCATAAACAAAGAAGCGGTGGGGGGGCTAACGCTGTCCACGGCGGAGGATATGTGCCCGAAGAGCCTGGTCTCGATGGGGGCATATGTGATCATCCTGCCGGACAAGAAGTACGTCAACACGGAAGACCTGAACGACTTCGGCAGCATCGAGGCGGGCTTCACTTCCACGGGAGATGTGAACTTCAGCCTGTGCACCGTGGAGGGCGCGGGGGTGGCAGCGCTGGCCTCGGACGCAGCCCCCACAGACCCGGGGAACGGGGCCTACTGGGTGGATACGTCCGCCACGCCCCACTCCCTGAAGGTCTACAGCGCCGACGCGGGGATGTGGAGCGCCGTGGCCACCACCTATGTGAAGATCTCCACCGAGGGGATCGGCGCACAGTTTGAGCAGTACGACGGGGTGAGTATCGCCGGCATAGCGAAGAAGACGGGGGCAGAGGAGCTGAACGGGACCGCCGTGGTGTGGGCCAAGGGGGAGAACTACATTGTGGTGGTGGGCATTCTGGACGCGGAGGTCACCCAGACGGCGGCGGATGGAAAGATCACCGTGGCGAGGAAAATGCCGGACGTGGACTACATCACGGAGTGCGGCAATAGGCTATGGGGCTGCAAGTACGGCATGGCAGACGGGAAAACCGTGAATGAGATATACGCCAGCAAGCTGGGGGACTTCAAGAACTGGAACTGCTTTATGGGCCTGTCCACCGACAGCTACGCCGCCTCCTGCGGCACGGACGGACAGTGGACAGGGGCCATCACCCACCTGGGCTATCCGCTGTTCTTCAAGGAAAACTGCCTGCACAAGGTATATGGCAGCTATCCCAGCAACTTCCAGATTCAGCAGACGGCCTGCCGGGGCGTGCAGAAGGGCAGCAGCAGGAGCCTGGCCATTGTGAACGAGGTGCTGTACTACAAGAGCAGGGGCGGCGTGTGCGCCTACGATGGGAGCCTGCCCACAGAGATATCGGCGGCCTTTGGCGGGGAGTTCTATTCGGGCGCGGCCGGCGGCGGACACAGGAACAAGTATTACCTCTCCATGCAGGACTCCGGCGGGGCATGGCATCTGTTCGTATACGACACGAGACTTGGCGTGTGGCACCGGGAGGACGGCACCCACGCGGAGGCGTGGTGCTCCTGCCGGGACGAGATGTACTACATCGACGGGACAGACAAGAAGATCCGCACGGTGCTGGGCAGCGGAACGGCGGAGACGGAGCCCATCCCCTGGAGGGCCGAGACGGGCATCATCACGGCCCTGACCAGCAGCACCAAGTACCCGGACAGGATCGCCGACAAGAAGTATGTGGGCCGGATGCTCATCCGCATGATGCTGGAGCAGGGGGCCACGGTGCAGGCGTTCATTCAGTACGACTCCTGCGGCACATGGGAAAAGCTATGGAGCATGATGGGGAAAAATTTGCAGACGTTCTCGTTTCCGGTGCGGCCCAGGCGGTGCGACCACTTCCGGCTGCGCCTGACGGGCACGGGAGGGACGAAGATCTACAGCATCACCAAAACACTGGAGCGGGGGAGTGATGAATGATGGAGATACGGTTTCCCAACATATCAGCCGGCGGCGATGCGGCATCCCAGGTGGTACAGATGCGGAGCTTCCTGTACCAGCTGGTGCAGGACCTGAACCTCTCCCTGCAGGCGCTGGAGGGGAGCGGGGGCGCGGCGGTGCAGGCCAGGCAGGCGGCGGCAGAGGCCGCCCGGCAGGGCCGGG